>TARA_R100001132_G_scaffold27561_1_pt1 | contig 16978 bp, 12 predicted proteins | sample TARA_R100001132 | Tara Oceans TARA_R100001132 (sample SAMEA2621247) | marine metagenome | biome: marine biome (ENVO:00000447); feature: mesopelagic zone (ENVO:00000213); material: "saline water (ENVO:00002010), including plankton (ENVO:xxxxxxxx)" | depth 800 m | reverse complement strand
CAGCGGGGTCTCTTCTGCTGAAGCAACTTCGATCAATGGCAGACTCAGCAGCAGCGCGAAACAGAGGCCACTGCAAAATGTCTGCGCAAGACGAGCAGAAGAAACGTACATAGAGAAATCTCTCAATGTCAGGTAAAAAGATCGGGATGATATGCTTGAAGTCTTCTCTATAAAGGTACTGGGCGGGACATGAGAAATCAATTTCATTTCAAACTGATTCAAAGCCTGGACACAAACTTACACTGATCTTTCTCTTAACAAAGTTATGTATTTGGGTGGGAAGGCGAACAGTCTTGCGATACGATTGACCTTAATCGACTGCTGCACTGCGGCGGTGACTATTCTGCATTGATGTCCCATTTTGAGAAAAGGCAAATCATGAGTATTCGATATAAGATCATTGGCTGGGGGTTGTGTTTGTGCGCAGTATGTTCCCTGGTCGGTCAAAACGAAGTTCTGGCTCAGAAAGAAACGAAGCCGGACAAACCGAAGACGTTACCAGAACCTCTGCCCAAAGAGGGGAGTATTACCGATGGTGCGATCGTAAAAATTCCACCAGAAGATGCCTTACATCCGGGGTATACCTCTTTGTTTAACGGCGAAGACTTTACCGGCTGGAAAGTCCCGGAAGGTGACAACGGTCACTGGAAAGTCGTGGAAGGAGTGATCGACTATGATGCACAGAGCGAAGCCAAAGGGGATAAGAATCTCTGGACTGAGAAAGAGTATGGCGACTTCATTTTAAGCATGGAATGGCGCATCAAAGAAACCACGGGACTGTATAAGGTGCCCATTGTTTTAGCCGATGGTTCAGAATTAAAAGATGCCAAAGGCAATGTCATTACAGTCGAGCTTCCGAATGCCGATTCGGGAATCTATCTGCGAGGCACTCCGAAAGCGCAAGTCAATATCTGGTGCTGGCCCATTGGTTCGGGGGAAGTTTATTCATACCGCCGCAATCAGTCGGTTTCTCCTGAAGTTCGAGCAGGTGTGACTCCCAAGATTAATGCCGACAAACCAGTGGGGGAATGGAATAAGTTCATTATTATCATGGTCAAGGACCGGCTGACCGTTATTTTGAATAATGAAATGGTCCTGGAAAATGCCCAGCTGCCAGACGTTCCGGAAAAAGGGCCGATTGCTTTTCAGCATCATGGTGGAAAATTGAAGGATGGAACTTTCAGTCCTGCCAGCAGCCTGATGCAGTTCCGCAATATTTATATTAAAGAACTTGATTAACTGCCGATTGATTCTGCTGAATTGATCCCTTACGATTGAACCCGTCTCCTGGCACGTGAGTGTATCCAGCAGGCGGGTTTTTCTTTTGAAGATTCACAGGTGAAGCAACGATGATGCAGAATTTTCGGGTTTGCTGGTGGTGTCTGGTCTGGTGTCTGCTGACGCCTGCATTCGTACTAGCCCAGAAATCGGATAATCCGTTTCGAGAATTCATTCGCCCGACGGAACCGCTCACCCCACAGAACGAACAGAAGTCATTTACTCTGCCACCCGGATTTGAAATTCAGTTGTTCGCAGCCGAGCCTCAAATTCAGAAACCTTTGAATATGGCCTTTGACATTAAAGGTCGACTCTGGCTTACGGAATCTTCCGAATATCCTTATCCCGTCAAAGCGGGAGAGCAGGGGAAGGATGCGATCAAGATCCTGGAAGATACAGACGGTGATGGCCGTGCTGATAAAGTGATCACGTTTGTCGAAGGTCTGAATATTCCGATCGGCCTGTATCCTTATCGAAATGGAGTCATCGCTTTCAGTATTCCGGATATCAGTTATTACGAAGATACGGACGGAGATGGCCGCGCGGACAAAGTGACAAAGTTGTTCGGCCCGATGGGCTTTGAACGTGATACGCATGGCATGAATAACTCGTTTCGTCGCGGCTTTGACGGCTGGTTGTATGCCAACCACGGCTTTAACAACCAGACCCACGTGAGTGGCAGCGATGGTCATGTAGTCGAGATGCAGTCTGGGAATACCTACCGGATGCGGCTGGATGGTTCGCGGGTTGAACATTTCACGCACGGACAGGTAAATCCGTTTGGCTCTACCTTTGATGAAAAAGGAAATCTGTTTACAGCAGACTGCCACTCGAAACCGATCTACCAGATTCTACGAGGCGGATACTATCCGAGTTTCGGCAAACCCCACGACGGGTTGGGATTTGTGAAGCCCATGATGGATCATCTGCATGGTTCCACCGCGATTGCCGGTGTGGAAATCATTTCTGCAGATCAATTTCCCCCGGAGTATCAAGGTGATTTCTTCAGCGGAAACGTCATGACGAGCCGCGTGAACCGGAATTCTCCCGTGTATCATGGGTCTACGATCATCGCACAGGAAGAACCTGATTTTCTGATCTCGACTGATCCCTGGTTTCGCCCGGTAGATATTCGACAGGGCCCCGATGGTGCCCTGTATGTAGCTGACTTCTATAACAAGATTATTGGGCATTATGAAGTTCCCCTCGATCATCCGGGGCGGGATCGCTATCGGGGACGCATCTGGCGAATTGTCTGCAAAGACAAAGATCATTCTCCGGTGGACTATTCTCAAATGACCGTGGGACAGTTAATCGCTGCGCTTGGTACTTCTAATCTGACGACACGGATGCTGATCACGGATTATCTTTCAGATCAGTCAGAACTGGATGTGATAGAGCCACTACAGAAAGCAGTGTCCGAAGCGAAGCAGCCAGCAATCGTCGTGCATGCGCTGTGGGCGCTGTTTCGTCGGGATGCGTTGACTGACAGCTTGCTGGGAGAAGCTTTGGCGAGTCCTGCGGAACTGGTGCGGATTCATGCTGCGAAAATTCTGGCGGAACAAAAATCATGGAGTCCTGCCCATCGTCGACAGATGACAAATGCGTTGCAGGATCCAGATGCGTTCGTGCAGCGTGCTGCCGCAGAAGCGCTGGGACTGCACCCCGCTCTCGAGAATATCCCGGCTCTGCTCGCTTTACTTAAAGAGATCCCGGCGGAAGATCATCATCTGGAATATGTCGTAAGACGGGCGTTGATGTTACAACTTCGGGATTCTGAAATCTTAAAACAACTGGACTGGAAAACATTGAACTCAAAACAGCGCAGCGAACTGGCATCACTGACGTTGGCGGTACACACCGAACAGGCGGCCCTGTATCTGATTTGGTACCTGCAGACGGAAAACGTAAACGAGGAAAAACTGCCGGAATACTTCAGGCATATGGTGCGTTATCTGCCCGCAGAGCAGCTGTCCGAGGTCATTCAGCTGGCTCGAACACAACTGGCTGAGAATATCGATCTGCAGGTGGAAATTATCAAGGCGGTGTGGCAGGGATATCAGCAGAAAGGGCTGCGCATCGATTCTGCCCTTTCAGACTGGGCCACCCAACTGACTCAAAAATTACTGCTGGAGCAGAAGGTCCAGTCCGTTCAGTGGGTTAATTATCCGCTGGGTGCAGAGCAGAGTGATAATCCCTGGACATTACAGCAGCGAGCTTCTGCTGATGGGAACAGGTCAGCGCCCTTTTTCTGCAGTTTACCTGCGGGAGAACGGGCAACCGGGCGACTGATATCACAGCCTTTTTCCATTCCACCCGAATTGAGTTTTTATCTGGCAGGTCATACCGGTTTTCCGAAGCAGCCTGATAATGGATTCAATTATGTGCAGTTGCGCAGCCTGAATGATCAACGTGTCCTTAAACGGGTATCTGCGCCACGAAATGATCTGGCGCAACTGGTCCGCTGGGATTTGAAGGAGTTTGCAGGGACTGAAGGATACCTGGAAGTAGTTGACAGTGACACCGGCAATGCCTATGCCTGGCTGGCCATCGGACGATTTCAACCTGAAGTGGTCTCCATTCCCCGCGAAAGTCTGCAGCAGCAGATCAATCGCTGGTCCGCAGCCGCCAGTCTGGTGGAGCAGTTTAAAATTCGCTCGGCCCGTGAAAAGATGGTCGCTCTGTTGAGTCAATCCAGGCTTGATCCGAAATTGAAAAATGAACTGGCTTCCGCCCTGATATCTCTGGATGGAACAGATGCGTTTCGACCTCTGTTTCCGCTGCCAGTTTCACGGAATCCTGCAGCGGGCAGTTTTCAACAGGCTGTGATAGAGGCCGTGATTGAACAAAAGCAGGACCGGGTGGATGACTTGATGAAACAGGCTTTCAAGTTGTATCCCTCCCGTCTGCAGTCTGCCCTGGCAGCCGAAGTAGCTCAGCAGCCCAACGGCATGGAACGACTGATCGCATATGCGGGACAGGGGATCGCCTCGCCACATCTCCTGGCAGAACCTGCGATTCGCAATCAGATTCAACAATCCTCTGATATGCAACTCAAACATCGCGCGGAACAGTTGCTCAAGGCATTGCCTCCCCGTGAAAAACAGATACAGGAAAATATCGCTCAACATCTGCAGTCGCATGCATCCTTTGAATTGTCTGTTGAAAATGGAAAAGCGGTCTTTGAGAAAAACTGTGCCGTCTGTCATCAACTGGCAGGCAAGGGGGCCCTGGTCGGCCCTCAACTGGATGGCATCGGGAACCGGGGGCTAGAACGCCTGCTGGAAGATGTACTGGATCCGAATCGTGCCGTCGATATCAATTTTCGTACGACGACTGTTATCACGGATGCCGGGCGCATCTTTTCCGGACTGAAGAAGCGAGAAGAAGGAGCAGTGCTGGTGTTTGTCGATACGAAAGGAAAAGAATTCACGATCGCGAAAAATGAAATTGACGAGCAGCAGCAGTCGCCGCTCTCACTCATGCCTGCAAATCTGCTGGAAATTCTTTCGCCGCAACAGTTGCACGATCTGTTAGCGTTCCTGCTGCAAAGTACTAACAAAGAAACGACAGCCAATTCGCTTCCATAATCATTTAAACGAATCCATGGTGCTCTCAAGAAAAACGCTCGTCATGCCGACCTCCCATTTTCTGACTTTGTTGTTTTGTCTGTTGATCACTTCGACAGTGCTGGCTGCAGAACCGCTCATCATTACTGAGCAACTGTTGCACCTGCGTCCGTCAGGGGACCGTGAATGGACTACGTTTCCAGAAAAACCGCAGGCTGACGAATTGAATATTCGATTTGAAGCAGAAGCCAATCCCGGGGAAACGGCTCTGTTGTTACGTCAGCAGGATGTCAAACAGACATGGAATGTTGAACTGAATGGTAAGGTCCTGGGAAAGCTGGTCCGGCATGAACAGGATCAGCAGTTATTGTTACCTGTTCCGCCGAAGTCACTGAAAACAGGCATTAATCAGCTGCGAATATTCCAGTCTGGGAAGCGTGATCCTGATGACATCCAGGTGGGTGAGATTGTACTTCTGACTGAACCAGCTTCGAAGTTTCTGGCGGAAACGCAGTTGTCGATCGAAGTAACTGACAAAGAAACGAAGCAGGGAATTCCCTGCCGTATCACCATTGTGAATGCGGAGGGGGCACTGGTTGTGACCGCTGCTGAATCGAATGCACGTCAGGCGGTGAGGACAGGGGTGATTTATACCCGCGACGGCAAAACTCAATTCCCGTTGCCGGCAGGTGAATATACTGTGTATGCCGGACGTGGATTCGAATACGGCGTCGATCAGCATCGACTGATCCTGAAAAAGGGAGATCAAAAGAAGCTTGATCTTAAGATAGGCCGGGAAGTGGATACGTCGGGCTATGTGAGCTGTGATACGCACATTCATACCTTGACCCATTCCGGGCACGGCGACTGTTCGATGGAAGAACGCATGCTGACTTTGGCAGGAGAGCAGATCGAATTTCCCATTGCCACCGATCACAACCAGCAGATTGACTATGAACCCCTGGCTCAAAAATTGAACGTACGCAGCTATTTTACGCCGGTGATCGGAAATGAAGTTACGACGAAGTGGGGGCACTTCAATGTGTTTCCTGTCCAGTCGCAAGGTCCCGTTCCCGACTTTAAACTTTCCTCGTGGAACGAGATCTTTGAAAGCATTTATGAAACACCGCATGTGAAAGCGGTGATTTTAAATCATGCCCGGGATCTTCATTCCAAATACCGTCCATTAGATCCTGTAAATCATCTGAGTCTGACGGGAGAGAACCTGGATGACTGGCGGCTGCAGGCGAATGCGATGGAACTTATAAATTCGGGAGCCACTCAGACGGATGTGCTGCAGTTGTATCGTGACTGGTTCGGCATGTTGAACCGCGGCCGGTTGCTGACGCCCGTGGGGTGCAGCGACTCGCATGATGTCAGTCGATATATCGTTGGTCAGTCCCGCACTTATATCCAGGCAGAAGATCGGGAGCCGGGTAAGATTGATATCGGTCAGGCTGTTCAAAGCTTCGTGAATGGTAAGGTTCTCCTGTCTTACGGCCTGTTGACCCAGATGAAAGTGAATTCCCGCTATGGTCCAGGAGAGCTGGTACCATCAGCCAAAGCATGGAATGTGAGCCTGACGGTCTCGGGGCCCTCATGGGTGAAGGCAGAACAGATTCAACTGTATGCGAACGGACAATTGATTCGGAGCGAGCAGATCAAGTCCGCGAAACGGGGAGGCGTGAAGTGGCAGGAGACCTGGAAACTGAATCTACCCTCGCACGATTGTTTTCTGGTGGCAATTGCGACAGGTCCCGGCGTGACTGCGCCATACTGGCAGTTCGCAAAACCATATCAACCCGATTCCCCCGAATTTGAATCGCAGGTCGTGGGCTCGACGGGCGCGGTCTGGATCGATGTGGACGGCGATGGCAACAGAACAACTGCTTACGATTATGCAGAGCGACTGGTGAAACAGCATCAGGCAGATCTGGAGGCACTGTTCAAACAACTGGAAGATTACGACCAGGCAGTCATCCTGCAGGCCGCCAGTCTGTTGAGAAAGAGAGGAATAGAGCCCTTCGATCCGAAACTGACGAAAGCGCTGCGAAACGCATCCAAAACTGTGCAACTGGGATTTGCCCTGTATGGCGAAGCCTGGCGTGCCAGCCAGATCGCCCGCAGTACGAATTAGCGTCCGGTTGTCTGCAATGCGCTGAGAGGCGTGCGCACAAAGAACACGCCGGGGCCGCCCGTCTGGTTGGGATCCAGATCGTAGAACAGTGTGCCCAGCGTCTTTTCATCAATCTGCACGGTGCGCGGCCAGCCTCGACCTTTAATCGGTCGGCCCGGATTATAAATGATCACGGCGTGATGGTGGTCCCAGGTCTGACCTGCGTCATGCGAGAGTTTCAGTTCGTAGGCCCATTCATCATCACGGCCTACGCCATACAGGATTGAAGTGAGTACGACAGGACCCTGCTTCAAAGCAGTCAGATCATAACCGGCGACACCAAAGTAGGGGAGTGACTGCAGAGGCTGCCAGGTTTGTCCCTGATCGGATGAACGCAGGCCATTCACCATGTTGCCCGGTTTTCCGGAAGGCACAGGGGCATGGCTTTGGGGGGCTCCGCTGATCAGAGCCCCCTGCTGTGTGCGAACGAGGGGCACCATGCCGTGATTGCGACCATCGCCGAAAGGAGTGATCCTGTGTTTGCTGCGATCATAAATCACCGTGCGATCGTAAAAAGGACAGACCCAGTGATCGGCATCGAGTTCCAGGATGGGATGTCGCAGGCAGGTATAATTCGTGCAATCGTCCAGGGGAATTTCGGTGACAGGAGACCAGGTGACGCCATGATCTTTTGATGTGCAGAATTGAGGCACCCGCCACCGCCGCGCTCCCTCAATCCGATAGCAGGACCAGTGCAAAACGATTTCGCCACTTTTGAGTGTGGTCAGTGAGCCTGGATAAATGGAACACTCTTTAATTGTGGGAATCGGCTGACTGGCCGACCAGTTCAGGCCGCCATCGGTGGAGCGGGCAAGCAGCAGTTCCTTTCCACCCCCGCCATTTTCATTATAGACCGCCAGCAGGTCACCATTTGCAGCGCGACAGAGGGCAGGATGAATGTGTCCGCCAGTCACGGATCCCACTCGAATTGGTGTACCCGGTGTGGTGGGAGAATTTTCCGCTTTGATCGGGGAATTGACCGTTCCCAAAATCAGGCAGAGACAGCAAACTGTCAGCAGTCGTATCGGACAGTGAGAGCGGGTAGCGCGAGACAGGGGGCACATGATGGAAGCGGGCCTCGATTTGTGACAGGGAAAAAACCCGGGAAACTGGATGTCGCTACGATCCTGTTTACCTTGTCCTGTGTCTGACTTCAACAGACGGGCAAAATTGACGGAAAGTTAATCAGGAATGCCGCTTTCAAGTCGTGTTGCTTTGACAGTCCCCAGAAGGTCCAGTAAGCTATCAGCCTTGCATTTCTTTGAAAGATATCGGAGTCCACTGATCCGTTGCTGTTGTCAGGACGATCGTGGTAAAGAACAATCTGAAAACAACTTGGGGCCGTAGCTCAATCGGTTAGAGCAGCAAACTCATAATTTGTTGGTTACAGGTTCGAGTCCTGTCGGCCCTACTCTTTTGTACAGTATCCTCTCGTATAGGCTCGCAAGTCTCGGATTCGCAATGAGATGAATCATCGTTTCTATTTTCCATTTGCGAGCCTATACCAGCCCGATCAGACGAGTACTGCACCGCATTCTGCACCGCTTTTTCAAAGTCCGATTCTCTCACTTGCAGATAGCTTTGCATGGCTACTTGAGGCGAATTTCCAAGCCAGGCAACAACCGTCTGGATAGGAAATTGTTCAATCAATTCGGTCTCTCGACTGGATCGCAAATTCTGGAACGGTTTAGGCCAGGGTACGAGACCAGCCCGCTTAATGATTTTGTGAAACGTCGTCCGCAAGTTCTCGCTTCTGATACGATGTCGGGTAATCACATGCTCTGTCCGGTTTTCTGCAGGCTCAAAAAAACACTTTTCAAGATACGGTCTGAGTTCCGGGAAGATCGGCACGATACGTCCCTCTTTGCCAGCGTATCGCTCTGTTTTAGGACTGGTGACGTAGAACCGGTTTCGATGCCAGTTGATGTCTTCCCAACGCAGAGAAAACGTTTCAGAAGGGGTTCTCAATCCACCGTAACGGGCCAGGGCAATGATCAGCTGCCATTCAGCATCGGGACAAGCATCAATAACTTTTTCGGTATCGTCAATAGAAAGGAAATAGTGTCGCTCTCTTGTAGGGACCAGCGCGGATGGCAAACAGTTGAACGGATTCTTGAAAAGCAATTCCTTATCAATCGCGTAATTGAACATCGTCTTTGAGATGCCTGACAGCTTCCGTATGGAGTTTTCAGCCAATCCCCTACCAATCAGGTAGGCACGCCATTCCTTAGCCTCACCCGCATTCAGGGACTTCAGAGGCTTGTCTTTCCCGAAGTGGTCAATCAGATGTTTTTTGACTACTTTGTATTTTGCCACCGTACGCGGTTTCACGTCACCCGTTCGAAGCTTGATGAAATCGTCAATCAGCTTGCCCAGGAGGACGACTTCGCGCTGCTCAATCAATCCGACTCGGGCCAACCGGTCTCGCAAAGTATCATCAATCGTTGTCAGCCAGCGGGATGTAACATCGTCCAAGGCATGACCGGACATTTTCGAAGAAACCAGGCATTCAACACGGACTTTGGTTGCTTCAGCCGTTTTCATCGTGGCTTTACCGAGACGGATAGAGCGCCGTTTTTTATCTGAACCAACAAACTGTATTTTTTTACGTCCGTTCGGTTCTTTGGTTATGCTTGCCATATGTCGCGTTGCTTTCGTATTTAGCTGTTTTTATCGAATGGTAGGACGTATCCATCGTCTGAGAATCAATCGCGTTACATTCCATTCAGTGCGATTGTCGAAGGTGTTGTGATTTCCTCTTACTTTTGCTCTTCAATCATTTAAACTATGTTGATTAGAAATTTTCCTGTCCGAGGTTGTTCGTATGTCTGAAAAAAAGAGATGGAAAGTTCTTCATTTTCTGGGCTATGCCATTCCTATTTTATTATTGGTATATGTTTTGAGCATTGGCCCTATGTGTGCCGTTATATACGACTCAAATGGAGAGCCCATTTATCCTGAACAGGAAAAAATGCTAACACGGTTTTACTCTCCATTGAGATGGGTGGTGGAAAATAATGATATTATTGAGCATGTTATAATTACATATATAGAAATTTGTTCTGGTAGGGATATCGAATACGATGATTGAAAGCCCTATTTTATTAGGGAAAGTAAAGTCTTAAAAATCTCCCGCCTGACCAGTGCCAGACGGGAGAAACCAAAACATTACTACCGTTTAGCGATTACGGCTTCTGGCTCGCTGTGTTTACGCGATTGATTCCAGGCAGAAATCAGGTTCAACGCTTCACATCTGCTCAACCGAAACCGCAAAAGCGTGCCATCCGTGAGAACGACATTGTATTCGTTCCCATCGTTATCGGCTTCACTGAACCCATTCAGAGCAATACGCTGACTTATATCAATGGCAGATTCCATCAGAAATAAATCAGCCTTACGTCTTGCATCCTCACTGCTGCTTGCATTCTGAACATGCAACATCACATCTTCGCTAATTGTCGGATTCGTAGCGAAGTGATGCCCCAACTGAATCTCAAAGAGTTCTGTTTCGTCCTCTCCAGAATCAACCAACTGGGTTTCCATCCCTGCTGGTTTATTTAAAGGTGACACTGTGTCACCCTTTTGTTCGAAGGCCTGTGTGGCTGGATCAGCTTTGCTTTCCCCAGCCTGGGTTTCCTCTTGGATCGGCCACGGTTCCAGATCAGCAGGACAGATGGAACGGGCGATATAAGCCCGCTTCCGGACTTCTCCGGGCTCGCAGTGATCAAGCCGAGAATTCAAATCACCGACAATCTGCTTGCACTGATCGCGGGAACCATCGATCCTGATAAATGCGGGGGGCAAATCATATTCGTTTTCAGGCTTCCAGGGAGTCGGCAAAGCCACACTGAGATTGGCATACTTACTGCCCACACGAACGCGAATGTACCAGTGAGAGACAAAGCCGTCCTTGCTGTTTGCGATGCGCTCCCGATTAAGAATCGCAGCAATCTCAGCAGCTGTTTTGGCTTTCTTATACATCGTTGTGTGCGGCGGAGCTGATCGCCAGCAATCAGCTTGCCAGTCTTCAGGAACGTTGACCAGGTAAACCGGCCAGTCATGACGCGGGGCATCGACGCGCAGCACTTCGTCGGGCGCTGGTGTGCCGATGGTGGGGGCTTCAACCGGTTTCAGGGCTTCCCAGTTGGCTGCTTTGTGTGCCAGCTGATCAACTGCCGTCGAATGACCTTTGGGGGAATTGAAGCCGCTTCCAGAGACGTTGTTGGAAGCACAGACGCACGCAGGGTTCGTGAATGTGGTATTCATCCTAACCACCTTTCTTTTGCGCAGCGCGCAAAAAAGAACCCGCGTCCATACGTGCTGTTCTCAGGCGGTACTGAAACCGCCTTGGAGGCCTTACGGCTACTCCACACCGCGCATGGACGGGGATTCTTGTTTTCAGTATTTTTTTGAGAGATTATTTCAGTATGCCTTTCAGCTTTGAGACCTGCATTTTGGTAAAGGTATATACCATTTGTCAATACGTTCCAAACTTTTATTGAAAGCAATTCAGTAATTGACGTTGGTATATCGACCTCTGTAGAGTGAATTTAGTTTCAAACAGCATCAGTATCACAACAAAGTCGGGCCTTTAATCATGACCAAAAAAGCAGCATCTCGGAACCAGAAAAAAGAAGATCAGGCCGAAACGATAGAAGTTGAACCGCAAGAGGAACAAGAGAATCCAATCGTATGCGGATTAGTCATGCCCATCTCTGAAATTGATGGTTGCAGTGCAGAACATTGGGTAGAGGTTAGGGACATCATTGAAGAAGCTTTGGCTGCCATCGATATAAAGACCAGCTTGGTGAGCGATGGTGATGAAGTTGGGATCATTCAAGAAAGAATTGTCCAAAATTTATATGACAGACCAATCGTGGTTTGTGATGTAAGCTGTAAGAACCCGAATGTAATGTTTGAATTGGGACTCCGGCTGGCTTTCGACATGCCAACGATTATCCTCAAAGATGACATGACCAATTATACTTTTGATATCAATATTGTTGAACACCTTGGTTATCCCAGAGATTTGAATTACTGGTCGATACAGAAGTTTAAAAAACTATTGGCAAAAAAAGTTAAAGCGACATTACAGAAGAAAGATGAAGATGATGAATATTCACCATTCTTGAAAGCTTTCAACAAAAAGCGAGTGGCTGACATAGAAACGAAAGATGTAACTTCTGTTGAATTTATCATGGATGAGCTTAAAGACCTAAGTTACAAATTAGATCAACTCAATCGTGTATATTACCCAAGGAAAATTCTTAATTTTGGAAAATTAGGAGAAGAAGAGCCAGTATCGCTAGCAGACAAAGTGATAGAGGTTGAGATTGCGAACACTATTGTTAAAACAACTGTAGGCAAGATATACAAATTAATGCGAGATACTAACTTCAATTTGATAAGAGGTGATGATGATATTTATCACATTGACTTAATCGATAAATCAATCGACAATTCAAAAATTATTAATATGCTGTAGTTCTTTCTCAATATATGCTCTTATCATGCGACAGCGTATTAAAATGATGGTCACAGTTTCGATTTTGGTTCCGGCTCACGCCCGGTGTTGTTCGTCTGTAAGGCCTTCACTACCCGCTTCAGCTGCTGTTCGAACTTCGCATTGTCAGACTCCCATCCCGTGAAATCCGGGGCCATGCGTTCGACAACCTGATTCTTGTTCGGATGGTTCCAGCCAGAAAAAAGGTATCCGTCCAGGTTCAACGGAATCAGAGACAGTACCTCATGCTCTCTGTCTTTGAACAACTGCTTTTCCTTGGCAAAAGCGTGTTTGAGTTCGTCGTTTACCCAGCCGCTCGTGAGGGAATGCTCGGACGCGCACAGCAGAACTTTGTCCCAGACTCGGATACCGTGATCAATCCGATCATAGATGTTGTCTCCAGGAAGAATTTGGTGTTCGTCAAGCCAGCAGCGAATCCCTTTTCCTTGCAACGCATCGTGTAGACGGCGCGCGAACAATTTATCTTCATGGCTGTAACTGATAAAGCAGGAATAAAAATCGATTGCAGAACCCGAAAAATGGTCGGTGATGTACAATATAAAATCATCTGAAAGCCCACAGCCCCGAAGGAATACTTCAGGGATTTTCCCGCTAGAGCTTTCTATAGTTTGAAAATCGATTGAGCTAGGACCCTCATGCTGAATCTTTTCAAGTCCTTGCGCTTCTGACAAATCTACATTGTGCCAAGTGGTATGATATAGGTTTGTATTCTCCAAATTAGCATTCTTTAGTGAAGCATTTAGAAAAAATGAATGTGCTAAGTTTGAGTTACTTAGATCTGCATTCACAAGCTCAGAAAATCGCAATAAAGCAGCAAAAAAACTACTTTCAGTCAATTTGGCATTTTGAAAGTTAGTGCCGAGCAAGTTCGCACTACCAAAGTGAGTTTTGTTTATGATGGTATTACGTAAATTGGCATGGCTCAAATCTGCATTTTGAAAATTTGAACATTTAACAGCTGCACCTTCTAAATCTGACCATCTCATTTGAGTGTTGCAAAGAGAAGAATTGCTCAAATTGATGTTTTTAAAATCCACTTTTTCTAAATTTGCACCATCCAAGTTGATACCAGTAAGGTCAATCCCAGTTAGTTTCACATTTGATAAGTCTGGAGAGATATCTGGATTTGTTCTTCGCCATTTGTTGAATGCATCTGCACCTTGCTTTATTATCTCAACATGATCAGGGTTTGCCACGCCTTTTCTCCTGTGGTGGTAGATTGTTTAGATTGCACTTTGGATATTATGATTACCAGAATCCAACGGGTCAATCACCCTCTCGCCTTAGACGTCACCCGCAACCGCACGTATGGTTTCGGCGACTGCCGGCCCGTTGCATGCCAGCCAGCAAACTCGTATTCCCTGCCGTTCTCAATAGTGAAGGACCCCACAAAGTCGGGCTGGTTCGCGTTTTCCTTATACCGCTTGCGAAACATCACTCCCTGGTTTTTTTGTTCCGATACTTTTTCGCCATCGTCCGTGATTCCGTTCTGAGGTCTTTTCGCAATCCATGCCAAGGGACAGCTTCGATTTCTGCTTAACAGTTTGATTCACCGTTCACCGTCTGAGATGTATTCAGCGCTGTTTCTGGATCGTGGATACCCAGGTGGGGGTTAACTTCCTGACAGTGATAACTCCCCAGCAGCCCCCACTGGGTAGCCCGTCTATGCTGTTTTCTTCCCCTCTCTGCCGTGTTGAGTCATCCTGAATCTTTCAATACGGGGAGATAAAAACAATGACTTGCAGTTGAGAGTGACCACGCCCTATGGCGCGTACCCGGAGATAAGACCTTAATAGTATGAGGTCCGCTCAAAAGGTTTTCGCCTCGATCCGGGTAGGTCTTTACTCCATTATTCCACGCCCACTCAGGGGCGCCGCTTCTAACTGACGCACAGAGACGCCAGGGACGTCACTCCCTGACCGATTCGCCAGCCTCCATCGGTCACTACCGGGTACTTCGTTCGCAGTGCTGGTTAGGCACATCGAGGCTATTTCAACTCACTGCCAATCGGGGCTGTATGCCGCTGGTTGAAAACTTACGGCAGATACAAGCCTCGATCTCTCATAATGCGGGATCGAGGCTTGTATCTGATGCTGTGTGTGGCAGGTCTCCCCGGTTTACGGGTCGTACTCCCACTGGTACGGCGAAAACTTGAACGGCTCGTATTCGGTCAGACCAACGGCAACGGCTTCCCGTCGTCCCGCAACCAACTCACGTTCCCGGAGCCGCTCCTGTTTGATGGATTCCAGAACCTGGGCTTCATGGAGTTTCACTTCGGTTGACCGATCACGGTGTCTGTTGCACTCAATCAGGGCTTCCTGAATCGACCATTCGTCGTCCAGGTCCATACGCACAATCACATGGTCTTCAATGATGCCTACTTCCCGGGCTGCCTGGTAGCGACGGTGACCGTCAACGATGATCAGGTCTTGTGTAACCTGAATCGGACAGATAATCCCGTGTTGTCTCACAGATGCAATGAATCTACGGTCGAGGTCGTACCCATATAGGGTAATACTCAGAGGATGGCTAGTCAGCTTGTCCAGGCGAACGTGATTGAGAATGTAATTCATAAAACCCCTGCTGATTTGTTCGATGAATGTGAAAACGAGGACGCCGATTGTGAACCCCCTCAGAAACCAACCGGCGTCACTCGTTTCACTGATACTGATAGGCATGAAAACTGGCTATATGCAGCCCAGGTATCGGGCTAATATTGGTCATTCGCAGTGTTCGAAAAAAGAAGGAAAGACACACACAAAACGCGACAGTTCACTATGGTGTCAGGCTTTGCAAATCGGGAAAAAGGACCCCGTTAAAATAGGTAAGATAGTGTCGGGGCTAACACGCCAGGAAATTCCTGTCCGCAATGGTGGATTGCACAACTTTTCTTAGTGCCATGATTTTGCTGGCGTCTTCCTTTTCCTGTGCCAGCTCGCGATTGAACAGATCGGTATCAATCACGTTGTCGATGGCATCAGTCAGTACGTCGATCAACTGACTGGGCTGCAGGGCTTCCACTTCGAAAACATCGTCTCCATACTTTGAGACAAACTTTTCATATTGAGACGATCCCCGCTTCGCCTTCATGTCTGGACTTGGCACCAGGTCAAACTGTTCAACGTGATCTGCAGTCAGGGCAACCTTGATAGGATGGATGTTCTCCACGTCGAATTCATCACGCATCGAACGGGCAAAACTTTGAGCAATCTCCTCCCCGTCTGGGTCAAAGTCACTGACGATCAGAACGACCAGTCGATTCTTCCCACTCCGCAGATACCGTTGCCGCATCCCCTCACGAGGGGAAACGCTGCAGTACCCTCTCCCTGTCACTGTGGGGATGCAATACCGTTCAGCCACTCGATTTACAATAGATTGAATGGTGTTCTTCTCAGCAAGAATTTCGATATGGTCAGGCTGTGACTGCATCAGGTCGCGCCAGTACCCGCACAGCAACCGATCCAGCTGATCTGCAACGAAGTCCTGAGGGCCGTTGTAGGTCTGCCAGCAGGAGACTGGACGGGTAGAATCAGCAATCGCTTCCATCGAAATAGAACCATCCAACCTGGCACGTGTGGTGAGGTCGATCAGGTTTTTGTAGCTGGATGCGTCATTCTTATAAACGGAATTCGGCTTGCTGGCATGCTTCAACGGTGGGTCATTTAATAGGGCATAATGAATCTGGCGAACGCTCAACGGCAGATGTTCGCGCCTTTCATGAATCACCTTCTGCACAGCATCCAGGAATAGCCGCTTGGCACGTGTGATGCGGGAACGTGTCTTTTGCCCCAGTATTTTGAACGGTTCTAAAATATCATTCGTTTTTTCCCGTTCTTCGATCAGAGACTGATAAGCGGTTTCGGGGTTCTGCCTGGCAATCTCCTCGCGAACCTCTTCATCAAACGTTTTCTTGCGTTGGATGTTGTGTTCTGCCAGACGGGCCGTAAACGCTTCGATGTCGTCCTCCCGTCGAATATCCGACATGATAGCCGGAATCTCTGTCAGGCCAGCCAAACGCGCCGCACAGTGTCGCCTGTGTCCTGATTCAATGAAACCATCAGCAGTATAGATGATTGGAGTCAGAACGCCCTGATTTAAAATGGAACGGGCAAGTTTGATGATGGCGGGATCTTTGGGGTTTGCAGGATGGTATATCCTGTCATTTTCTGGACTCGGCTTAACGGAGTCGATGCTAATGAAATGGCACTTTTCTGATTTTGGGTCATGATCCAAAATTGATCATCCTTGATAATAGAGGGTTTCAGTAGAAGCGGGAACTTTGCCAACCAGCCCCGATGCCGACCACTGAGTCAACAACCACAATAGTCTCAGTGGTCGGCAGAGGATTAAAAAAGCAGATGGTTGATTGACCACCGACGCCGACGACTGGGGGGAGAACCTGAAATCCCCAGTCGTCGGCCAGCCTCACAG
>TARA_R100001132_G_scaffold27538_1_pt1 | contig 17072 bp, 11 predicted proteins | sample TARA_R100001132 | Tara Oceans TARA_R100001132 (sample SAMEA2621247) | marine metagenome | biome: marine biome (ENVO:00000447); feature: mesopelagic zone (ENVO:00000213); material: "saline water (ENVO:00002010), including plankton (ENVO:xxxxxxxx)" | depth 800 m | reverse complement strand
CCGGACCGCATCCTGCAGCTGTTGTGCCCGATGATTGTCCAGTTTTTCACCCGACTGATAGGCAGCCAGGAAAGACTGATAAGCAGCGTCCCGATTACCTTCCGACAGGCGTTGCATTCCCAGGTTATACAGTTCCAGGGCAGAGGCACCTGGATGAATCACAGCGATCTCGCTGGCTTCATTCTTATTCATCCGGGCAACCTGTTCAGGCTGTGCTGACATCCGGGCTTCCAGATCACGCAGTACAGACTGCGGACTGTCTTCACCGGCTTTGAATTCGACGCCAACTCTTAATGCTTCCTGGGCATTCACCCGGGCAGAATCAAGACGACCGGCTTTCAGATCGGTTCTGGCCTGTGCAACCAGTTTCTGAGTGAACTGTTTTTTACGTTCCATTTCAGCAGCATACAGCTGTTCCTGCGAGAGTCCGCCCGGTTGTCCGGCCATATTACGGATGTCGGCCAGAACCTGTTCGGGACGATCTTCAAACAGACTGTAAGCAGTATCAACCTGCTGAGCTGCTTCGGCTTTCTGTCGGGCATCTTCGATTCGCCCTTGTGCCAAATCGTTCCGGGCAGCGGCAATCAGCTGACGTGCATATTCAGGATTGTTTTTCTCACTGGCGGTATTGCCAGGATTGAATTTATTTTCTGAACTCGTACCCACCCGCTTGATGAAAGCGGAAGGATCTTCACTGGCGGAAGCAAATTGAATATTCAGTGACTCAGCCAGTTTCTGAGCAGATGATGCGAGCATCAGAGCTTCATCTTTATTTCCCTGCTGCAGAGCGACCTGTGCCTGTTCCATCAGACGATTGATCCGGGGACGAATGGCATCCTGGTTTTCCTGCAGGCCTTTGATACCGGACAGGGTGGCTGCTTCGTCAGAAATACGGTCGATGGCTGCCAGAACCAGTTCAGGGCGGTCATCGAACAGGTCGTAAGAAACTTTCATTCCCTGAACCTGCTGGACTTTCTGACGAGCTCCTTCGAAGTCCTGTTTCTTGATATCCAGGCGAGCCTGTCGTAATAATTCGGTAGCCTGTTCTTTGGAGGCTGTTTCAGCGCCGGACATTCCGGCACCTGTTGCATTCCCGGTGGAAGCCAGCGTACCAGCACCAGCGCGGGCACGTTTAATCTCGTCGAGTACCAGTTCCGGGCGATCATCAAACAGTCGATAAGCGACATCCACCTGGCTGGCCTGTTGTGCCAGAGCCTTGGCGGAATCCAGTTTACCTGCCTGCAGTGCTGCGCGAGCCTGCTCCAGCAGTCGTGCTGCCTGTTCTTTTTCAGAAGAACCTGCGGAGGACTGAGCAATCTGTTGAGTCGGTTCTGGTTTACCGGCGAAGATTTTCGCACCGGTTTTACGTTCGATCTCAGCGAGGATATGTTGAGGGCGTTCTTCAAACAGCTGGTAGGCAACATCATAATCCTTGGCCTGCAAAGCGAGGGTGCGGGCATCATCATAGTTGCCGGAGTTCAATGATTGACGAGCCTGCTTCAGGAGTACGGAAGCCTGCTCTTTTTCTGTGAGTTTTCTGTCCTGGCTGCCATCAAAAGGATTTGCAGCTGGAGTTGAGAAGGGATTGCTTCCAGCTGGTTCTTCGATACCGGCGACCTGCATTACCTGCGAATCCTGTCTGGTAAATCCACCCGCCTGCTGTACAGGAGCGTTTTTCTGCAGGCGTTGTTCTGCGCGAGCGATGGCTGCGAGGACCTGTTCGGGACGTTCTTCGAACGGACCATATTCCAGACGCATCTCTGCGGCCTGTCCTGCTTTCTGTCGGGCTTTATCCAGTTCGTTCAGCTTGATGTCTTCACGGGCGGACTGAAGTAACTGACGTGCCAGCTGCTTCTGTTCCTGCGGAGACTTCCCTGCCTGATTGGGAAAGTTCGTAGTAAATTCGGTGTCGGAGGCCGGAGACTGTGCTCGGACAATCTGTTTTTCCCGGGGAGCAGCCGCCCTGGTACGAGCCCTGCCGAGGTACTCGTTCATTTTGCGGAACTCGGCGGAGGACAGTCGTCCGGGAGAGACAGAGGCTTTTTCGAGCACCTCTACCGCTTCGGCGTATTGTCCTCGTTCATAATACTGAGTACCCAGACTCAGGTAGTAACGAGCTGAGCGTAGTTGACGCCCCGAAACAGACTGACTGTTATTCTCGACGTCAGCAGCGACCTTCCTGGTCGTGTTGCCGAGATTGGCCAGCCACATTGACGCTGCGATTAGCGTCGTACAGGCCAGTACTCCAAATGCCTTGCCCAATGTAGGTCCCTCCTTCAAGCCAGAACACCAACTGTGATTATGTTTTTTTTGAGGAGTCATCATGACTTCCAACTCGCTATCTATTATGGGTAGGATTTTAGTCCGAATTCTGAATTTAGTGCCATACGAGTTTTGCAGGACCAACCAGGATTCCAGAAAAACGAAACGCTATTGAATGTTTGCCATCGGGCAAAATTTAACAAACGATTGTCAGAGAAATGATAGTGTGATTTGATTTTTTGAGAGTAGAGAGAAGTGTGTGCGGGTAATAATCGATTTGTCGTTTTCAGGTCAATATGATTTTGACAAATTTTTCAATTTAGTTTGCATGGTTTTCAAAATACTTTTTCAATCTGTATTTCACGCAGCAAATCTTAATCTGAGCTTCATATCTGCTCTTTACCGAGCCGCTTACTTTGTAATATTTTCATCTTCCGTTTTATATTCGAACATCGATTCGATGATCGCTTTCTCGTAGAGTTTTTCCAGGGTTTCCCTGGAGGCTTTGATACGGGATTCATTCACCATGCTTTGTTCCAGCTTTGACTGGACATCAGCAAACGGTGTATGCCCGGCTTCTTTACGATCAATGACTTTTACGATCTGAAACGAATCATCCGTTTCGAAGACCTGGCTGGTCTGTCCGATTGGCAGTTGAAACAGGGCTTCTTCCACTTCCGTTTCAGCCAGGCTGCCTCGACCGGTCCAGCCCCATTGCCCTTTTTTCTCGGCCCGTGGTCCATCAGAATATTTTTCTGCCAGGGCACCAAAATCTTCGCCTGCCTGCAGTTTATGAATGACTTCATCCAAAACACCGACGGCTTTTTCTTTACCGCCATGCTGGGAATAGCTGATCCGAATTCGCTGCCAGCGTGCTTTCGCTGGATAGGCATAATCCTCGATATTGGATTTGTAACGTGCCAGAACTTCTTCACGGCTGAAACTGTTTTTCGCTTTTGCTTTGACAGACATGAACTGAAGCGCGGACTGCTGCTTCATGAACAGTTCTTTCTCCATGTACAGCGAACGCCCCTGCTGGTTCAGTTTTGCTTCCAGTTCCTGGGGAGAGCCGGCTCCGACACTCTTTTGCAGCTCGGGGATTCTTTCTTCTTCAAATGCTTTGACCAGATGCTCCTGGAGCATATCGAGCTGCTCTTTTTTGAGAGTGGTTTTCATTTCATGGATGAGCAACTGGCGTTCAATGTGACTTTTCAAATCCCGTTTTACCAGGGCTGTCCGTAATTTCTGATATTCTTCGGGCGGCATTCTCTGCTCGGCCTGCTTCAATTGAAAATCATAAATGCCGATAATGTCAGAAACAAAAAGAGGAGTCCCGTTGACCATGGCCACCACGGTGCTGTCTTTTAATTCCTCAACGGAATCATCGATCACACTGGCTGTGGAAGTAGGCGAATCGGAAGTGGATGAGGCAGTGATCACCGGCGTCTCAAACGGATTGTCTGATTCCTCGAAATCTCCCTCGATAATATTTTTTCTGTCTTCAGAGCGACTCGCCATCTGCGTGTGTTGCAGCTTCTGCTGTTTGAGCGCAGACTCCAGACGCGGAGGGGGTGGCCCCAGCACCGGGTTATCGACCTTGGGAGTCGTTTCGCACCCAGAAATGCTGAGAAAAGCCATCATCAATAAATATATTTGCGCGTAGCGCATCAAGATGCATCCTGCATGATGAACGAATTATTTACCGGGAGTTTGAGAGACAATCTGTAGTCAGGATTTTGAATTCAGCCCGATTTACAAGGGAGGTGTAAGGATGGGATACTGACTGAATTTTGATCCGCATCATCCTGTTCAGCAGGCAAAACACCTTTCCAAGGCGATCTGATGAACCGATCAGACTGATGTGGCAGGATTATAAGCCGGATCAAAAGTTTGTTGCAATACCGTTTTGAGTTCCTGCATCACCTCTTCGGTATTCTCCGCAGATACGGGCAGTGGGATGTAGGCGGATTTCTGATCTACAATCCGGACGGGAATCCGGCCCTGATTGCTTTTTGCCAAAGCCAGTATGTGATTTTTGTCCCGATAACCCAGCACAGCGAAGTTATTTTCCAGGCGAATACTGTCGACCTGCCACCGCTGTGACAGGATTTGTAATTCTTTCAAAATCAATAATTGTCTCGCAGGATGCGGAATGGAGCCAAATCGATCTTCCATTTCTTCCTCAAGGGCAGTCAGTTCCTCAAGCGAACGCACCGCGGACAGTTTTCGATAGATTTCAATTTTGATGCGGCCGGGGGGAATGTAATCCGAAGGCAAATACGCTGTGCAAGGCAGGTCAATCGCCACATGATGGTGTTCGCGAATGGGTTCATTTTTCAGCTTCCTGCAGGCATTTTCCAGTAACTGACAATACAGCTCATAACCGACGGCTGCGATGTGTCCGCTCTGTTCGGTTCCCAGGATATTTCCGGCTCCGCGAATCTCCAGATCGCGCATGGCAATTTTGAACCCGGCCCCCAGCTCACTGTATTCTTCAATCGCCTTTAAGCGTTTGGCAGCAATCGAGGTCAGAATCTGCCCGTCGCGGAGCAGCAGATAGCAGTAGGCCCGATGATGCGACCGCCCGACCCGACCCCGCAACTGGTGCAGATCGGATAAGCCATGGTTACCGGCATCATGAATAAAAATTGTATTGGCATTGGGAATATCCAGACCGCTTTCAATAATCGTGGTGCAGACAAAAATGTCTACCTTGCCGGAAACGAAATTCAACATCGCCGCTTCCAGTTCCGACTCTTTCATCTGCCCGTGTCCAATCCCGATACTCGCTTCCGGTACGATTTGCTGGATTCGATCGGCGTATTTCTGCAGATCATGCACGCGATTATGCACAAAATAAACCTGGCCATTGCGGTTCAGTTCCCGGACCATCGCATGTCGAATCAATTCGGGATCAAAGCGGGTGATTCTGGTTTCAATGGGAACACGATCGCGGGGCGCTGTCGTCAGGTTGGAAATATCACGAATGCCCAGCAGCGACATATGCAATGTGCGCGGAACCGGTGTGGCGCTCAACGTGAGCACGTCGATCTGCAGCCTGAGATGTTTCAGCCTCTCTTTGGCTTCCACACCGAACCGCTGCTCTTCATCAATGATCAACAGACCCAGATCTTTAAATTTGATATCCTTCTGAATCAGCCGATGTGTGCCAATCACCAGGTCCACGCTGCCCGCGGCCATGCCCTCCAGAATCGCCCGCTGTTCTTTTTTTGATTTGAAACGGGACAGCCCTTCAATGGTAATGGGGTAATCAGCCATTCGCTCACTGAAAGTCCGGGTATGCTGTTCTGCGAGCACCGTGGTCGGCACGAGGACGGCCACCTGTTTACCGGCATCAATGGCTTTGAAAGCAGCGCGAATGGCGACTTCCGTTTTTCCATAGCCGACATCGCCACAGATCAGTCGATCCATGGGCTGTGCCCGTTCCATGTCATGCCGTACATCGCTGATGGCGTGCAACTGGTCGGAAGTCTCGGTATAGGGAAACGACGCTTCAAACTCTTTCTGCCAGTGGCTGTCAGGAGGATAGGAAATACCGGGTTGACCCGAGCGCTGCGCCTGCAGACGCAGCATGTCGCTGGCCATATCCCGAACCGCTTCTGCCGCTTTTGCTTTTTTGCTGGCCCAGCTTTTCGTACCCAGCTTTGACAACTGCGGTACATGTTTGCCTCCGCCAATATATTTCTGAACCAGATGGACCAGTGAAACGGGCACGTACATCTGCACTTTATCACGAAACTCCAGGGAGAGATGTTCTTCCCGATACCCTTCCTTATCCAGCAGTTCCAGGCCTCGGAAGCGGGCAATCCCATGTGATAGATGAACAACGAAATCACCGACGTTCAAATCCAGGAAACTGTCAATCGCCCGACTCTCAACTTTGCGTTTCCGGGGCTTATGCCTGATATCAGCCCGGCCAAACAGTTCGTGATCACTCAGCACCACCAGGTGCTCGGGGACGATACGAAATCCCAGCGCCAGGTTTCCAATACAGGTTTTCACGCGGCGGGATAAATCCAGTTCAGACTCATCCAGAAGTTCCTGCAGACGATCCTGCTCTCCCTGGTTGTGACAGCAGACCAGCACGGTATCCTGCGGCCCCGTAATCGACGCCAGTTCTTCCAGCATTTCTGATTTGGCGCGGGTAAACCGTTCTACTGATTCGATCTGCAGATGGCAGGAGATTTCGGTCGATCCTGCAGAAATCGGAGCAATCGTCACCGAGGGAAAATCAGTGCAGCGCGACATGGTCGAAGGCACACTGAACAGTCCGCGCGGATTTTCCAGACGATCCAGATAACGCTTACCTTCATCAATCAACTCGGGCAGTTCAACCAATGCAATACACGCATCAGGGGGCAGGTTATCCAGCAGACTTTCCGATGCGGTGCCGTCTTCATCGCGCGCAGGAGTATGAGGCTGCCTGTCGGAGCGGTCTGCGGGGACAGGCGAAATCAGCGTGAGGTCAACCTGTTGACAGGTCTCAAGTGTACGCTGTGTTTCCGTATCAAACTGCCTGATCGATTCCACTTCATCCCCGAAGAATTCAATGCGAATCGGTAAAGCGGAATCCGGCGAATAAATATCCAGGATGCCGCCATGCATACTGAATTCGCCGGGAAGCTCGATCGCCGTGGTCCGTTCAAAGCCACGCTCCAGCAACCATTTCATGAAGGAATCAGTATCGATTTCATCACCAACCTGAATGCGGCGCGTCGCTTCCTTCCGCTGTTGCCGGCTGGGCACAGGCTGCAGCAGAGCCGGAAATGATGTGACGATGACTAGAGGAGTCGAGGCAGATTCTCCCGACTGCTGCAACTGACTGAGTACCCGCAGACGCCCTCCGAAAACCGCATCGGCTACATCATGTTCGTCCGGGAGTGTCTCCCAGGCAGGAAAGATCTCGGGAATCGTTCCCATAAAGCTGGCCAGGTCCCCGGAAAATTCGTCGATTTCCGAGAGACGTGGAAGCACAATCAGCAGCACGGAATCCAGGGCGGCAGCAACACAGGCTGCCGTCAGCGCGCATGATCCTCCCCAGGCTCCGTCAATCGTCCCACTCTGTCCGGATCGTAAAGCCGCTGTCACTGCGGCAAAACCATCGCTGCGACTGAGGACGGGAACCAGATCCTGCATCGACTCAATCTGACTGTCGCCGTGTGTTATCATATGCGAGAATATTTTAGCAGGCGGTACTGAATTGTCACGTGCCTGCTGCCGAAAAACTGTTTCTGCTGTTCGATTTGGGTCAATTCGGCGTGACTTCATCCTGCCGCAGAGTTACGATAGACGTCTGTTGAATCAGTTGGCTGTGTCCCTGTTCAAAATGGTTTTCAGTCGGCTGCTTACCCGATTTTCCAGTACGAAGGATGTAAAGTGTCTGAAAGTTTAGATGTCAATGTCGCCCTGGGTCCACGCAGTTACCATATTTCGGTGGTCAGCAATCAGTTTGCTCAGTTTGCTGATACACTGGAAACCTGGATGAATCAGAATCCCGCCTACCGGAATGCGCTGGCGGAGGGCAGTAAGACCGCATTGATCATCACAGACCGGAATCTGTCAACACTGCACACACCCCACATCGAAACCAGCCTGCAAGCAAAGGGCTGGAAATTTGAAACCGCGATCATTGAACCGGGTGAAAAATCAAAATCTCTGGAAGTGATTTCCAGCCTGTATGACAAACTGGTCGCGATGAAGGCAGATCGACAGACCGTCGTGATCGCCGTGGGTGGCGGCGTGACAGGTGATGCCGCCGGTTTTGTGGCAGCAACTTATGTCCGTGGTCTCCCCTTTGTCCAGGTTCCGACCTCACTGCTGGCACATGTCGACAGCTCCGTGGGAGGCAAAGTCGGGGTCAACCATCCCCAGGCTAAAAACCTGATCGGCGCGTTCTATCAGCCGCTGGGTGTCTTCATTGATACTTCGACTCTGGAAACACTGCCTCCGAGGGATTACCGCAGTGGCCTGGCAGAAGTGGTGAAGTATGGCGTGATTCTGGATTCCCGCTTCTTTCAATATCTCGAACAGAACATCGAAGCGCTGAACAAGCGCGATCCCGAGGTCCTGCGTCACGTAATCGCCCGTAGCTGTGAACTCAAGGCAGAAGTGGTGGAACAGGATGAGCATGAACGTTCCGGATTGCGTGCCATTTTGAATTATGGACACACCTTTGCGCATGCTTTTGAAGCGCTTTGCGGATACGGGGAACTGATGCATGGCGAAGCGGTTTCCATAGGCATGATCTATGCCAGCTATCTCGCTGAGAAACTGGAACTGATTTCCCACCAGGATACGGAGCGTCAAATCAAATTGCTGGAAGCCCTGGGTTTACCGGTACTTCTTCCCAAGGGGACCCGGTTGGATGCAGACCAGATTATTGACCGGATGAAACTCGATAAAAAAACCGTGGGGGGCAAACTGCGATTTGTACTGCCTACCAGTCTGGGCCGCGTGGAAGTCTTCAAAGAAATCCCGGAAAGTCTGGTCCGGGAAGTTCTGGAAGAACTGGCTCATCCTGCCGCTGCCGAAGATGATTTTCAAATCTGACGGTTGATCTCTGCAAAAACCCTGCGGGGCACATCTCATTTCCCACGGTTTTTCCCGTCGCAACAGCAGTTGAGGCCTGTTGGTTTTGAGGAATCGCTTCAACGTTTTCGCTGCACCTTAAGGGAAATCCCTCAAATTGCATGCATCATAAACCGAACCAAAACGGACTGATTTATCCAAAACCGTGAATTTGCTGGCGATTTTACTCTCCCAAACGATACAGGTTGCAGAGTCCCTAAAAAAACAAAATCGTCTTGCCGCTGTTTCCGATGATCTTTGATCATTTCTGAAAATGGAAACTAACCTTAGCTGTAGGCCTGCTGACAATTTCTCTGAATCGCTGCGCCACAGTAGAGCTGCCTGTGCCGCGACACCAGTTTGCGCTGCGCGATTTCCCGCTAAGGAAAAATTAAATGATGAATACAAACACAACAAGCAACACAGGACAGTGGCGACTGATTGACGGCGACCGGATTCTGGATATGGCAATGGGAGATACGGAGTTTCTTGCGGAATTAATCGAGCTGTTTATGAGTACGGTTCCCGAGCAGATGTGTGAGATCGGTCTGGCCATCGAACGGAAACAGGCAGAGACCCTGGCGATCACGGCACATGGTTTCAAAGGAACCGTCGCAAACTACACCAGAGAAGAGCCCTTTCGGCTGTTACAGACATTAGAAGACGATGGAAAGTCAAATCAACTACAGGATGCTTCTATCAGTTATGCAGCTCTGGAAAACGAAATGCAGGAACTGATTAGTGAACTGAATATGCTGATGGCACAGGTGTGCCGTTAAAAAAGTTTTATACCCGCTAAACCTGGTTTTAAACCAAAGGCTGATGTAATGAAAATTTTAGTTGTCGATGATGTCGGCTATACCTGCCACTTTCATGCTCGACTTATTGAAAAATTCGGTTATCGATGTTGTTCAGCGACTTCAGGCTTTGAGGCCCTGAACCTTCTGAAAACAGATAATGATATTAATATTGTCATTACAGACCTGATGATGCGCGGCATGGATGGCGTCGATTTATACAAAGAAGCCCAGCACCTGGAACGCTTCACGGACGACGGACAACTGGATCCGCCCCAGTTCATTCTCATGACCGCATTGCGCCTGGAAAAAAATTCCAACGACAAAGATGTACAACGGCTCAAACTGGCGAAGGAACTGGGAATTGACAAAATCATGTTTAAGCCACTGGATCAGGATGAACTGCGGGAAACATTGAAAGATATGTTGATGGGCGCTCCGGAAGGTTCCATTACGTCGCAAACCGTCGATTTATATACGCCAGCGCAAAAGATTAAAGACGCGGTCAATGATATTATCGAATCAGGAAATTCCACGGCCGCAGAGCAGTTTATTGAATGCCTGAATGGTGAAGTCCATCATCTTCAGGAATTTCTGTCAAAGCTGGAAACGGTTCAGAATTAAATACTTGATTTACACCATTCCATGACAGTACATCAAATTTTATTGATTCATTACAGGAGGGATTTGACTGCACCAATTCCAGACCTATAGTTGTGATAGTCCTATACAAACCTGACCGTTTTTAAGAATTATTGGGCAACAACTAAATATTCAAATCTTTAAATGGGCCTCTCCCATGAGTCTAATTAATCTGGAACAATACTCTGTCAAACAGAACCGGGCCATCTCACGTGTTCTGGATACACTGGATCGTATCGATCAACGCACTGGTGTGCACTATTCCAACAAAAGGTCGCATGAGCGTAAAGACTTCCGGGGAGTTGTGTGGATTTCACTGCCGGACAGCGATGCTGCCGATGACCAGGAATCCACAACCATCAAAGTCTGGGCACGCTCCATCTCCCAGTCGGGGCTCTCCTTCATTTATCCCTTCCCCATCTATCGGAACAATATTCTGGTAGGAGTTCCCGTTCAGGGTTCACAGGTCACCTGGTTTCGTTCAGAAATTGTCAGGCAAAAAGAGATTGAAGAAGAACAGTTCTTTGAATTCGGAGTTCGCTTTCTGGGTAAAGTGACTGCCTGAATCGATTTCAAAGGTGGTCTCCGGTTGGATTTCAAGTGCCGGGGAAGATATGATTCTCAACAGATCATCAGCAGCAGACAGAGCTGTCGCCAATCATTGAATCGACTGAAATAAACGGGAAACATACCGGTAATGGAAGACCTCGCTGGCCTCCTGCACAAGAATTTAACGGGAATACAAGCGCGAATCCGCGCTGCCTGCACCCGGGCACACCGCGCCCCTGAATCGGTCACGCTCATCGGCGTGACCAAATATGCCCGCCTGGAATGGGTCTCGGAACTGATCCGTCTGGGTTGCCGGGATCTGGCTGAAAGCCGCACTCCCCAGCTCACCGAACGGGCGGAATCCCTTTCACCGAATGTCCACTGGCACTTCATCGGACCTCTGCAACGTAATAAAGTCAGACGGACCATCCAGTACAGCCACCTGATTCACTCGGTCGATTCAGAAAAATTACTGAATACCATCGATCGAGTCGCCGCGGAATCCGACCTCAGGCCCCGGGTTCTGATCGAGGTTAATCTTTCAGGCGAAGCAAATAAAAAAGGATTTCAGAAAACAGAACTGCTGCAAACATGGCACACACTCTGCCAGAACAGGCACGTTCAAATCGCGGGGCTGATGACGATGGCACCGCATGTGGATGACCCTGAAGCGGCCCGTCCTGTCTTTCGTGAACTGGCCGCACTGCGTGATATTCTGCAGGCCGTGTCTCCAGTACAGATCAGACTTCAGGAACTGTCGATGGGCATGAGTGGCGATTTCGAAGTGGGTATTGAAGAAGGAGCCACCCTCGTGCGTGTCGGCAGCGCGCTGTTTGAAGGTCTGGCAGACTTGTCTTTGAATTGAGAATTCATCGTGAATCTACCATTAAATCTGGAAATGGATGGCACGGCGATACTCCTTCCGGTGCGTGCGCAACCACGATCCAGTAAAAACGGAATCGAGGGAGTACATGCTGGCAGACTCAAAGTCTGCGTCACACAAGTTCCTGAAAAAGGAAAAGCCAACAAAGCCCTGCTCAAAGTGATTCAGTCAGGCCTGAAGCTGAAACGATCACAAATTGAACTCTATAAGGGAGAAACGGCGTCTTTAAAGATCTTTCGCATTCGGGAAATCTCCCGAGAAGAATTGTACACACGAATTTCTGCTGCCATCAATCCGTCCCGTTAGAGCGTATCACATTTAACCATAGCGTCTCTCAATCTATTATACTCGGTTCAAATGCCCCTGGAGACGCTACAGTAAAACGGGACACAGTCTAGCTACTGTCCTGCATTGGCATCTGCTCTGTGGTGCCGGTCCCGTCAGCACTTTTACCGTTCAGTCTCTGGCCAGTTTCTGGAATTGAAAATTGGCTCTCCGCTGGACAGGAATCGGTCAACATAGATTGCAGCCACTCTGAGCGGGGCATATAATCACGAGTGCGTCCGTGTCTTACCTCAAGAGGCATTCGCTGCATTTTATGAATCAGCCTGAACCGGAATACAGCAGCGATCTCTCAAATGAATGTGCACTCCATTTAACCACAGCGTTTCTCACCCATTGTTGCCCGGCTCCGATTGCCCTGGAGACACTACAGAGCAGACGCTACAAAAAAACTGGATACCGGCTGGATTCCCTCCTCGCCTGAAAATCTCAAAAAGGACTATTTGATTATGAGCAACTCGATGCCTGTTCGCCTGCTGCTGGGCGCCCTACTGGTTTGCGGACTCTCCCTGTCAGCGAAAGCAAACGAACCTGCAAAACTGTCTGACTCGTGGGAACAGTGGAGAGGCCCCGATCGTCTGAATCATTCAGCGGATACCGGCCTGCTCGATGACTGGAATGCAACTCCTCCCAAACTGCTCTGGACTGCCAGTGGCATGGGTAAAGGATATGCCAGTGTCTCGATCAAGGATAATCGACTGTTCACAACAGGAAATCTGCCGGAAGGCCAGGCCGTGATCGCCGTCAATACCGACGATGGCAAGATCCTCTGGAAAACCAACCTGCTGGAACTCAACCCCGAACACGGATACCCGGGAGCACGCTGCACACCTTCAATCGATGGAGACCGCCTGTATGCGATTGCCTCCAATGGCGCGATATTCTGCCTGAGTGTCGCCGATGGGGAAATCATCTGGCAGAAAAATTTTGAAGACGAGTGGGATGGAAAAATGATGTCCAAATGGGGCTTTTCAGAATCCCCGCTGATCGATGGCGATCTCGTCTTATGCACCCCCGGTGGCAAAGATGCCATGATGGTGGCCCTGGATAAAACAACGGGTAAGGAAGTCTGGAAAACCTCGGTCAAAGACCTGGGGGAACAGGGCAAGGATGGTGCCGGGTATTCTTCCATCGTCATTTCCAATGCAGCCGGCGTGAAACAGTATGTTCAGCTCACAGGACGCGGCGTGATTGGTGTCCGTGCCAGTGATGGCAAACTCTTATGGAACTACAACGACGTGGCCAACAAAGTGGCCAATATTCCGACTCCCATCGTTTCCGGTGACTATGTCTTCTGCTCCACCGGATATGGAACCGGAAGCGCGCTCCTGAAAATCACCAAAGACGGCGACAACGTGAATGCGGAAGAAGTGTATTTCCTCGACGCCAAAACCATGCAGAACCACCATGGAGGCATGGTCCTGTATAAAGACCACATCTATTGCGGCCATGGTCATAACAACGGCTTCCCGCTCTGCCTGAACCTCAAGACAGGCAAAGTCGTCTGGGGTGGAAAAATTCGCGGTGAAGGCTCCGGTTCTGCAGCAGTCTTATTCGCAGATGGAAACCTGATTTTCCGCTATGAAAATGGTGAGATCGCGCTGGTGGAAGCGACCACAGAAGATTACAAGCTGAAAGGTTCGTTCCGCCCTGATCAGGTCCTCGGCAAAGCCTGGGCGCATCCGGTCGTGTGTGGCGGAAAGCTCTACCTGCGGGAGCAGGACGTGCTGATGTGTTACGACCTGCGAAAGTAAGGTCCTCAACAGATATCACTGAAAAAAGCTCTGTCGAATTGATCGGCAGAGCTTTTATTTTTTATACCCCGACTTATCCGGCCGCGTTTTTAAAACGACTCAGGTCGATTTTCCCATTGCCTTCCACAGGCAGCTTGCCGTTGGGGCAATAACGGGAACGGGCCACGCTGGAAGCAATGTTATAGGTATACACGGCATCTTCCCGGATCAGGAAGATAACAGTCCCCTTGTTCTGGGCGCCAATCTGATCGAGCAGTTCTACGAAAGGCAGGCTTTTCCGCAGATCGTCACGGCGGACGTGTAAATCTTTGGCAGGCCCATCCAGAACAACGATTCCATTTTTGGTACACTCAATAAACGTGGGATTCAGATCCACACCAGACCCTCCCGGCTGAATTCGCACTTCCGCGGCCACCGGGTTTTCCCGTTTATTCAATTCGATTTTGAGCTTGTCGATTTCCTTCTGCAGCGTCATGGGTTCGTCTTTGATTTCGTTAATCCGTTTTTCAAGACGATTCGCTTCTGCCAGCAGTTTGACTTTTTCTTCCGGGCTGATATCCGTCGGAATTTTATTTTTTTCCTGCTTCAGCTTTTTGAGTTCCTCCAGCGCCAGGATCAGGTCGCGATTCAGCTTGGATAAATCTTCCACCTGGCTTTGAATCTGCTCCAGTTCCTGCTGTTTTTCGGTAATCTGCTCTTGGTCTTTCTCGAATTCTTCCACGCGTTTCCAGGCATCATCCTGCTGATCCATCTGACTGAGCGCCATGGCCGTGATCATCAGCGTCAGAACGCCAATGACACACGCCAGAATACTCAGAAACGGAAACAGGGAAACCGTCTCTTCACTATCCTTCTTCTTTCTACCCACGTTATCTTACTCTCTTCGAATTCCCGAATAATCCCCAACGCTTGCGAGGTGCTTCGACCTGTTGAATCAGAACCTGCTTTTCACCCAGGTTCATCAATACCGTGTTCAAGCCGTTTAACCCCTGCTGTACGCCATTGAAGGACTGGGACAGCACGCCGGCGGCCTCGGCCATTTCCGTCGCTTCGCCGTTCATTTTTTCCAGATGGGATGTGTGCGCGGACTGGAGCGCGGTCATTTTTTCTTCCACGCTTTCCAGATGCCTGATGACTTCTTTCACTTCAGCCAGCTGCGCTTCCTGCTGCTCGCGAATTTTATCATCGATTTTACCCCAGGATTTCACAACCTGCTGTGACAGTGTACTGCCGATGCCTTCCAGTTTTTCGATCCAGGTCTGTAACTCGGCATGGTGATTTGCCATCGCTTTATCGATGGTTCGCTGGATCAGGCGGCGGTGATCTTTTTCATCACCACTACTGCCAGCCTGGTCGCTCTCTTTCAGCCGTTTTAACAGGTTTTCATTACAGTATTCATCAACCCAGTTCAGCAGATCTTCTTCCGATTTCTGCATGGAACTGCTGGGAAACATCACCAGCATACTCATCACCAGCGCGACCAGAGTCGTATCGAAGGCAGTCGAAAGCCCCCCTGTCACACTCCCCAGGGATTCCTTCAGAGCAGAGATGTCGGCAGCTTTGTCCATCCCCCCGGAGAAGCCCCCCACGGCGGCACTGATCCCGATCACAGTACCGATGAACCCCAGAATCGGGATCGCCCAGATGAAGACTTTGAGAATGGTGTAACTGGAATCAACGGCAGTCGCATCGATTTCTGATTGTGACTGCAGGCGGCTGGAAACTTCGGCACTGCTTTTCAAAACGCTGAAATGCTCCAGCCCTCGCAATACCCGATTCACCAGAAAGCTTTCCCGCGGATCAACGGGCAGGTTCTTGACGTGCTCGATAAATCGGGAAACTGTCTTCTCGGAAATCTCTTCAGAAATATCGATCGGCAGTGTATCGAACAGCATCGAATCTTTCTGTTTTCCCAGCTTAAAGTATTTTAAAACCAGAATCGTGGCAGACCAGCTCATCAAAAAGACCAGCGCAAATGGAACCCAGCCCCGGTCCAGAAACAATTCTCCCAGGTAATAGTTCCGGATAGGGAACATCAGCGCGATGAATGCGACAGAGGCCCCGACCGCGATCATGCCACTTTTCGAGAGGCTGACCTCGGTACCATCGGCCCAGCCACTGGAGACGTGCTTGTTTCCACCGCGGCTGCTGGAAGTTCTGCTGGCGCTGGTAGAACCGGAAGCGCTGACATCGATTGTCGTATCGATCACCGGTGACTCAGGTTTTTTGACCAGCATCGTATGATGACAGTAGGGACAACGAACTTTTTTACCCACGTTTTCATCGCGGACTTTGAGCTTTTTGGAACATTTTTCACAGGGAAACTGGAAATACATTGAGGAAACCCCAGGAGGTAGTAGACTTTAGTGTAGCACTGAGCCTCTTAAAGCGTACGCAATAAACCATAGTGTCTTTGTATCGATGATACCCGGCCCAAATGGTCCTGGAGACGCTACAGTGAAACGGAACACAGTCAAATGAAGAACTCAGCAGTAATTTAGATAGAAATATAGTTTAGCCAAGCTACGTCGGTCCCAAAAGTCAACAGCCTGTCGCAATCATCTAAACACGGCAAACAATGCCCTTTTCAGCTGGTTTTTCCAGAAATCGCTCCCGTAAGCCAGGTAGGCCCCCCGTTTCCCTGGAATTTTCTCCGGAAACAGAAATCTTAGACTGTCTCTTGTTTATCGAGTTCTAAACAGGTCAGAATACACGAGATAAGAACTTTTCGTTATAATGTCGGTGCGTAGAATACCATCGAGAGAAAACAGTTTAAACTTTCCGTTGACCGCTTTTGAGCGGAGAGTCAATCCTTAAGCTATAGAAATCAAATTCATGTCTGCAGATTCCGTTGAAACCACCAGCCGCTACTGGGCCGGGTTCGACCTGGGTGGCACCAAAATGCTGGCCAAAATATTTGACTCGCAATATAAAACCCTGGGAAGAAAACGCAGAAAGACCAAAGGCCATGCGGGCATGGAGCTGGGGCTGGAACGCATTGCCCAGACGATTCATCAGGCACTGGAAGAAGCCGGTCTGACTCCCAATGAACTGGCGGGCATTGGCGTCGGTTGCCCGGGCCCTCTCGATCTGGAAGCGGGCGTCATCTTTGAAGCGCCCAACCTGGGCTGGTACAATGCTCCCGTGAAAGAAGTGCTGGAAAAAGAGTTCGGTTGTCCGGTCGTGATCTGCAATGATGTCGATGCGGGCGTCTACGGCGAATACCGTTTCGGCGCGGCCCGGGGAGCCCGCTCT
>TARA_R100001132_G_C3275533_1_pt1 | contig 17094 bp, 13 predicted proteins | sample TARA_R100001132 | Tara Oceans TARA_R100001132 (sample SAMEA2621247) | marine metagenome | biome: marine biome (ENVO:00000447); feature: mesopelagic zone (ENVO:00000213); material: "saline water (ENVO:00002010), including plankton (ENVO:xxxxxxxx)" | depth 800 m | reverse complement strand
GCGGCAGTCACCAAGGGGGAATGTCGCGGGGGAGTTTCTCACGAGGCAGCAGTTCACGAGGCAGCAGTTCAAGAGGGAACAGTTCAAGAGGTAATTCCCATTTTGGCAATTCTTCACGCTCCGCTGCTCCCTCAAGAAATCATTCTTTCTCCAATCGCAGTTCTTCTGTACCTCGACAGAGTGCCCCTTCGCGATCGCTCAATTCCTCTTCGAACCGAACTTCCAGGTCGACTATGAAACCTGGACAAGGAGTTGATTTCTCCAGAGGAAGTCGGTCTGGTTCAGCGCGGCAATCGGGGGACATTACTTCTCGCCGGAGGAGTGGGGTTAGTAACCCCGGCTTAAGTTCCGGGAGTAGAGCAAGAGGCAGTTCAGGATTTTCTCACTTCAACAGTGGTTCACATAACCGAGGCAGCATTGGTTCAAATCAGCGGGGAAATAATCCGGGATTACGACCAGGCAGCAGCCGATTCAGTAACGGCAGCAGAAACAGTTTTGGCAGTCATCGCTTCCATGGCGGCTCTGGCTTGAGTTCCAGTAGGAATCATCACGGAGCTGGAAGCCATCACTCTGGTAACCCTGGTCTGAGACCGGGGGGGAACCGACATGGGAATCATCATGCTTCTCACGGTACGGGACGACGACACGATGGTGCGAATCGACATGGTGGGAACTACTCGCGATATGGAAACAACAGATACCATTACCGGCCTGGTTACTGGTCCGGATATCGATCACGGTATGCCCTGGGGTATGGGTTTGGGAGAGGCTATGGTTATGGATATGGCTACTATCCTTATTACCATTATCGTCGCTATGGCTATCGTCCGTGGGTCTGGACCACGTTTGGGGGACTGTCGACCTGGATTGGCTATAACAACCTGAATCCAGTGATCTATGATTACTCACTCAATGATGGTTACATTTACAATGATGGTGTGCAGATGGCACCGGTCACCGCATATGAATCTCAGGCTGAAGAAATTGCAGATAGTGTACCTCCGCCAGACGATGCGACCGAATGGATGCCGGTAGGAATTTTTGCCATTGTTCCCCAGGGGACAACTGAAGTGAATGTGACCGTACAACTTGCTGTTGGCAAAAATGGTGCGGTCGCTGGTACCTATTTCAATAAAGACGGGAATATTACATTACCCCTTCAAGGAGCCATCGATCAGTCAAAACAGCGTGTTGCCTGGAAAGTGGGTGAGGAGGACACGATCACCATGGAAACCGGACTGGATAGTCTGACCAAAGATAAATCGAAAGTGATTATCTATTTTACAGGAGGGACATCTGAAGTCTGGGAGATGCTGCGCATTGATGAGGAGACTGCGAAGCTTGCTCAGCAGGAACTTCAGGTAGACGATTTGAAATACGAACTGCTGGGGTCGTTTCAGGAACTGGAACAGACTCTGGACGATGCCTGGAAAGATTATCTGGCTCTTCCGGAAAATTTCTCGACAACGGGCACAATTCCTTCCGTAGAAGAACTGGAAGCGATTGTGAAAAATTATCAGCAGATACAGCTTGATTCCTCGTATCAGGTTATTACCAATCGCCAGGAGTTTCAGAACACGTATCAGTTACTCACTGATTATCTGAAAAGTCTGAAAGAACAGCAGGAAATTACCGTGCAGAAAAAACTGCCGACACCTCCCCAGGGAGCACCGACAGTCATTGCACCTTCTGTACTGGAAGCGCCCAAACCCCTGGAGCCGGCTGGACCCGATCAGTAATTCAGCGTCTGGCTGTTAATCAATAAAAAAACGTCCTGGAAACGGGACGTTTTTTTATTGAGAGTCTCGGGTACTCTGTTGCTGCAAAAGCGGATAGCGAGACCAGAAAGTGTCAATGGGGGTTCTGTTGCAGTTGTTTTGAAACTTGTTCGGCTTCGCGCAGTACCCGCATCAGATTCTGGCCCATGATCAGTTTGATCTGCTGGTCTGAATAACCCCGATCCAGGAGAGCCTGCGTGATGAGAGGATAAGTGGAGACATCTTCAAGTTGAGCGGGCAGGGTGGAAACACCATCAAAGTCAGAGCCGATGCCGACGTGCTCCACGCCGGCGACTTTGACGATATGGTCGATATGATCCACTACATCATGGATTGTCCCCGGTTTCATTTTATGGTTGCTTCGCCAGCGATTGTATTCCCGGTTGTAATCCGTTTCATCTGGATATTTCTGTTTCAGTTCCCGTCTGATATGAAACATTTCCGTCATCTGTCGGGCTGATTCAGGAACCACGAATCCGGAGAAGTAGTTGACCATGATCACGCCGCCATTCTGTTTCATTTTGACGAGGATTTCATCGGGAACATTCCGCGCATGATCAGCGATGGCACGTGCGGAAGAGTGCGAGGCGATGACAGGAGCTGTACTCACCCGCAGAACATCCTCCATCGTCGCTGGAGAGACGTGTGAAATATCTACCAGCATTCCCAGTTGATTCATGGTTCGGACCACTTCCTCTCCAAAGGGAGACAGCCCGTCACTGATGGCGGTGTCGGTGGCAGAATCGGCCCAGTCGAGTGAGTCAGAATGGGTCAAAGTCATATATCGAACGCCCAGGCCGTAGAAAATACGCAGCAGAGATAAAGAATTTTCAATCGAATGTCCTCCTTCAACACCAATCATGGACGCGATTTTTCCCGACTTGTGCATACGTTCGATGTCGTCTGCCGTAGACGCCATCTCAAATGTTTCAGGATATCGCTTGATCATGCGGTGGATCAGGTCGATCTGTTCCAGAGTGTAGTGTGCGGATCTTCGTTCTTTTTGTGTTTCTGAGGGGACATAGGCCGACCAGAATTGTGCGCCCACATTCCCCTGTTTGAGACGTGGAATATCTGTATGAAACTGAGGTTGAGGCAGAGCAATGTCAGCCTGTTTAAAAGATGACGCCGCCTTTTCCCGCATTGTCCAGGGAAGGTCGTTATGCCCGTCAATCACCAGGCATTGCTGATGCAACTGTCGCGCCCGGTCTGTCAAAATGACCGGTTTGCGCGCTGGTGGATCGGCTGCCTGCCCTGATTGAATCAGGTTGATAAAGACCAGTGGCAGCAATAGACCTCGAATAATCTGAATCCACTCTTGAAAGGCGATTTTCATTGAATCAGTTCCCGAATCTGAATGACGAATCTCAGTAGTTGCTCAGAAGCACATCTCAGTATGAGATACAGCAGTCTTGGAATCCACGATTCCCTGAATGACGTTTTCTGCTTCTCTCGTGAAAGTCAGAATTGATATTGATGTCTAAACCGTTTCCGGTTAGCTTGAATCAGTGCAAGATTCGCTTGTGACTGACTGTTAAGCGCTTCCTGCGGGATTACAACCGCTGGGATGGTTTGTCTGAGGATTATAAAGATGAGTGATAGCCTGGAAACAGTGTATTCGACTACGAATGCAATGGAAGCGGAATTTATTAAAATGACACTGGAAGGCGAAGGGATTCGCTGCCTGCTCGAAAATGAACTGCAGGCTGGCCTCACAGGTATTTTCGAAATCAAAGTTGATGTCATGAGTTCGAACGTGGATCGTGCCCGGCAAATCATCGATGAAATTCGTGAGTCATCTGAGTCGCATGAGGATACATCAGAAGAAGAGTGATTCTCATTACCTTGTTTAACGGACTTAAATGCACTCAGACAAGGGAACTTCAGATCGTCAGGGATCATAGTATGCTTGACTCCGCGCTTGCTGGCTTAAGCCTGGTGACGACGAACAGGCGCGGGGCCTCCGTCGATTGAGTATTGGGAAGAATCAGTTGCGTTTTGAACTGTGAATGCTCCAGTTGGCTCAAGAGAGTGGCGACGGCGCTGGTCTCTGCAGCGCCCCCCGGATGACCGGGGTAAGCCAGAATCGTGATGATGCCTCCCGGCCTGATCAGCGTGAGTGCAGCTTCGATTGCAGGTAGAGTTGATAATTCGTCTGTGATTTGCGCGTGATCTCCTCCAGGCAGGTAGCCCAGGTTAAACATGATGGCACCGATATGCCCGCGATGTTCAGAGGGGATTAATTCTGCGAGCAGACAATGGTTACCGCAGATCAGTTCAAAGTTATGGAATTCTGAATCCTGGAGCATCACAGCAGCCTGGTCCAGAGCCTGCTGTTGGATGTCGATCGCAAAGACCTTACCGGACTGGCCCGCCAACTGACAGAGAAAACGTGTGTCGTGCCCATTACCAGCAGTGGCGTCGATCGCCGTTTCGCCAGCCTGGAACACTTTGGCAATCAGAGCATGAGCCTGGTCTGTGAGACGCATCATGAGAAGCTTCATTTTAAAGTTTGTGGACGAGATCGAGTGATTTATCAGGTGTGGCTTTGCCTTCCAGAATATCTGCAAAATGATTTGCCATCCAGGGAGTCTGCAAACTTCCTTTTGAGGCAAAGCCGTTGAAGAATCCAATTTGAGGCTGCTGAGGATGCAGACCCATAATGGGTAAACGCCCCCGGATGACAGGGCGGACAGCAGCACGATGGTCTATAACCTCCACAGGAAGTTTTAGAAATTCGGACAGGCGCGAGCAGATTTCTTCTCTGCCTGCGAGAGTCGGTTCACAGTTAAGGTGTTCTCGATCATAGGTTGAACCGGCCCGGTAGAGATCCTCTTTCCAGTGAGCCAGCCAGATACCCCGGTGGACCACGCGTCGTTCCTGCAGTCCTGGAATTTTCAGAGTGAGTATTTCCCCTTTGGCTCCCTCAAATGGAATGGTTTTGAACCAGGGGTTTTGCTGACTGTGGATTCCTTCACAGAAAATGATTCTGTCAGCAGAAACGTTCCAACACGGCAGAATCACACGGTTGGATTCAAATTCAAGATCGTTAGCTGTGTCGAGGTTTGCTTCCAGAAAACAATCCTGTTTTATGAAATGCGCGCGGGAGAGACGAAGATACGTCGGCACATCCAGTTGTCCGCCGCCGGTCATCTCAAAGCCGCCTTGACTCATCTCAAACGCACTCTTGTCGGCGAGTGGCTGCGGTACCGAAATCAGTTTTGGGAAGTGTGTTTGCGAACGTTGTCGATATTGTTCCTGCTCCTGTTCTGAAGAAAACAGTCGCAGCATCGGTTTCAGTTCAAAGAATCGTGCGTCTGTTTCTTGTTCTATGCGACGATAGAAGTCAGTCGCGAACGGCAGAAATTCGTCAAGTCGCCAGGAAACAACCAGCCGCAATCCAGTGATCGGTGTAATCAGTCCCGCCGCGATCTGGGAAGAAGTCGTCGGCTCACAGCGATCAATCAACAGCACACCATACCCACGCTGTTGTAACGTCCAGCCCAACGCAGTGCCTGCCAGGCCTTGTCCCACAAGGATCAAATCAAATTCTGTTCGCTGGGGCATGTGGCACGTTTAAATGATTCAAGAAATGGGATAGAGCATGACTAAGGTAGTGAGAAAAATCGAGTTTCATTCATCCTCGCCGGGTAAGACAGTAACAATAATGATGGGTAAAGCAACAGCACCAAGAAAACAAACGATAAGCTTAGTGCCCCGGTAGGGGGATTTTCCTGGGCCGAATACATTGAAAGTCTCATAAAGTGCAGTACCGAGCATCAATAAGGAAACGAGTATTGTGATACAAAGAACACAGGTTCGGAACAGCCGTGTGCTTGTTTTCATTAATGCATCCCCGTTGAGCCTTTCGCGATCAACCTGACAGTAAATCTCACAAGTACAACACGGCTCAGTTTCCGATACAGTACAAAAACTCCTGTCGTTTGCCTGATTCACTGCTGGCGGCCCGGTGGAAAATCTGATTGCCGCAGATTGCCGGCGTTGCGAAGCCTTCATCGCCGAGCTGGTTTTCTGCCAGCAGTTCGAATTTTTCAGGGCTCGCCCGGAAGACGAATGTTTTGCCTTGTTCATTCGTCAGATAGATCTGATCGTTGGCCAGAACCGGAGAAGAAGATACTTTCCCACCCAGGCGGCTTTTCCACTGTTCCTCCCCCGTTTGTGCGTTCCAGCAGAAAGCGATGCCATTATCATCGATCGCATAGAGATATCCCTGATAAGCCAGCATCGATTGTTCATAACATTTCACGCGATTTGTCCAGACAATTTTTCCAGAACCGTCGGCTTTGACGGCCATTGTTCCTTTTAAAGGGAAACCGCCACTGGTAAAGACGAGATCACCGTCCCAGACCATCGTGCCGCAACTGACGATCCACATCGCCGGGGCGGACCAGAGATCGCGTCCGGTCTGGGGATCAAAGCTGGCAACTTTTGCGTTGCCGCTGAGCAGCATCTGGTCGCGACCCGCGATCCGTGCCACAATCGGCGTGGAAAAATTCATCTTCTCCGGCCGGTTGATGCGCCAGACTTCGCGGCCCGTTTGTTGATCAAAGGCGGCGATGAAACCATTCTTTTCGTATTCGGATGTGACGATCACGGTCCCCTGATACAACAGGGGAGAAGGGGCATAACCAAACTGGTATGCGAGTGGCAGATAGCCGCCGGCTTTGATCTGCCATTTTTGCTTCCCATCCAGATCGAGAGCCGTCAATTGAACCTGGTCGAACTGCGGAAAGACCGCAAAAACCGTTTCCCCATTCGAAGCCAGGGTGGGCGAAGCATGGGTGTTTTTCTGATGAATTTTCGGGGCAAAATCCCCCTGGCTGACGTCCGTTTTCCAGAGCTGCCGTCCGGTGGAACGATCGAAGCAGACCACTGATTGAACTTGTTTTGCTTCGTCTGCAGTGGAAATCAGAACGCGGTCATTCACCACAATCGGCGAGCTATGCCCCCGACCGGGAATAGCTGCCTTCCAGCGGATGTTTTGTGATTCACTCCATTTGAATGGAGGTGTTTCACCCTCGGCTGCGATATTATTCGCATTCGGACCCCGCCAGGTACGCCAGTCATCTTCTGCGGCGGCAAAGGGAGTGGTCAGGCAGAGCATCAGAATGCAGAGTACGAAGTACTTGAGGGTCGGTAGAGACATCGCAGGGCCTTTATTTTCCAGAATCGTGGCAGAGCTTAGGGGATTTAAGAATCCAGCCTGTTTATTGTGGTCGCGGTGACGACCTGGTGCAAGGCGATTCAACGGTCTTCCTGGAGTCCTGAAAAAATGAAAGCGTGGTAGCGAAATGTACAATCGATGTCGGAGCCATCATTTATTGTTTCCCGGTGACATTATTATTTAGTACGTGACAGATTGACTTTGAGTTTGTTAGAATGAATCAGTTCGAAGATGCGTTGAGTATGCGCCAGCATTTCAAATCACATTCCTGTGATACCAGCGCTTTTTAAGCAAGGCAATCCATTCAAAGCTGAATACGTTGTGACGAGACCTGATTTTTCTGATGAAAATTCAGGGTGGGCTTTTTGCGCCCGCAGTGTCTACAGGATGCGGAAGTGAGGGCCGGGATGATTTATGTCAGAGATCTTACGCGGGTTTTCGAGTCCGGCAATCAGGATGTGCTTGCCGTCGATCAGGTTTCATTTCATGTCAAACCAGGTGAAGTCTATGGATTGCTGGGCCCGAATGGAGCCGGCAAAACGACGACTCTGCGGATGATCCTGGGGCTTTTGAAGCCAACCAGTGGGGATGCGGAGGTGGAAGGATTCCTGGTATCCACTCATCCCGATGAAATCAAACGTCGTGTGGGACTGGTGTCAACCAGTGCCGGTCTGTATCAATGGCTGACTCCCCGTGAGATTCTGACATTTTTTGCAGACGTGTATGGTGTCCCGGCGCTGCAGGCAGCGGATCAGGTGGAAAAGCTCTCGCGTCTGTTTGGGCTCTCCGCCTTTATGGACCGCCGCTCGGCCACTTTAAGTACGGGACAGAAACAACGGGTCAATCTGGCTCGTTCGCTGATTCATGATCCCCCGGTGATGCTAATGGATGAACCGACGCGAGGCCTGGATGTTGTGGGGAGTAAGGTGATTTTCGATTATATCGACCTGCTCCGTGACGAGGGAAAAGCTGTGATTGTCAGCACGCATCGACTGGATGAAGCCGAACAGCTCTGTGACAGATTTGGTCTGTTGCATAATGGAAAGAAAGATTACGAAGGCACACTGGCAGAACTGCAGCAGTGCACTTCCTGTCAAACATTGACTCAAATATTTCTGCAATTACTCGATGCGCCCGTTGAGAATGCAAATCAGGTACCCGCTGCGCAAAGGGAGTTGATTTGATGGCTTCACCTTACGACCAGGATTCTGATGACCGCATCTACACGCCCACGAGATCTTTCCGGTTTTCGGGACTGCTGCGAAAAGAACTTCGCGAAATTCTTCGGGATCGACGGACCGTCATCACACTGATTCTGATGCCATTGCTGGTCTATCCTTTACTGGGTTTGATGCTGCAGAAATTTTTTCTGAGTCAGGCCTCTCAACTCCATGAAATTGAATATCGGATTGTTCTACCTAATGAACCGGAAGCGCAGATGTTTCGTGCGCTGTTTGAAGACGGGGATAAAATCTTTGAGGAGCGGAATCAGTCCATTACGAAAGTGGTGCCTGTAAAAGAAAATCAGACTGACAATGCGCTGGCTGCCTTTCAGGAAGTCAAACCCGTAGTGAAATTCATGATTGCCGAATCAACGGGCGAGAATCACAGCATTCTTAAATTGATTCGAGAAGGTGTGGTCGATGTTGGCGTTCGTTATTTCCCGATCGAAGTCAAAGATAATCAGGCACAACAGAAAGAACACAGTGGGCGGTTTCAGATTATTTATGGCGCTCAGTCCAACCATAGTCGTCGCGCAGCAGAATATGTAGAAGAACGGCTGCAGGCTGTTCGCTGGAATTACCGGGACCAGATGTTGACGAATCTGGGTGAGAGTCAGACCGTCCCTTTTATTACGTCGGTCTCTTCCGTGAAATCAGAAATGGGACAGGGAAAGTCGCTGGTTACCATTGTTCCCCTGATTTTGATTCTGATGACAATGACGGGAGCTGTTTATCCGGCCATCGATTTGACTGCAGGCGAACGGGAACGGGGGACTCTGGAAACTCTCATCTCGGCACCCCTTCCCCGGATGTGGATTTTGGGTGCCAAGTTCATTACGGTACTGGTGGTTGCCGTGATGACGGCGCTGGTCAATATGACGGCGATGCTGGCGACTGCCTATGCGAACGGACTGGAAACCGTTCTGTTCGGCGAAGGTATGACCCTGTTGGTATTGATGGAGATCTTGCTGCTACTGGTGATTTTCGCAGCTTTCTTTTCCGCTGTTCTGTTATGTATCACGAGTTTTGCCCGCAGTTTTAAAGAGGCCCAGGCCTATCTGATCCCCTTGATGCTGATTTCGATGGCTCCCGGAATTCTGGGAATGGTACCCGATCTGAAAATGACGCCGATGTGGGCGGTGATTCCACTGGCAAATATTGTGTTGTTAAGTCGTGATTTTTTACTTCATGAAGCAGAACCGCTTTTATTTTTTATATCGGTGTTTTCAACTTTGTTTTATGGCATCGTCGCACTCAGTCTGGCTGCACGGATTTTTGGTACGGATACCATTCTTTATCAGAGTGAAACTTCCTGGGCCGATTTTTTTAAACGATCCCGCAAAACTCATCAGTATCCTGCATTGAACAACGCCATGCTTTGTCTGGCTGTGATGTTTCCCATATTTATTCTGTCAGCAGCGTTTGTGGGACGTCTCAGAGAGCTGACAATTTCCCAACGACTTCTGGTTTCGGGGACACTGACATTTTGTCTGTTTCTATTGATTCCTCTGCTGTTCGCCTGGCTGGGCGGGGTGAATCTCAAAACCGGCTTTCGCTGGTTTAAACCGCGTCTGGTTTCCTGCCTGGGGGCGGCACTTCTGGGATTCACTTTATGGCCATTTGCTTATGAAATTGAAATCTTTGCGTTAACCGATGCCCGAATTGAAACGCTTTCACGTCTGTTTGAATCGATGAAAATTGAACTGGACGCCGTTCCGTTGTGGGTCAAGTTGATATCACTGGCAGTGATGCCGGCGGTTTGTGAAGAGCTGTTTTTCCGCGGGTATCTGTTAAGTTCACTCTTACATCGCTTTTCAAAATGGTGGGCGATTCTGGCGTCTTCCATCCTGTTTGCTTTATTCCACGTCATCGTTCGTGATTCCCTGTTTATCGAACGCTTTTTCCCCAGCTTTTTTATGGGGCTTTGCCTGGCATACGTAAATGTGCGTTCGCGGAGCGTCATTCCCGGCATCCTGCTGCATATGATTCACAATGGTTTATTAATCACCATCGCCAGTTATCAGAATTATTTCGCTGACTGGGAAATCAATATTGAGAATCAGAAACACCTGCCTGTCAGCTGGTTAATCGGTTCTTTGCTGGCCGTGGTGATCGGGTTCTCGCTGGTGCGTCTCAGTAATCGAAGGCCGACACTTTCTGCCTCTGAAACGGCTGCTGCAGAGATGGCTACCAGTTGACTACGATCCGGCTTGTCGTATAAAACTCCTAAGTGGTCAGTTTCTTGCCAGTCTGAATCTGTTTAGGATTTTAATGAATAATTCTTTCATTCCAAAACGGGAGATTCCATGACCTTGAGATCAGTCTTTTTCTGCCTGTTGATTTTCACCCCCGGATTTCTGTTCGCCGCGCAGCAGCCTCAGCCAAATATTGTGGTGATACTGGCTGATGATTTCGGTGTGGGTGATATTCAGGCTCACTATCCCGACAATAAAATTCGGACCCCCTGTCTGGATCAACTGGTTAAAGAGGGAATGAGTTTTACAGACGCGCATAGCGGGTCGGCAGTCTGTTCACCGACCCGTTACGGGCTATTGACCGGTCGGTATAGCTGGCGAACCCGATTGCAGGAATGGGTGATCGCAGCTTATGAACCTCCTCTTATTTTTGATGATCGACCAACCCTGCCGGCGCTGCTTAAGCCGAGGGGATACCAGACAGCATGTATCGGGAAGTGGCATCTGGGCTGGAACTGGCCGGGGCCGCAGACAAGTCAGATGCGGGAGCAGAAAAACAGTCAATGGAAATACGAATGGGATTTTACAAAACCGATCAAGGGAGGACCCGTTGATCGGGGATTCGATTATTATTTTGGAGTTGATCTTCCCAACCTGCCTCCGTTTACCTTTATTGAAAATGACCGCGTGTTCGTACAACCGACGGCCGAATATCAACTGGATCACAGTGAAGGGATCGTACTGCCGCGGGGATTTATTGGGGCCCCGACTGCGCCTGACTGGCGTATGCAGAACATTTTACCGGAAATTACCAGGCGGGCGGTAAGCTATATCGATCAGCAATCTCAGAAAAAATCACCTTTCTTTCTCTATTTTTCCATGACATCTCCACATGAACCAGTGGTTCCTTCAAAAAAATTCCAAGGCAAAAGTGGGATCGCTCCCATTGCCGACTTCGTCATGGAAACGGACTGGTCCGCAGGGCAGATCGTCCAGGCAATAGATCGGGCTGGCATTAAAGAAAATACGGTTGTCATATTCACAGCAGATAACGGCCATTCCCATTACACCGGCTGGAATGATCTGGTGGAATCCGGTCATCAACCGAGCGGTCCCTATCGCGGACATAAGGGGGATATCTGGGAAGGAGGACATCGTGTTCCTCTGGTGGTACGCTGGCCAAACCATATTCAGGCGGGCAGCAGTAGTCAGCAGATGGTTTGCCTGACCGACATAATGGCGACCTGCGCCGAGATTCTGGGAACAGATCTTCCTCAGAAGGGAGCTGAAGACAGTATCAGTTTTCTCGCTGCTCTACTGGGGGAAGCGAATCCGGAATCGCGCCAAACTCTGGTAAGCCATTCCAATCATGGAGAATTTGCTTATCGTGATGGTCCCTGGAAGCTGGTCTTTAAATTGAGCGGTCGCAACCTGGAACTGTCGCGGGGTAAGCCGACGATCGTTGAACTATACAATCTGGAGTCCGATATTGGTGAGGAACAGGATCTGGCAGAGAAGCATCCCGAAATTGTGAGTCGGATGACCACTGATTTTAAGCAATTAATAGAGCGGGGCAGCAGTCGATCAGGACAGAAAGCCGCTAATGATACACAGGTTCGGTTCGATATCACCCAGAAACAACGCTGGGCACCAGTATTGAAAGACTGATGATATTGCGTTGTTAAGACGACGTTTCTTCTTGAGAGTCTTCGCTGGAAATTCGATTGCCTCGGGTAATGGAATCGCTTCCAAAACGACTGGCGATCTGATCTCTGACCTGGTCCAGGCGAGAGAATTTCTGTAATTCCTCTTCATCAAACAGCGATTTCTGTTGTAACGCACCGCTTTGAAAGCCCGTCACTCCTATGCCAATCAACCTGATCGACAGGGGACGATCTGGTAACTTCTGATCCAGCAATTGTAAGGCGGACTGTTCAATATCCCTGGTAAGGTCTGTCGGTTGAGATACGGTGATGGACCTTGTGAATGTCGAGAAGTCATCGTAACGGATTTTCAACTGAATGGTTTTGCCCCGCAGTTTATTTTTGCGTAACCGCCGTGCTACATCTTCCACCAGACCGATCAAGACGGTTTTCAATATTTCCAGGTCATTGATGTCACTGGAAAATGTCGTTTCGTGCGAAATGGATTTGGCCTGTCTTTCCGGAACGACTGCCCGATCATCCAGTCCCTGGGCGAGGTGCCATAAGTGAGATCCCTGTTCGCCGAACAGTTCGGACAAAACTTTTTGTTCCATGACTCTCAATTGCGCGATGGTTTTGATACCCAGGCGATCAAAACGCTGTGTGGCCACTTTTCCAATCCCCCAGACCCGGGAAACAGGCAGCGGATCGAGAAACTCCTGGATTTTATCCGGTTCGACAACAACCAGCCCGTCGGGTTTCTCCGCATCGCTGGCAATTTTGGCGAGAAACTTATTGGGAGCGACACCGACCGAGGCAATGAGCTGTAAACTCTGGTTGATTTCCTGTTTGATCGCGGTTGCAATTTCTCTTCCGTTTCCAAAGAGCAACTGGCTGCCACTTACATCCAGAAATGCTTCATCCAGCGACAGTGGTTCCACCAGGGGAGTATATTTACGAAAAATTTTCTGTATTGAATGGGAGATCTCAGCATACGCGCTCATTCGAACCGGGAAAAAATGTGCCTGGGGGCACAGTTGCCTGGCTGTTTTCATTGGCATGGCACTATGCACTCCGAATTTGCGGGCCGGATAATTGGCTGCCGAGACCACGCCCCGGTGATCAGCGCGCCCTCCAACGATGATGGGCTGCCCTCGCAGCTTCGGGTGGTCCCGTTCCTCAATGGACGCGTAAAACGCGTCCATATCGACGTGAAGTATTGTTCGCATGTTGAGGACCGGTTTTGTTCCATTACTTAAGATCACTTAAAAACAGATCGCCTCCTGTCCGATTCTGCTTTACCATGCTCAGTCTTGTTTACGGTTGACTTACAGTTTAAGTCAACTTGATTTTCCAAGTTTCATTTTAGCATGGAATTCCTGGAAGACGTATAGAAAAGAATAAAGTCGAATCAGATATAAACGCGGCTTGATCTTTGCAAAGCACTTTCCCAGTGCTTTATAATAATTGATTATCAGTCCTGTTCCTGCCTGAACGCAATTCGCTGATGTGGATTGTTGTTTCAATTCTTAGTCGATAAGGAGACTTCAGTGAGTAATCAAAATCAGAATCGTCGCGACTTTTTGAAAACTTCCGCGGCTGCCGTTGCGGGTGGCAGCGTTCCCTTCTGGTTCCAGATTGATCCGGCCAGTGCCTACAAATTTAAGGCAGCCAATGATCGTCCCCTGGTCGGTTGTATTGGAACCGGCAGTCGCTGGAATGCAGTGGGGCCGAATGCGATGAAGTATGGCGATGTTGTTGCGGTTTGTGATGTGGATGCCGCTCACGCCAATAAGGCTCACGATAAGGTAAAAGAGACCCAGGGCAAGAAAGGTAACAATAAAGAAGTTGCTGTATTCGAAGACTACCGGAAGATTCTGGAAAACCCTGATATTGATATTGTGACAATCGTCACGACCGACCACTGGCATACCAAGATCGCGATTGAAGCGATGAAAGCGGGCAAAGACGTTTACTGCGAAAAACCTTTGACACTGACCATCGATGAGGGGAAGCAGATTATCAAAGCTTTGAAAGAAACGGGCCGCGTCTTTCAGGTGGGAACACAGCAGCGCAGTGAAATGGGACAACGGTTTCTGAATGCTCTGGGAGTGATCAAAGAAGGTCGTCTTGGAGATATCACCGAAGTGGAATGTGTGATCGGCGGTGTTGATCCCAGCGGTACCATTCCTGTTGCCGAAGTTCCCAAGACTTTGAACTGGGAAAAATGGCTTGGTCAGGCCCCCTTGACCGACTATCGCTGGAAAGCCGGAGAAGGAGAGAAGGGGAGTCCCAAAACACGCGGTCATTACGAATTCCGCTGGTGGTACGAATACTCGGGAGGCAAAATGACCGACTGGGGTGCTCACCACGTCGATATCGCGCAGTGGGGAATTGGAATGGATCATTCCGGTCCCACGCAGGTTATTCCTATCTCAGTCGAGCATCCCATTCCCTTGAAAAATGGAATGCCGACCAAAGACGATGCGTACAATGTCGCATCCCGGTTCGAAGTTCAGTGCAATTTCCCTAACGATGTCAAAATGACGATCAAAAGTGACGGACGAAACGGAATTCTGTTTACCGGAACGAAAGGACGGATGTTTGTCAGTCGTGGGGACCTGACAGGAAAACCGGTTGAAGACCTGAAAGATAATCCGCTCTCCAGTGACACCATTAAGAAGCTCTACAAAGGTCGTCAACCTGGCGATCATATGCGCAACTTCTTCGAGTGCGTTGAGGCGCGGGAGCAGCCGATTTCTGATGTAATGACTCATCATCGTGCCATTACAACCTGTCATCTGGCCAATATTGCCATTCGTTTGAATCGCTCGCTGGAATGGGATCCCCAGACCGAGCAGATCATCGGCGATGACGAAGCCAATCAGTGGCAAAGCAGAGAGCAACGAAAAGGTTACGAAATCAACGCATAGTTTACTGTTGAAACACAGCAGACCAGGAGTCGGCCTGGAGGGTGATTCGTTGCCCTTCAGGCCATCTTCATTTCTGAGTTGCTGTCGCGAAGGAGTACTCTGCAGGGAAATTTCATCTGTGTCCCGTTTTGCTGCAGCGTCTGCAGAGCCCGATTAGATCTGCAATCAGAAATCTCTCAATTCAAACTTGAATTCTGTATCGAGCGTCACAGCATCAGGCAGGGGCGACTAAAGAAGAATGCCAGATCTGCATTTACATCCAGAGGTGAAGGCGGGATTGCAGATCTTCAGGCAACCGTTTTTTAACCGCATTCATAACCTGGTTGTCGTGATAGCGCGTGCTGAAGTGAGCGAGGATGATCAATTCGTTCTGGAATCGTTCTGCACGTTCGACGATATCATCCAGATGCATGTGTCCGAACTTATGAATTTTTTCCCGACGGTGTTCGGGACGGTAGAAAGTCATTTCTGTAATCAGGACTCTCGATTCATAAGCCGTTTCAAACTGATCCAGTCCGGCAGGGGCTGTGTCACCCGTGTAACAGACCAGGGGCACGCGAATTTCTTCACTGACCTCGATACCAGAGATGCGCGCATCACGAATTTCGGTTTCCGCTTTTCCTTGAAATTCCTGTTTCAACTTTTTCCGGCAGTCCCAGACCTGGAAACCCAGTGAAGGCACGGTGTGTTTGGTCTGAAATGCAGTGACAGCATGTTCCCTCGAAAGCTGCACTTCTTCCCCATCCTTTAAACCAATCAGTTCGCATTCCATTCGGCCCCGGTCCAGCTTTTGCCAGCTTTTCAGCATGTTCCAGACAGGGTCAACCACTTCTTCAGGCAGGTAGATCAGTGGAGGGCTCATTTTCATCATCCGTCGACGTGCAACAAATGCAGGGAGAGCCGCCATGTGGTCGAGGTGGGCATGGCTGATGAAAAAAATACCAGTCCCCATAAAAGACCAGGGACTTCCTCCGAGGTCAAATCCCAGTTTGAGCTCCGGAATTCTCCAGTAACTTTGAACGGCTGCCCGTGAGTAGCCCTCAATGGTGAGGCCTTTGTATTTCACAGATTGCAGAGGAAGATTTTCTAACATAGTCGTACTGGTGAATTCACCGATTTTTTATTGGTCTGAATACTCGATCGACCTTGATGTGGTTGTTCGGTTGTTGTTCAGAGAATTGATAAGACTGGTATTAAACAGGCAAACATGATTTTCAACTGGCGGAAGACTGTCAGATTAACTCAAATCATACCGTATACCAATAAATACACCGCCGGAATTCGTGAAGCGTTCGAGATTCGGCGGTGAGTTCTCGGTTATCTTGATCTGACAGGCAGTGATGACACTTATTTGACTGGAATGGATCGGCCTGTCTGGATACTTTTTGCCTCAGCATAACAAATTTTCAGCGCGTCTCTTGCCAGGGAACCTGATAATGCCTCTGGTTCCTCGCCGCTTTGGAGCGCATCGACGGCAGCCTGTAACTCCAGGGTGAACGCCGCACACCAGGCATCGCCTCCCTTGAGTTTCGGATGTTTGAGTTGACCGTTTTTAGTAATCAGTGTCAGGGGTTGACTGACGATCCACTCTTTGTTTTTGCCAACTCCCATCGTGCCGGCACCAAACAGAATGGTTGCATCTTCAAAATAGAGTTCATATCCGTGCGCAAATTCCAGGCCTCTGGTCGCAATTCCCCCACTGACACAACTGACCGCCAGATTCGGATCCTCGTAATCATAAACCGTGTGGACGTGGTTGATAAAACCTTTGCTTTCAATTCCTCTTGAAGTGACTTTTTTCGGCACACCGCACATTAAACTGATCAAGTGGTTATCATGGATGTGCAGATCGATTCCCCAGCCACCAAGTTTCTGGAAGTCTTCGATGTTCTCCGACCACTTCGGAGGAGCCATCACCCGGCGGAAATGGGCTGCCAGCAGTTTTCCGAATTGATTACTTCTGACGCATTCCACGGCATATTGAAATTCGGGGAAAAAGGGCAGGACCTGGGCAACCATGAACTGGACGCCGGCTTTCTCCGCAGCTTTCACCATTTTATTGGCCGCTTTCAGGTCGATGGCAATCGGTTTTTCGACAAGGGTGTGTTTCCCGGCCCGGATCGAATCCAGTGCGACC
>TARA_R100001132_G_scaffold27571_1_pt1 | contig 17137 bp, 12 predicted proteins | sample TARA_R100001132 | Tara Oceans TARA_R100001132 (sample SAMEA2621247) | marine metagenome | biome: marine biome (ENVO:00000447); feature: mesopelagic zone (ENVO:00000213); material: "saline water (ENVO:00002010), including plankton (ENVO:xxxxxxxx)" | depth 800 m | reverse complement strand
CTTCCGGGTGAAATTCTTCACCGGCCGCCGGATTACCATCAGGGACAGCAGCGATTTCAGTCTGGCTTTGTTCGTTGAGTGGTCTCTGGTCTAGCTGAGGTTCAGCAGGGCTTTTTTCCGCGGGAGTAACAGAAGCAGCCTGCTGAGTGGATTCAACAGGCGCGGTTGCCAGATTTGCGAGCTCGTCCAGCATCAGTGTTAAAGTCGAATGATCGGTTTTCGGTTCCTCGCCGGTTGCTTCCAGGCCCTGCAGCAGTTCTTTGATGCGGTCGATGGCTTCCAGAACCAGTGAAATCGCTCCCGGGGAGACTTCGAGCATTCGCTCACGCATCTTTCCCAGAACATTTTCTGCAGAATGTGCGACTGCTCCCAGATTGGTGAGACCCAGAAAACCACAGGTCCCTTTGATTGTGTGGATCGTGCGAAAGATGCTGGCAATCAGCTCAGCATTCTGGGGATCTTTCTCAAGCTCTACAATTTCTGAGTCTAATTGACCTAAATTCTCCCAGCTTTCTGCCAAAAACTCCTGCAGAATATCGTCCATCAGCCCGTCCTGGTGATTAGGGAATGTAATTGAAGCGTAAATAAGACTTAGAAGTGGAGAGCTAAATCTATTACCAGAAAGATCTTATCAACATGCTTTTATGCAAGCATTGTTTATACAATCCCCCCAACAGTAAGTGGTCTCCCCTTAAGCACTATCGTCATTTCTGCTTAAGCCCCTTGACCTCCTGTGATCCTCAGGAGCAGAACTGAGGGGAATTCCCTATTTAATTTTGAAGTCGACCATCACACACGCACAGTAATCGCACCGGTCACTGATTGAATCTGGAATGGTCTGAAGTAGAAAAACTGATCGATCCCGGAATACTTAACCTTGTTGAATTATTAAGAAATCAAAGCGGAGTCTGCGTTCGGTTGTGTGGTCGTCCTGAGGCGATTACAATCCAACGCGATTGAAAGTTACCCGACAGCGGGCAGAGGAGTTTATTGGGATCGTTCTCCAGTCTCTCTGCCGTCAAATATACACATCTAATGGTTCATTAAACGAAGGAGTAAGTCCTGTGGCTGCGGTAAAGGTTGGTATCAATGGTTTTGGGCGTATTGGGCGTATCACATTTCGAGCTCTCGCCGCTCGTCCTGAAGAATTCGAAGTGGTTGCCATCAACGACCTCGGAGATCCTAAAAAACTGGCATGGTTATTGAAATATGACAGTGTGCAGGGCCGTTTTCCTGGAACAGTCGAAGTGGATGGAAACGATCTGATCGTCAATGGAAAAAAAGTCCGCGTCTGTGCGGAACGTGATCCCCGTGAACTTCCCTGGAAGGAACTGGGAGTCGAAGTCGCTCTGGAATCGACCGGGTTCTTCACAAACCGTGAAGCAGACGGAAAACCAGGTTACGACAGCCACCTGACGGCTGGCGCCCGGAAAGTTGTGATTTCTGCACCGGCAAAAGATACACCAGACATGACTGTGGTATTTGGTGTCAATGACGACCAGCTGACTTCTGAGCACCTCTGTGTTTCCAATGCCAGCTGCACAACAAACTGCCTGGCTCCCATGGCTAAAGTCCTTCATGAAAACTTTGGAATTGAACACGGTTTGATGACCACCGTGCACGCTTACACCAATGACCAGCGTGTTTCAGACCAGCTGCACTCTGACCCTCTGCGGGCACGAGCTGCTGCTCTGAATATTATTCCCACAACGACCGGTGCTGCGAAAGCAGTAGGCCTGGTCCTGCCGGAACTGAATGGCAAATTAACCGGTCTCAGTCTCCGCGTTCCTGTTCCCGTAGGCAGTATTACCGACCTGGTAGTAACTTTAAGCAAAGACGTGACGGTAGATGAAGTTAACGCCGCCATGAAAGCTGCTGCAGACGGCCCAATGAAAGGCATTCTTGAGTACAACACAGACCCCATCGTTTCCAGCGATATTATCGGCAATACTCACAGCTCCATCTTTGATGCCGGCTGGACCACCGTTATTGGCGGAAACATGCTCAAAGTCTTGAGCTGGTATGATAATGAATATGGTTATTCAAACCGGACTGCGGACATGATCGCCCGTCTGGCACAACTATAAGCTGTATCAGAGCTTGCTGAATATAAGCTTTGATTCAGTTCGGAAAATTCAGCCGAGATGTAACCCATCTCGGCTGTTTTTCGAACCGGCATCACCGATACATAAGATCACTTTCGGTAACTTTCGACTAGACTCTGATCAATCAGATTGTCAAAATGTGACGCTTACTGATAAAAGCCAATCTCAACATTTAACGACGATGAATTCAACGTACTGACTCCAGGCCGCATCCAGTTAAATCCCCCTGACTTCGATCCAGGATCACAGTAATCGAGTAATTCGGGAACTTCGAGCAGTCTGACGGGATTATAACTCAGGTACTTGTTTTTGATCTTCGAACGTATATTATTTCTGGAATCTATGACTAACTCTGAACTTAAGCACAAACTGATTTCAAATTCACCTGTGATTGCCCCTTCCATGTTGAAGTGTGACTTCGGCAATCTGCATCGGGAAATTGAGTTGCTGGAAACAGCCGACGCTCAAGTGCTCCACTGGGATGTCATGGACGGGCATTTTGTTCCCAATCTTTCCTATGGAGCACTGTTGATCGAACGAGTCCGCTCATTGACCAGCATGGTCTTTGATGCGCATTTGATGATCAGCCATCCGGAAAAATATATTGATGATTACATCAAAGCCGGCTGTGATTCCATTACCGTGCATATCGAAGCGGTTCCTGATCCCACTGAGATTTTGAATCATTTAAATCAATCAGGGGTGATCCCTGGTTTAGCCATCAGCCCCAAAACTCCCCTGAGCGCTGTCGAGCCCTACCTGGATCAGTGTGGACTGGTCCTGATTATGAGTGTAGAACCCGGGTTTGGCGGACAATCCTTTATCGAATCGAGTCTAGACAAAATCAAACAATTGAAATCAATGATCCCCGCCGACACGATTCTGTCGGTCGACGGCGGTATTGCCATGGATACGATTGCTGAAACGGCCGGCGCGGGCGCCAACTATTTTGTTGTCGGAAGTGCGATCTTCGATCAGGCCGACTATTCTACAGCTGTCAGCGAACTGGCTGCCAAAGCCAGGAACCAGGCAGCTTCCTCAACTTAAAAGAGATATAAAATAATGCCAACTGTGGTACTGATACGACCTGGTTGTACAGACTTTGATAAAGACGAACGAATACAAGGTACACTCGACCTTCCACTGAACGCGGAAGGGCAAGAGCAGGTTAAAAATCTCGCTGCGCAGATCGAAAACTCTGGTATTGAAACCATTATCACATCCTCTTCTGAACCAGCCCTGTCGACCGCCGAACAGCTGGGGGAAAACCTGGGAATCCCCGTAAAGGAAAAAGAAGGCCTGAAAAACCTGAACCAGGGACTCTGGCAGGGGCTGGAATACGAAGAAGTTCGCCGGAAATATCCGAAACTGCTCAAACAGTGGTCCGAATCACCAGAGACCGTTTGCCCGCCCGAGGGTGAACTGGCTTCAGAAGCGGTCAAACGCGTACAAAAAACACTTCAGAAGTACCTGAAAAAGAAACAGAATTTTGCCATCGTCGCTTCAGAGCCTCTGGCAACCATCATTTCCTGCCTGTTACGAAACGAAAATAAACAAAAAATTTGTTTTGAGCATCACGGGAAATTTTGTCAGAATGAAATGTTCGAAATTCTTGAATCGCCACCTAAAAAAAGTGATTCAAAACAGGTAAGTTGTGACGATCAAACAGAAAAGAAGGATTCCCCCCAGGGTCAAGGAAACCACGCAGCAAAGTGGCGGTTCGAGGAGGCCAAATAAGATGAGTTCTGCGCCGAAATCTAATGTCGATTCATGGTTAAGTCATTCATCGCGACCTAAACGCGGTGTTCCCGAAGGTTTATGGCTCCGTTGTACGTCCTGCAATGCGACTGTCTTCCGTAAACAGGTAGAACAGGGGCTGGGACTCTGTCCGGAATGTGATCACCATTTTTACATCTCCGCCGAGACCCGGATCCAGCAACTGCTCGACCCGGACAGCTTCGAAGAATGGTTTGCAGATCTCACAGCAGGTGACCCGTTAGAATTTGCAGATAAAAATAAAACCTACAAAGATCGGCTCGTGATTGAGCAGAAGAAGACAGGCATGAAAGACGCCTGTGTTGTAGGACGCGGCTACATGCGTGGTCGCCCTCTGGTGGTCGGTATTACCGACTCCGCCTTCATTATGGGCAGTATGGGTTCCGTCGTGGGAGAAAAGCTAACCCGGGCCATCGAGCAGGCAACAGAACTCAAACTACCGCTGATTATTATCAGTGGTTCCGGCGGTGGTGCCCGCATGCATGAAGGAATTTTCTCACTGATGCAGATGGGTAAGGTTTCAGCGGCACTGGGTCGTTACCATGACAGAGGAGGTCTCTTTATCTCCGTCCTGACGAACCCCACCATGGGCGGTGTCGCAGCCAGCTTTGCTTCGCTGGGCGACATTGTAGTCGCAGAACCACAGGCCCTGATCGGGTTCGCCGGACCGCGCGTCGTTGAAGCGACGATCAAAAAGCCATTGCCCGAAGGCTTCCAGACCAGTGAGTTTCTTCTCGAACATGGCTTTGTCGACCGGATCATTCCCCGACCCAGGCTTCGTTCGGAACTGGCACGCCTGATCGACTATTGTACCTGATCTCTCATTTCTGCAACCTTCAAGTCACCAACCGCATTGACCAGACAGGTCTTACTTCCACAGTATTATTGGAAGCTTTGCCAGGCAGCACTTTGCGTATTGCCTCAAAGACACTTATACTATTGGTAATGGGCCGGTTACAATTCTTCTGAGCCCGGGATATACCTGGTCCTGAATTCACTCTTTGCCTGCTGGTGAATACATGAACTTTTTAAAGCGTTTCTTTTCCAAAGAATCTCGCCTGCCGCGCGTCAACATCAAACAACGTTTTGAGCTGATCGGTCGAGTCGGGCAGGGCAGCATGTCTAAAGTCTGGCGTGCCCGGGATCTCAATTCCGGCAGGACTGTCGCACTCAAGGTGCTCCATAAGCAGAAAACGGAAGAACTGGAGGCGCGATTCGTCGGGTTAAACAAACCCAAAGAAGGCGACATTGCCGTCCAGTTTCAACATCCTCATATCGTTAAAACCTTCGAGCATGGACTGACTTCCGATGGTGAGCAGTTCCTCGTCATGGAGTTCATCGAAGGTTACAGCCTCAGCTTTCTGGTCGAAGCACAAAATGAGGACATGCGGACCAATTGCCTGAAATACATGATTCAGCTCGGCGAAGCCATTCAGTATTTCCACAAGGAAAACTGGATCCATCGCGATATCTGCCCTCGCAATATCATGGTCAATAACGAGCAGCAGCTCAAATTGATTGATTTCGGCCTCGTGGTACCCAATACACCACCATTTCTGCAGCCTGGTAACCGCACTGGTACTGCTGCCTACATGGCACCTGAGCTGATCAAGCGACAGAAGACCAGCCAGCAGATTGATATTTTTTCCTACGCGGTCACCTGCTACGAGATGCTTACGAAACGGCTTCCCTGGAAATCAGCAGAAACAATGGAAGCAGTGCTGCAACACATCAATTCACCACCAAAACCGATTCAGGAACTCCTGCCGGGAATCAATCCCCAGTTAGCAGATGCCATCATGAAAGGACTGGAACTGTACCCACAGGATCGCTGGCAGACAATCGATCAGATGCTCGTCCCGTTCAAAGAAGTCTACCAGTCACAGAAAACAGCTGTTGCACAGCAAAATCCCGCAAGTTCTGAAAGTTCATCAGCCAGACCTGCATCCGGCAAACCTGAAAAACAAAGCTCCCGGGAAAAATCTGATTCGAATTCAAAACGAGCCCGGTCCTCTCAAAAGCCAGCAGGTAAAACAAATGAGCAACGTCTTCGCCGCAGAAAACGCAAGCCGCCTGGAGAAGCTACCGCTGAACCACCTGAAAACCAGGAGCAGCCTGCATCCCGCAAAAAGGCACCCTCGCAGCCTAAACCCGGCAATCCTGATGAAAGTCACTAAATTCGCTCAACTGTAACGGAGCATCTTTCGATGAGGAAATTTTCGCTCCTGTTTTTTACGACAATTGATTAAGTTACATGCCCCTGTCTACCAGCCCGAACCAATCGAATCACCTGGCTTCCCTCAATCCGGCCCAGCGCGAAGCCGCTTCCACTCTCTCCGGTCCCCTCCTGGTACTGGCCGGGGCAGGTACGGGCAAAACCAGAGTCATCACCTACCGCATGGTGGAACTCATCCGGAATGGAATTGCACCGGATAAAATCCTCTCCGTGACGTTTACCAATAAGGCCGCAAAAGAAATGCAGGGACGTATGGCTGCCCTGCTGGGTAAGAGGCTGCCCGCCAAGCCATTCATCTCCACGTTCCACTCGCTGTGCGTCCGTATTCTCAGAGAAGAAATATCCCTGCTGGGTTACCCCGGAAAGTTTGTCATCTATGATCGAGGCGACCAGGAGTCAGCAGCCAGAACGGCGCTGCGGGAAATCCGAGTCACTGATAAAAGCCTGCGGCCCGGCGATCTGCTCAACAGAATCAGCACCTGGAAAATGGCAAACGTGTCACCGGAAGAGTCTACCAACTATACCGATAATGATTTCGATTTCCTGGCAGCCATGGCTTATCGAAAATACCAGACCAAACTGCGTTCCAGTGGAGCCGTGGACTTTGACGATTTACTGATGCTTACGAACCAGCTCTTCTCAGAACACCCGGAAGTCCTTCAGCGGGTTCAGGAAAAATTTGAGTATGTCCAGATCGACGAGTACCAGGACACCAATCTCTCCCAGTTCAGCCTGATCCGGGCGCTCGTGAAACCTCATCAGAACCTGTGTGTGGTCGGCGATGATGATCAGTCGATTTATGGGTGGCGTGGTGCCGAGGTAAAGCATATTCTTGGATTTCAGCAACAGTTCCCGGGAGCCAAAGTCGTCCGTCTCGAAAATAATTACCGCTGTACGGATAAAATCATCGAACTGGCCAACCGCCTGGTCGCCCATAACCGGGATCGGCATAAAAAACATCTGATCGCCCACAAAAAAATGGGTTCCCCGGTACGTTTTCTTGAACTGGCCGATGAACTGACCGAAGCCGAAAAGATCATCGGCGAAATCAGATATCTGCACGAAGCCCAGAACGTCCCGTTACGCGATTTTGCCATTCTGTTTCGTACCAATGAACAGCCCCGTGTCTTCGAAACGGAATTACGCCGCACCAATGTCCGTTACCAGCTGATTGGCAGTCAGTCATTTTTTGATCGCCGCGAAATCCGCGACCTGCTCGCCTACCTGAAAGCACTGGCGTTCCCGCAGGATGAACTTTCCATGCTGCGCATCATCAATACCCCCACGCGCGGGATTGGCAGCAGTACGGTTGAGAAACTGGTCAATCAATCCGTCAAAGCCGGAAACCGGTTCTGGGAGATGGTCGCATCGGCTCAACAGACCAATGATCTGAGTGCCCGCGCGAGTGGCGCCCTGAATGGATTTCACGACCTGCTGAAACGCTATCGCGGCCGACTCGAACAGTCTCCCCGCGATCTTGCTCGAATCATGCACGATCTGATCAAAGAGATCGACTACGAAGCGGAAATCAAAAAACAATACAAAACTTCCGAGCAACAGCAGGCTCGCATTGTTGTTCTCGAACAGTTCATCGAATCAATCAATGAATACTGTCGGCGCACCAGCGATCCGACCCCCACAGGTTTTCTGGAAGAAACCGCGCTGGGAGACCGCGATGATCTGAACGAAAAAGAAGACCAGCTGGCCCAGGACGCTGTCAAACTCATGACGCTTCACAGTGCCAAAGGGCTGGAGTTTCCACGCGTCTATCTCGTGGGAATGGAAGAAGGGCTGCTGCCTCACAAACGCTCTGTGGAAGGGACCGATGCGGAAATCGCAGAAGAAAGACGCATCGCGTATGTAGGCATCACCCGAGCCCAGGACTACCTTACTTTAAGTCGTGCCGCGACTCGAACCAAGTGGGGCAAGAAGCAGCCTACACTCCCGTCCCGCTTTCTCTTTGAAATGCGCAATACGGACGGCGAGGACGAGTAACTCCGGATTTAAAGCTCGCTTTCTTCACCCGCACGCTTATGCTTCATCAGCTGCTGATTGTAGTAACCAATCGTCTCTTTACGATTCAGCATTCCCAGCAGGATGCCTGAATCTTCCTGATCAACCACCGGCAAAGCTTCCACATTAATTGCGGTAAACCGCTGCATCACCGTATTCAAATCATCATCCGGCCTGACTTTTACAAAGTTGGACTCCATGATATCCCGTGCTAATGCCAGCTTCCAGATGGTCTCGTCGTACAGGTAAGCGCGGACATCATCCTCGGAAAAGATGCCGATAATACGTCCCTCATCATCAACTACGGGGAAATAATGCTGCTGTGTTCCCGCCAGAGAGTGCACAATTTCATCGAGCGTTTTCGACTGATGAATCAACTGAATCTTTCTGCCCGGATCAAAAACATCCGACACGTGGCTGCCTTCCAGCACATCGATCAGGAAATCACCCCGATGCGCTGGCGAATCGAGTCGACTGGGATACTGTTTCTGATAAAGATGCACCTTCTGACAAAGCACGAAGCAGAGTGTGGAAGACAACATGGTTGGCAACAACAGAGAATAGTTACCTGTAATTTCGGAAACCATAATGATCGTCGAAATCGGTGCATGGGCGGCTCCGGCAAAAAAACCGGCCATCCCGACCAGCCCGTAGGCTTCCGGTTGTGTGACCATCTCCGGCCATAAATCCTGGAGGATTCGACCGGTGGCCGTTCCCACGCATCCGCCAATTACCATCGAAGGACCGAATACTCCGCCGGAACCTCCCGAACCGATTGTCAGTGAAGTCGTAAACACTTTGACGACGGCAACCGTCAGCAACAGGGGAACGCTGATCCTGGCGGCGGAAGTTAAGGCATCCTGCAATATGCCATAGCCGGTCGACATCACCGATAATGCCTGCAGGTCTTTATTGAACAGATAATACATGGCGATCCCGACAACACCTGTTAAAAAGGCACCGATTGCCGGCTTGAACATGGGTTTGATCGGAATCGCTTTGAAAATCCGGTTTGTTCCGTAAAAGGTCTTCACATAGAACATGGCTGCCAGGCTCAGGATGACTGACAGAATCGTATAGGGAATCAGTTCGAAGTGGGAATCAACGGTATGATGCAGTCCATCACCAAACAAAGGCATAAACCGCAGTTCCGCAGGGAGTGACATACAATAAACGGAATAAGCAATGATCGATGACATGGCAGCGGGAACAATGACATCCGATTCAAAATCCGCATTGCTGTACATGATTTCCGCGGCAAATAAGGCACCGGCCAGGGGAGCACGGAAAATCGCACCAATTCCGGCACCGACGCCCGCCGCCAGCATGATCCGGCGATCGCGCGCGGACAGTTTCAGAACAGTTGCCACCCAAGAACCAAAGCCGGCGCCAATCTGGGCAATCGGTCCCTCGCGACCGGCGGAACCGCCTGTCCCCAGAGTCAACGCCGAGGCAATCGTCTTCACAATCGGAACGCGGGGTAATATCAGCCCCCGCTTGTTATGGAATGCATCGATGGCCGCATCGGTTCCGTGTCCTTCCGCTTCGGGAGCAATATTATAAACAATCAACCCCGAAGCCAGGCCTCCCAGGGTAATGACTGCCAGCATCCACCACGGGGAAAAGGCAACCTTGTCTTCTTCATCATCATAAATTGAGTGTTCTCCCACCGTCTGGGGGTGATCAAATCCAGCGATGGCTACAAGAGAGTGGTGCTGCACAACCTGAATTAATGCATCAAAGACAATCCCACCCAGGCCAGCCACAATTCCGATCAGACAGGAAAGCACAAACCATTTGCCACTGGTTTTCAGATCAAAAGCAGTCAGCAGCGAACCCAGTTTTTTAAAATAATCCATTTCAATATTTACAGTCTGATTGTGGGAAAATAGTTCATTTGTTGGCAGCCGGCTGGTGATTTCCGGCTACGACTAAAGCGGCGGGCTTTCTGATTTCGACCTGCTTCTCTGCAGTCGCAGATAAATTCTGTCCGCAAGACTTGGAAGCATTTCAGGAGTTTGTCATACTCTGATACTCGGTTGTAACGAATCTGCCCCCTTTTTTCGATGTATTTTGTTTGTGTGCGCGTGGAAAATTCTGAGTTTTATTTAGGCATAGAGACCTCAGGCCTCTCCGGATCGGTGGCCGTCTATCGCCCTGGTCAGCAAATCACGCAGATTGAGCTGTCGCAACAGGGACGAAAACACGCACAGACACTGGTCGCAGAAGTCAAACATATCCTCGAACGGCTGGATATTACCACCCGGCAAATCACAGGTGCAGGCGTCAGTCGCGGACCTGGCAGTTTCACCGGATTAAGAATCGGCATTACGTTCGCCAAAACTTTTGGATATGTGACTGGCTGTCCCGTAATCGGGATTGATACGTTCGAAGCAATCGCAATGAACAGCCCCTCTGACATCTCCGAAACCTGGGTCATTTCCAATGCCCAACGGGGGGACCTGTTTGTGGGGAAATATCGAAAAACCGGAGAACGATGCTGGCAGAATACTGCGGAAATCGGGCTGCGAAGCATCGAAGAATTTGTGAAATCGCTGCAGCCAGACGATACGGTTTCCGGCCCGGGAATCGCTCTGCTTCCAGAGGATTTTCAGTCTGCGCCCCGACTGCTGACAGAAGAATTCCGCACGCCCCAGGCCGCTGAAGTTGCGGAAATAACAGCGAATACTCTACAGAAAAATGCTGCAAATCAGCCTCCACTGAATGAAGTCTGGGACCTGATTCCATTTTATCTTCGAAAAAGTGCGGCGGAAGAGAAGTGGGACGCGCAACACCAAAGTTGAAACCCGCTGTTCCTCAACCTGATTTCTGATCCCTCTGCTGGAAACATTTGTCAGCAGATGGTACTCGCATTGGAAGCCCGCTTTACCTCATAGACAGCTTGAATGCCATCTCTCTGATCACATTTAAAGATTGCCGGCAATTCAGGTTAAGCGAAATACCGTTATAATTCGTGATTTTTGTTTTTCTTGAAACATTTTCCAGAAGACACTCTCCCCGGGAATCCTGCTTGGCTATAATAAAGCTCACGGAAATGTTCGATTTCAGACTCCTGAGTTTATGTATGAACTGTCACGACTATTTCGAAAGAGTCCTGTTGTTCGACGTCGTTCGTCAGATTATCACTTTTCCATTCTTCAGACTGGAGTTGAATTATGGCTCTTTATGAGATTGAAACAAACGCACATATCATGGTGGGTTGGGCTAATACTCAAGAAGAAGCGGAAAATGCTGCCCAGGAAAATTATCCTGAGGACGAAATTTTAAGAGTCACGCGTCGGCCCCGCGACATGTGGGTGATTTCAAAACGCCTGCTCGGGATTGAAGGGCACACAGAGCCTTGCGACATGGCACGCGAATGCCTGTTCAAAGCCTCCGGTGACAAAGTCCACGCCATTCGCCTTTACATGCGTGACACTGGCGCTGATCTCCACGAAGCACAACTGGCCATCGAAACCAACATGTCAGTCGGCTGGTAAGCCAGATCGCAACCACGCTATAGAGACAACCCACCACAGCTACGGAATGACTTCAGTCCGATGATCATACAAGGAACTCTCGTCAGTTCTTCAGGAACTTCTCACAGCCAGATCCGCCTCTCAGGCAACCAGATTGCCGAGGTCGGGGCTGATCTGGGCACTCCAGACCTCACATTCTCTGATGACTGTCTGATCTTTGCCGGCATGGGTGATATTCATATCCATGCCCGTGACGATGTTGGTGAGTCACAAATCTACAAAGAAGATTTCTGTACCGCCGCTGCCGCCGCCATCAACGGTGGGGTCGTCCACGTTGCTGATATGCCTAATAACCCGGTCCCTCCCATCACAGATGAAAGCTACCGCGACAAGGTTAAACATCTGGAACAAAGAAAGCCCGCGATTCATTTTACACTCTACGCGGGGATCGGGCCTGGTACCAGACCCCTTTCATTTGCAGTTCCGTATAAGGCATATATGGGCCCCAGCGTGGGCGATCTGTTTTTCAGGACACTGGAACAACTGGATGAAACCCTGTCCCATTACCGCGGCTGTAATGTCAGTTTCCACTGTGAAGATCCGATTCTGCTGGACGAACATGCCAGCGCGGCTACACACGAAGAACGCCGTCCCGCTGAATGCGAAATTTCCGCCACGCGTTTCGCCTTGCAGATGATCGAGAAATATGATCTCCGTGGTAAACTCTGTCATTATTCCGTCGGGGAAGGGCTGCCATTGATTCGTGAAGCCCGCAGCAGAGGCGTGAAAGTCACCTGCGAGGTAACACCACATCATCTGTATTTTGATCAGTCTGATCTGACCGACGAGAATCGGGGAAAAATGCAGATGAACCCGCCTTTGCGGACTGTCTCAGATCGCAAAGCCATGCTGGCTGCATTACACGAAGGAACTCTGGATTACCTCGCCACCGATCATGCTCCCCACACCCTGGAGGAAAACGAGCAGGGGATCTCCGGACAACCGCACCTGGATACTTATGGCGCATTTGTGACCTGGCTGATTCTGGACCAGAAATTTACTCCTGAGCAGGCGGCAAAGTTCTGTTCCGAAAACCCGGGCGACTTTGTGAACCCGTATGTTTCCCCTAAAAAGTTTGGTCGAATCGAACCCGGGTACACCGCCAGCCTGACAGTGCTCAATCTGAAACAGCCCGTCACCATTAAACGCGAAGACATGCAGACCAAGTGTGGCTGGTCTCCCTTCGAAGGCATCACGTTCCCAGGCTCCGTGGAAGCCGTCTTCATCGAAGGCGACCGGGTTCGCTGAGAAACAGATCACTGGTATTATCCAGTCTGTATGCTGATTTTGATCTACAAAAAAAGGGCTCACCCGTAACAGGTGAGCCCTTTTTTATTTTAGTCCGTTCCAGCCGTCAGTTGCTTATGCTGGCCCGTTTCTGACTTTGTTCAGTTGCCCGGGCGGTCGCACTACCAGGTCGATTCATCAGCCAGATCAGAACCGGGCTGGCAACGAAGATCGAACTGTAAGTACCGACAATCACCCCAATCACCAGACAGTAGGCAAATCCATGAATTCCCTCACCACCGATTGCATACAGAATCAGAACCACGATCAAAGTGGTAATTGATGTCAACAGGGTACGGGACAGGGTCTGGTTCAAACTGTCATTGACCATGCTGGTCGTCAAAGCAGGGTTCTTACCGCGAACTTCACGAATCCGGTCGAAGACCACAATCGTATCGTTCAACGAATAACCGACGATTGTCAGAAATGCAGCAATCATAGGCAGGTTGATTTTGAAGTCATTCAATCCGAGGATTACGCCCAGGCCCGTGTCGCTGAGATAAGCACCCAATGCAACCATGCCCAGCACCACCAGAACGTCATGCACCAGAGCGGCTACCGCTGCCAGACCAAAGGTGATTCGCTGGAACCGGAACCAGATGTAGGCCACGATCGCGATCAGGCTGATCAGCATCGCCAGTAATGCAGATTCCTGCATCTCGCTGGCTACGGAACTGTCAAAACTGTTCACTTCATCCAGAATGGCGGTTGTTGCCATCTCTGTCTGCATCGCAGCTAACGCAGTCTTCAGATCTGCTTCCAAGAGATCAGGTCCAGCCTGCATGGTCATTTTCTTGAACCGCTTGTCCGCTTCCTCTTCTTTGCTGTCTGCAACTCCCTGCAGTTGAAACTCAGGAATCCGATCGTATTTATCAGAACCATCGGCATTTTCGATGTCTGCAATGGCTTCTTTGAGATAGTTATCAATGGTGGATGTTTTCACTTCGCCACTGAAAGTCAGTGAGACTTCGGTACCGCCGGGCGATTCTTCGCTGCCAGTCAGTTTTTTGACATCACCATACTCCATCGTCACTTTTCGCAACTTATGTTCCGGATCACCGAAGGCTTCATTCAGTTTACCACGAATCGTATCTGTCGCTTTTTCCTTATTCTCGCCTGCATCCGCGTCATTCAATGTCGTTCGCAGACGGAAGAAACGACCTTCGGAACCGGGATCGTTGGAAAGCTCCAGTTGCTCAAGGGTCAGGCTGTTGTTAAATGGCCCCTGCAACAGACCGCGTACATCATCAATTTCCTGTTGGTCTTCAAACTCGAATGTGACCATGGTACCACCAGTGAAATCGATATCCAGGTTTTCCTGGCCACGGGTGACGACTACAATCAGTCCGATTAAAATCAAGGCACCAGAGAAAATGGCGGCGATCATCTTCTTTCCAATGAAGTCGACGTTGGTTGTACCAACAATACTCATCATCTTCAGATCAGTGATCCAGCGTTTCCGTTCGAAGATATCGAAAATCAAACGGCCTACATACAGGGCCGTAAACATACTCATCACAATCCCGATGAATAACGTGACTGCGAAGCCGCGTACCTGGTCGGTCCCGATGATATAGAGCACGATGGCCACAATCAGCGTGGTCAGGTTGGCGTCCACAATCGTGGTAAAAGCACGGGAAAACCCGTTATTGATGGCCATTCTCAAGCTGGAGCCGCGGGCTTTTTCTTCCCTGATACGTTCAAATATCAGCACGTTCGCATCGACGGCCATACCGATCGTCAGTACCAGGCCGGCTAAACCGGGCAGGGTAAACGTGGCATCAATGAATGACATACAGCCCAGCACCAGCAGCAGGTTCAGTGTCAGACAGATATTCGCTACCAGGCCCGCAAACCGGTAATAAACCAGCATGAAGACAATCACTGCGAAAGCGGCGATCAGAATTGCCTGTTTCCCTTTTTCCTGGACATCGCTTCCCAGCAGAGGACTGATGGAAAATTCTGAAACAGGTTCCGGCTTCAAGGGAACTTCCAGAGCCCCCGCATTCAACACGTTCAGAAGTTCATTCACTTCTTTCTGATTGAATCGACCGGTAATAATCCCTTCGGTGCTGATCGTATCGCGAATACTGGGAGCTGACTGAACCTTGCCGTCCAGCAGAACAGCCAGGTGCCGTTCAAATCCGTCTTTACTGGGACGATTCTTAGAAGTCAACTGCCCGAAGAGGCTTCCCCCTTTTGCGTTGAACACAAAACGAACTGCAGGAGCACCATTCTGGTCGGTGGTCTGACTGGCGCGTACCAGGTATTTCCCGGTCACACGGCGATCCTCATTGGGTTCGATCAGAATCAGAACTTCTTCACCCTGGGTACCATCTTCCCGGGTAAAAGGACGGGCCACGATCTGATCTACGCCTTCGTAGTTGTCCTCGCCTTTGACTTCGCGCCAGCTGGCGATCACACGTCCTTCTTTATCGCGAATGTCTTTTTTCTCGGGATTCTCCAGGGCGCGTGCCACAGCGTCTGCATGCTCGCGGTCTCTACGATTGGCAACGATCGCGAATTCCAGGCTTCCCAGACGGGTAATCAGTGATTTGATTCTCTGGACGTCTTCTGAGTCCGCACCAGGAACAATCACCTCGATCCGGTTCTGACCGACTTTGCGAACAGTCACTTCTTCTGTTCCTGAAGGATTGATACGTCGACCAATCGCACCGACCATCTGGTCCATCACTTCGTTCGAAAGTTCTTTTTCACTCCGTGATTCGTCAACTTCGAAGACCATGTTCGAACCGCCGGCAAGGTCAATCCCCAGGCGAATGGCATCGCGCCAGTCATGACCGTGTGTTACCTGCCAGACAAAGGGGGTCGCGGCGATCACAGCCGTAAACAGGACGATGCCAATTTTCTTTGCATAGTCTTTCATTTTGAGGGCATTGGCAATGAACACCCCCAACGCGAAAGGAACTACAAATACGGCAAGAATAATCAATAAGATAGTCCAGCCTGAGACACTTGATGGCGTTTTTTCAGTCACTTCCGCAGCGAATAAACCTGCTGAGTGAAAATCAATCCCTGTCATTCAATTAGTCCTGAAACGATACTGTTTTGTATGGGCCGATTCATTCGGCGCTAAAGATTTAAGCTGGCTGCTTCGAGCCAGATACTGACGATCTGTCCTATACCCTGGAAACTAACTGGTAGTCTCTTTGGTTTCAACCTGATAGAGCCCCTGAATCGCACTGCGACGGACTTTGATTTTCAAATTATCATCGACTTTCAAAGTGACTTCCTGCTCTTGCTCTGCAATATTGGCAATCGTACCAATGATTCCACCGATCGTCACCACCCGGTCATTTTTCTTCAGTTGCCCCAGAGCCGCCTCACGTTTGGCCCGTTCTTTCTGCTGAGGACGAAACATGATGAAGTAGAAAAAAATGACGATGGCAATCAAAGGCAGAAACTGCAGGAACGGAGAGGCCGCTGGTCCTTCTTTTACCGGCGCGTCTTGTGCAAATAGATAGAGGGTTTCAAGTAGATTGTTCATTAAGTTCTCTTCCAGGGATGCTGGATTCACTTCTTAAATTAACTGATTGACTGTACTTAGGAAAAACCTACATCCTGCCGGGGTCAACATTTCGCAGTAAATTCACTGCCTGAAAACTCTCGTCGCTGTGAATGATTTGGCCCAAACCTAAACAATTTCAGGAGTTATCCTGAAATGAAGTAAGCTGTATCTTAGAAAGATGCGTTCCAGCGGGCAAGGTGAACCGCCCGAAACTCCTCAACTTGATCATTGAGAATCGCCTGACGCAGATCCCGCACCAGTTTCTGATAAAAAGCGATATTATGCAGGGAGATCAAAATGGGGCCCAGCATCTCCCGAGACATGAATAAATGCCTCAAATAAGCCCGACTAAAGTCCCGGGAGCCGGGAGAATCTATCTCAGGATCCAGCGGACCGGGGTCCCGGGCGTGTTTCTGATTTCGTAAATTCACCCGTCCCTGGCTGGTAAACGCCATCCCGTTCCTGCCATTGCGGGTCGGCATCACACAATCAAACAGATCCACTCCCCTGATAATTGCTTCGATCAGGTCGGAAGGCCGCCCGACTCCCATCAGATAGCGCGGCTTCTCCACAGGCAGCATCGGCGTGGTAAAATCGAGCGTGGAGTACATATCCTCTGGTTTTTCTCCGACGCTCAACCCGCCAATTGCGT
>TARA_R100001132_G_C3275547_1_pt1 | contig 17278 bp, 11 predicted proteins | sample TARA_R100001132 | Tara Oceans TARA_R100001132 (sample SAMEA2621247) | marine metagenome | biome: marine biome (ENVO:00000447); feature: mesopelagic zone (ENVO:00000213); material: "saline water (ENVO:00002010), including plankton (ENVO:xxxxxxxx)" | depth 800 m | reverse complement strand
GGCGAAGATCCGCGGTTTCTGGCCCGCCGCATCGTAATTGCCGCCTCGGAGGATGTGGGGAATGCCGATCCGACGGCGCTGACTCTGGCAATGTCCGTTTTTAATGCCGTCGAAAAGATCGGGATGCCCGAAGGCCGCATTCTGCTTTCGCAGGCGGTCACTTATATCGCAACGGCTCCCAAGTCAAACGCATCCTATGTCGCCATTGATGAAGCCCTGCATGACGTGCGGAATAAATCGCTGTTGCCGGTTCCCATTCACCTGAAAGACTCGCATTACAAAGGTGCGTCGCAGCTGGGACACGGGGAAGGTTACCAGTATGCCCACGCCGGGGAAGAAGGCTGGGTGGATCAGGATTACCTGGGAGTCGAAAAAGAATACTATCGACCGGTCGAACGCGGATACGAAGCGACGATTCGCAAAAGACTGGATGTCTTCAAGCAACGGCGCAAAAAAACAGGAACGGATGAAGACACCCGTTCCTGACCCCCTCAGTGCATCTCGTCAGCTGAACAGAGTTCCGTTTTACTGTTGCGTCTCCCGGTCCATTTGAACCGAACAGCATAGATTGGGAGACGCTCTAGTAAAATCTGATCCGATCCAGATCAGCAGAGTGGCTGCTGTTTCAAACCGACGATTGTGATCGCCTTGGCAACTTCGCGTTCCTGCAGCAAGCCTTCCAGGTTGGGCATGAAGTCCACCGACATATACCACTGCATCAGCACGTCGAACATGGGTTCGAGAGATTCTTCATCGATCCCAAATTCTTCTTTCATCGGCAGGGCTTCATCGGGTGACATATCCTGAAACTGACTGATCAGCAGGAAGTCACCTTCGTTGGAGAGATTCAGGTGCAGGTTACGAATTTCGGAGGAAAGAAAATGATCCACGGAAATGTGCACGTCCAGTGGTCCCCCCGCCAGATGGCGGCGTGCTTCTTCCGGTTGTTCATCAATGATGCGTGCTGCTGATTCACAGACGGCATACACCACGCTTTCATCAACAAGGTCGCCTTCGACGTTTTCACTGGCCAGATGCTTGGCCCAGGTGACAGAGAGCAGATCCAGTTGCACGTGCGGCGGGACACTTCGCAGAAACGGCACTTCGGTCAGAAAACCGAATGAATCGAACGGGTCATCGCCCACCTGCTTTGCCAGAGCGATACGCTCCAGAGTATCCATGAACGCAATCCGGAATGCGATATAGCTGAGGAATGTTTGTGGCAGGACGTCTTTGGAAATTGTAAGCATGATGATAATCGCTTGGCAAAAGTTGTAATTCTCAGATGCTTCAGGCAGGGCCTTAAGAGGCGTCTGACACTGTCCTGAAATCAGTTACACTTGGTAAGTGACAGGTATTACTTTGCCAGACAGGTATCCCAAACACAATAAAAAAGTTTTGAAATTACTTTGAAAAAACATGGATTGATTAAAGTGCATGACTCTCTGTCAACACTGTAAAACAGGGCCTAAATTACTCATCAAACCACATTTCGCGCAAAATGCGTAACCGGTAATCTGGATCTGACTGTTATAACCGTTACAGCGCGACACGCGAGGATCAGAATGTAGGAATCAGAACTGCCCCAAACCCGCTCAGTCCTTTTGATCGCTACGAATTCCGCGCTGCTCAGCAGGCTGATCATGCGGCAATATTCAGCGAGAGCACTGGTTACGGCACTGCTCGAGGCCGGTATCCAGCGCGCGAGAAATCTGCTCCCAGTCATAGCGGGCCGAAATTTTTTTGAGCCTGCGGCGCAGATCGGAAGCCGTCGAATCTGATTGTGTCAATCGGGAAAGCGTCTGAACCAGCGCGACCAGTGCTGCGGTAGTTCCGTCGTAAAAACATTCCGGTGTTTCCGCAAAGATTTCCGGATACGCCAGGCGGCGAGGCAGCACGGGCAGGCAGCCGGCTTCCACCGCTTCCAGTATTGAAATGCCGAAGAATTCATGGAAGGCTGTGGAGATGATCAGGTCGGCATTCTGTAATACCCGCTGATATTCCGAGCGGTCTGCCAGAAATCCCCAGTGATCAATGCGGTCTGCAAACTGTGAATGCAGCTCCATGAAACAGTCGGAAGTTTCGGGAGTCGACTGCCCCAAAACACTCAGCCGAAAATCGAGGCCAGCCTGATCCAACAGCTGGATCGCTTCACAAAACTGTTCCGGGTTTTTGTCATATTCCCAGCGGGCCACCCAGAGAATCTGCACGGGCCGCGATCGATTTTCCTGCGGTTCCACGTCTGTTTTCTGAATCCCCGGCGAAAACACAGCCGTCTTCTGCTCGCATGCTCTCAAGGTTTCCAGGAACGCATAATCGGGCATCCGCTGCAGAAAGTCACGGGAAGCCTGGAAGAATTCCTGACGGTGAAAGTCGGAATTGAACCAGAGCGTATCCGCAGCCAGCGCCGTCTTGAGATTGATAAAACCGTATGTCAGGTCACGCGTCTCTCCTTGCGGAATCGGATAGGTCCATTGATTCTCATGGAAGTAACCAATGCGAGGCAGAGCCGCGATTTCCGCTGGCACCAGTCCGAGAAAGGTCGTCAGATCAAACATGTCGGTAACGAAAATCACATCCCACCGCTGCCCGTCCTCGACCCGGTCTCGGACTTCTGCAGCCAGAGTCACCGCCGCATGCTGCATCCGCCATTTCCAGTGCCGTGCAGGCAGGGTGAGCAGTGTGAAGTCATGTATGCTGTGAGCCATCCACTGCATCAGAAATTCACGATGACTTCCGCCATGGTAGGCATTGATTGCCAGCACTCGCATCAAATCAGCTTCTATTCAAATCCGGTCCTGTAAAAAAGACAGCTGAAAAAAACGCCTGCAGAAACAGGTCCCCTCGAACCGAAACGGCAGGCGTTCTGGTTTGATTAAACGCGCTCCAGAGCACCCTGTTCCACGCGGCCTGACGAAGATTCCTGCTTCTGTTCGAGGTGCTGAATCCGCAGAATCGCATCGTTGAAGGTCGCCAGACAGTTGTCTTTGGTTACCTTTTCAATGATCTTCAGCCGCGTCAAGGTTCGTTCCACCTGTGGCCTGAGACCTGTGAAAAACACCGTTGCTCCCTGATGATGTGCTTTTTCGATGATATCGTCAAGCAGGTAAGCGCCCGACATATCGACCATGGGGACCCGCGCCATGCGGATAATCAGATATTTATAATCGACCAGCGAAGAGGAAGCCCGGTAAATCGTATCGGAAACGCCAAAGAACAAGGGGCCTTCCAGGCGCAGTTTGAGCACTTTCTCCTTGAGTTCACTCGGCATGGAAACATCGGGAGGCAATGTGCGGCTCATCTGATTCAGGCTGACCACGTTCTGTTCGTAAGCCTGTCCCAGCTCCTGGACGATTCGCACAAACGCAATGGTAATCCCCACCCCCATGGCAACCAGCAGGTCGACTGAAATCGTCAGAATCAATACCGTCCAGAAGCAGATTGAGTCCATAAAGGGCATGCGATGTAATACAGGCAGCACACGGTAATCAATAATATCCATTCCCACTTTGAGCAGAATGCCCGCCAGGCAGGCCATCGGGATATAGCTGGCATACGGTGATAATCCCAGCATCAATGCCAGCAGTACCACGCCATGAGTAATCGAAGCCAGACCGGTTTTGCCACCGCATTTGATATTGGCCACTGTCCGCATGGTCGCTGTGGCCGTGGTGACACCGCCCACCAGGCCACAGCCGATATTGGCAATTCCCTGGCCAAAGATTTCGCGGTCACTGTTATGCCGCTCGCCGGTCATGTTATCGGCCACCAGGCAGGTCAGCAGGGAATCAAAAATACAGAGTCCCGCTAAAGCGAAGGCCCCGCCGATCATCTCACCAAAACGGGAAAAGTCCGGAAGATACAGGTGCGGCAATCCGACCGGCATCGATCCGATGTATTCAATGTCCTTGAAAGAGAATGCGTGCGCGATACTGGTTCCCACAATCAACCCCAGCAGAGGTGCCGGCAACCACTGTTTTCTGGTGACGCGAGGCCAGAGCAGAATTGTGAAAAATGTTGCCAGTGAGACAATCAATGCATGCGGTTTTTCATGCATGATATCGTAGGGAATCTGCCTGATGGCTCCCACGACGGAATGAGGCGTCGCAAAGCCCAGCATGGGGGGAATTTCCAGCAGGATGATAATAACCCCGATCCCACACATGAAGCCGGAGACTACAGAATACGGTGTATAGTAGATAAACCGTCCGATTTTCATGAGTGCCAGTGCGATACAGATGATGCCGCTTAAAAAAACCATCGACATGGCGAATACCACATCCGGTTGACCGGACGCCAGTTTGGTTGCCGCGATGATGGCTGCCAGCTGAACGACTTTCGGTCCCGTCGGCCCACTCACGCCGGTATTAGATCCACCGAACAGACCCACCAGGATGCCCCCGCAGATCGCGGCCCACATGCCGGCTTCTGCCCCTAAGCCGGAAGCGACTCCAAACGCCAGCGCCAGCGGCATCGCGATCACCGCCACCGTTATACCAGAGAGAATGTCGTTCGGTACATTCGTATGCATAATTTTGATATTATGCCACGGGTTAAATTCATTGATGTATTTCGAGAAATTAAATTTTGGTTGATTCGAGTCAATTTGAGACATGCTGAAAATCCATATATATGAACCTGAAATCACTCAGGTGGATTGAAGAAGAAAGAGTATTCTCTGTGGAAGCAGTTCACAGAATTGCTGACAGAATGAATTCCCTGCGCAAGCGAAATTCTCAGCAACTGAACTGTTTGAGCGCAACAGGAACGTAACGGCTACTGGCAGGAGAAACGCAGCCGGGAGCAACCGGGGCGCGTTCAGCAGAGAGAAGGAGGACCGCGCGAGATATGAATCTCGTCTCGGTCAGACTCTTTCACGCGGAAATCGAACTTCTGAGCCAGAGAGCCCAAAGGCGGCATCGCGACCAGTAATTCCGCATCCTGTATCAGCGATTCTTCTTCAGCCGAGTCTTCACTTTCCTCCAGCTCGTATTCAACACAGAGCCAGTCGGGATTGGACCCGGTAAGATCCAGCAAACTCGAACCGCCCGATAGAAATACGATGTCCAGTGCAATCACTGTACAGAGAAGGAACATCAGGGGCTGGCGGGAGTTTTGAAGCATGCATCAATGATATTTTATTTTATGACTTTGTCAATGACACAATTATGAACTAACCTGAGAGTAAGAGTTCTCGCGTCTCTTAACCGCGGAGCAATGTTCGTAAGTACTTAATAAGTCTACTCTATCTCCTGTTTTCTCTGGACTCCAGTATTCACAAAGCATGCTCGTCATGTGAGAATATGAAAGAGTCTGGCAAAATACGTTCTATATTAAAGTATGGTCTACCAGGGAAGAATTAACGGTTACTGCCAGCCAGGCGACCACCGTTCTCCAGAATTGATTCACCCTCCTGACCTGTCACACACTCAATACAATCAAAAAACTAACAGGGTCATCCACCCTGATTCCCGAAAGCGTGAGGGGCTGATGAATCGTTTCTACCGTTATAATCTGCTGCGTACCTGCCTGTTGATGCTCTGCCTGGTCTGCTGGACCTCGCTGGGAAGTCAGTCAGCGTCTGCACAGTTGAAAGAAGAACTTTGTGAATGTTCTCCGGAATTAACACTTCTGTTACGTGTCAACGATGTGCGTCGCACGGCAGATCTGATTAAAAAAGCGGGTGGTGAAATTGTTTACGATCCCAACCTGGGAATTGGAAACGACATCCCCTTTCTGGTCGTTAATCTGCCTCCCAGCAAACTCAACGATAAAAAGTTCATCGATTCGCTCAAGCTGCCCTCGGGTGTGATGGAAGAAATCATCCCCAGTAAAATTGTGCCCCAGGCAGAACCAGCCATTGATTCAGCAAACTCCGGATCAACCAACTCTGCAGAACTGCAGGTTGCCCCCGAAGCAGACTTTGATTCCCTGTATGTTCCCCTGGATGACATCAAGGTCCCGGCGCTGCGAAAACGGGTCGCCGGCAAAGGCCTGGGGGAAGGCACGATTGTCGCCATTATTGATACCGGCATCGATACCAGCCATCCCGTCTTTCAGGATCGAGTCATTTTCTGGGATGATGCGACCCGCGAAGGACGTTCTCCTTTAACCCGCACCCGTCAGCTGGACAGCAAAATCGAACTCGAGCATGGCAAGTTCGTTGCGCTGCCTGAGAAAATCAAAGAAAACGACTATGTGTATTCCGGTTATATCGATGAGAAGAAGCTGGGTTTTCAGCAGGGAGACCTCTGGACCACGCTCGACAAGGAAGGCGTTGATATCAACCGAAATGGCACGAAAGACGACAAACTGCTGGTCGTAGTAGGTATCATTCCGAATCCGGAACTCGTCAAACTGGAAGCAGCCACTAATAAGGCGAAAGAAGAACGCAAAGCCGCTGCGGCAAAAGACGAGCCCATCCCGGCAGGAAAACCCGATCTGGAAAAACGGGATCTGACCAAAGAGTACGCGCTGGCATTTGTCGACGTGGACATGGATGGCAAGTTCAGCAAAGAAGAGGCTGACACGCCGATCATGGATTTCAATTCCGCGCGCAAAATGCAGCGGGAAGATCTGAAACCTCCCTACCAGATCATGCTGGAATTTCCGTCCCGTACCAAACGCATCGCTTATCCGTTATTGTTCCGGCCCGATTCGAAAAATCAGGTCACCGAAATTACAGTCGCCTTTGACCAGCAGTCCCACGGAACGCATGTCGCGGGCATTGTCGCCGGCAGTGGCCTGCAGATTGAAGGGGCTGCGCCTAAAGCCTCGCTGATGGCCATCAAGGTCTGCTCAGGTCGCAGTTGTACCGACCAGGCCATTCTGCGGGGAATCATCTCGGCATTTTTCAATCCCCAGGGTTATGTTCCCGATGTGGTGAATATTTCACTGGGCAGCCACGAAGGCTATCTCAAACGACCGTTAAGCATTCTGCTGCAGGATCTCTCGGCCAAATTCGGAACCACATTTTTTGTCTCGGCTTCGAATGACGGCCCTGGTTACCGTACGATCAACGGGCTGGGTGCCTCCAGCCCGGCTGTATTTGTAGGAGCGCATGTTTCTGCCAATACCTTACGCGAACATTACCGCCTCGCTGAAGGAGTCGATGCGCCCGAACATGGTCTGCTTTACTTCTCATCTCTGGGCCCTTCCTACACCGGAGAAATGCGACCAAACGTGGTGGCCCCCGGTTCCGCCCTGTCATCGACGCCGCTGAACACGGAGGGTTCCAGCATGTTCAACGGGACGAGTATGTCGTCGCCCATCGCTGCCGGTGCCGCCGCTGCCATGCTGTCTCTGATCAAAGAAGACAAAGAATACGCCAAGGTCCTGGAACGACAACAAAAGAAAATCGAAGCCATTCGCAAGAAATCCTCAGACAGTAAATACTCATTGACCTCACTGGCATTGAGCATGCGTCTGGCGCTGGAAAACTCCGCCATGCGGATGAAAGGTTTTACCTACGCTCAGCAGGGAGCAGGCCTGATCGATATCGACAAAGCCTACACGGAATTTCTGCGACTGGCTAAGCTGACATTGGACCCCAAAATGCAGACTGCGGAATTCAGCATCAATCACTACTCCAAGTTCAATCGATTGTATGACCGCTCGAATAATATCGAAGCGCACAAACGCGTTGACCTGGATCTGAATATTGACGGCGAAGTGTCTGACCAGGGCAGCCTGTTACTCAAGAACACCCCGTCCATCGTCAAACTGGAAAAAGTGGAAATTCAGGACAGCGAGGGGAATGTCACCATTCTGGATGTTAATGGAAAGAACGATAAAATCCCGTTCTCCATTGCATTGCCTGGAAAAGAAGAAGCACAGGGCAACCAGATTTCACTGGTGCTGTCCAACAGCAGCAAATCCTACTTCTACAGTACCCGCAAACGAAACCTGATGGAGACGGGCAAAACCTATCTCGCGTATTACACCGTCACACAGCATGGCGAACGGGAATTCAGTTTCCTGGATGTCGTCCATAAACCGATCGAACTCTCAGACCTGAATACAGAAGTCAGTCTTCCCAGCCTGAACCTGCAGGATTCGGAACGGGTCGCTGCTTATGTAGTTTCTGAAAAGACGATCACTGCCGGTGCCTATCATCGCTATCCAATCGCCGTCACCCGCCGCGACAGCAGCCTGACCGTGATGCTCGGTGTTGTTGCCAGCAGTTCAGGTCGATTACTGGTGAGTGTGTTCGACCCTGATGGTGAAGAAATCGGCTATCGCGTGGTTCAGCAGACCGCCCAACTGGGGGGAGACCGTTCCAACGCGTCTCTGACTGTCTCCACCAAAGAGGAAGGCATCCACGAAGTGGTCGTCAGTACGTTCAGCGGAAACTGGTTGAGTGAATCCAAGTATGATCTGCTGATTGAAGCCCAGCGGTTCCGCGCTTCGACAGACGATCTTGCGCTGGGTACTGTTGACTCGGGGAAAGAAGCCGAAAAACTGATTACGTATTCCAACTCTTCCAACCAGGTCCACAGTATGTCCGCCAGCCTGGGAAGCCTGACACGAGTGGTGCAGCAGGATAATTTTCCAATCCTGGCCAACTATCGCACGTTCCGTAAGCTGGACATTCCTGAGTGGAGACCGGAAAGTGGTGAAAGCCAGACGACCAGCGTGCGGCTCACCTTCCCTCCCGATGATAAAAAATATGAAGGTTTCAGCGGACGCATTGACCACAGGCTCTACAAAAAAGGCCCAGATGGCAAAATGGTCGAAGCCCATAAAGGGATGTTCTTTGGACGTGGTAAATCGTTCAACAATATTCCACGCCCTGAGCCAGGCAAACCTTACGAAACACTTTATGCAGCCGTCGATACCTATTTCACGGTTCCCTATGACGAAGGTTTGAAAGACAGCCAGGGTACCATCACCCTTGACGCCGCATTCCCGGGAATCCCGGTCAAAATGGAAGGTTCGATCGATCTGAAAGTCCTCACGGTTGGCAGACCCGATGTCTATATTCTGCAGATCAAGGGACCACAGAAACTGATTGACGCCTCCGCCGCCAAGACGAATCACAGTAGTTCCTCGCAAGCGATTCTGGAAATTCCCACTCAAATCAATGGCATCTCCAAGATCAAGGTCACACTACCGGTGACGGTGACACCGGATGTGAAATCCACGCTTGCGAAACAGCTGATTCGATCGACCATCAGTATTTCGACCAGTGATTCCCGAATTTCCGATTCAATCCCGATTGAGATCACACAGTAACCCGGCAATCACGTTCAGGCAGGAACTGAGATTTCATGCAGGATCAACAGCCTCGTATCGGGGCACAACATTCGATTTCATTCGAGGTGGAACAGAGCCAGACAATCTCTTTTTCGTACGAAACAGAAATTTCGGTACTCTCCACGCCGTCGCTGATTTGGTTTCTGGAACAGGCGGCGTTACAATTTCTGCTACCGTGGCAGGATGACAAGTCGATCAGTGTCGGCACCCATGTGGACGTGGAGCACCTCGCTCCCACTCCCGTTGGTGCGACCGTCGACTGTACCGCGCAGCTGATCTATCACGATGGTCCCGTCTATCGCTTCAAAGTGGAAGCGTATGCCGGTGATGAAAAAATCGCGAAAGGTCTGCATTCCCGCCGAATCATTCAAGCCAGTCAGTTAGCACGACGCCTGCAGGCATTCGAAACCAAAAGCAGAAAGTAAAAAACATGATCTTCGTCATTGCAGATATTGAAATCGCAGAGGGAAAACAGGCCGCCTTCCTGGAAGCCTTTCACCAGTTGGTTCCCCTGGTTCACGCAGAAGATGGCTGTATTGAATATGGCCCCGCGGTCGACGAAGAGACGGACATCCCGGTCCAGGTGAAGAACGGCAGTCAGATCGTCACTGTCATGGAAAAATGGGAGAGCGTGGAAGCACTCAAAGCACACCTCGCAGCGCCCCACATGCTGACTTACCGCGAACAGGTTGCCGAGCTTGTCAAAGGGACAAAGATCAAAGTTCTGAAACCGGCTTAAGCGCAGCTTACGGTTTGGGAGCGACCAGGGGCAGTTCCTCTGTTTCCGGTTCTGTCTGGCCGACGGGTGCTTCCGGTAGAGCCGGGATCAGTTCTCCTGTCAGTTGATACAGATAGAATCGTACCAGCGGTCGATAAGGGGTCGCTGGTTCTGCTTCCAGTATCTCGCGCAAATGACCGGTTGCCAGTTCGGGTTGCCCCGCTTCGATTTCGCAGCGGGCCAGGTTCAGCAGCAATGGGATCTGCTGCTGCGAAAGCCCGTAGAGATAGTTCACAATCGAAACCGCGTGCTGGGTAGGCCAGAAGCTGTTCGAAACCGGCTGGACCAGAGGCATCGACTGCAGCACACCGGCAATGCGGGCTTCTTCATGAGCCTGGATTTCCTGTCGCCATAAATCAAAGGAGCCACGATAATTCCCGTTCCCCAGATTCACAAATGCGGCTTGTGCCCGCCAGGGAATCTGCGGATTCTGCATCGCTTTCTGCTCCAGCAGCGCCATCTGATTGTCCGCTTCTTCCGACTGCCCTGTTTCCATCAGAATGCTCGCATTCAGATTCTGCGCCAGGGGATTCTGCGCCAGGTAAACCGGATCATCCAGATAGCGCTGGGCCAGTAACACGAACCCGTTCTGATAAGCCTGGCTGGCCAGTTGGAGCCTTTCGGCGCCTTTTTCCTGCTGGGCATCGAGTTCCTGAGTGACCTGAGTGATTTGCGAATTCAGTTTTTCCAGGTGGTCAGTGTACGCTCGCAGTCGGGCGAAAGCATCGTCCGACAGATCTGCCTGCTTTTCGACCATTTCCAGGTAAGTCTTCAGTTCACGATGGGCCAGATCAATCTTTCCCATATTGGAATAGAGGTCGAATAACATCAGGTGGGTCGGCGCGAATTCCGGCTCGATAATCAGAGACTGATTGTAAGCATGTAAGATCTGGAAGTAACGCATCCGATCAATACTGACGGGAGGCCGCTGCTGATTTCGTTCAACCGGAGGTGCCAGCAGTTGTGCTTCCAGGTTCGCCAGGTAACCGTAAGCGCTTCCCAGAATGCGGTAGGCTTCGGCACTGTTGGGATTCTCAATTAACCCGCGGTTCGCCTGCTGAATTGCCAGAATGGCAAAACAGGAGGTCAACTCATGGTTCCCGCCTGACTGTGACATCAGTCCGAGATAATGGCGGGCCGTCTGCACATCATTGCCCATAGTTGTATTCTGCGGCAGCAGATAGCGGCTGTAAAATGATCTGGGGCGCGCCCAGTCGCTGCGGATTTCCGGAAAGTCTTTCTCTTCGCGGAACGCCTGTTTTTTGAAATCGAGTTGATGTTCTGCCAGGAATTTCTTTGTGGTTTCGCTTTCGTTATCTGTCCGGTAAAAGACAGCAGTTGCGGCATTCAATTCGGTCAGTTGCCAGTCGGCAGTGGTCAACAGATCAAAAAAAGTACGGTAATCCGGATTCATTCCCGACAGCCGCGGAATCACATGCGTGACCTGATATTGATTAAACGTCTGCTTCCAGACTTCAGGCAGACCGCTGCCGACCTGATCTTCGCGCTGCACCCGCAATGCACGCCGCGTCTGATCATGCAGATCAAACAGGTCGTCTTTACCGGTTCCCACGAACAAGGCCAGACGGTTATCCACAAATGACTTCTGATCCAGCCAGATTAACAGGTCCCCCTGCTCCAGCACAAAATGGAAAGGGCGGTCATCCAGAGAATCGGTTAACGCTGCCTGGTATCCTTCAATGGTATGCGACAGGGAAGGACTGAAGCCAATCCCCACCGCATGCCGTGTCGAATCCTGCCCCTGAAATCGTCCACAGACCACCAGGTAAGCGAGTACGAAAAAGGTCAGCACCGTCAATGCCCGCCCGCCACGCGAAAACAGCAATTCAGAAGTTTCCACGCTATAGGTCTGCCGGAAATTATCGCGATACCAGATCTGAAAATTCCGATTGGCAAAGATGGCACACAGCACACTGGTCACGACCAGTTCGTGGCTGGCCAGGACGGATAAACCGCAAAAACCGATAAAGACAAACAGTTGCCCCCAGCTCATCTTTGACTGGTTCAGCACAAAACTGACCAGCGTCAACAGGATCAGGATGAAGGCAGCCACTGCATAATGATTCAATGACTCCCAGAACTGAGGCGAGGTCATGGAAAAATAGCCCAGCTCTTCCGGCCGGACTCCGCCGGAAAACATCGAACGCATCAGAGGATAATCAACCGCGTAGTAACTCAGGCCGGTTGTCAACGAATGCCAGCCTACGGGATTCAGCAAGGTCGCCACCAGGCTACCCCCCAGAACCAGCCAGAGCGTCTGGTAATCTGTGTCATCGTTCAATACCGAACGATCCAGCATTGAGGCAACGGTTTCTCCCAGCGCGAACAGTCCCAGTAAAGCGATGCCCAGAAAGACGCGCGGATCCAGATTGGCCCAGACCAGAAACAGGGGAACCAGCAGCCAGAGCGCCCGCGCCGAATTCTTTTCCTGCCACTGGTGCAGACAGCTCATTGTCAACACCACGCCCAGAATCGTAATGATTTCGGGAGTCACATTCAGTTGCGGAAAACAGGCAATCAAAGCCAGCACCGCCAGGATTGATCCCCACCAGGTGGAAATCTCGCGCTGACAGAGATGGACGATGACATAAAAGGTAATCCCCAGCAGCAGGATCTTGAACAGCGTCAATCCGGTATCACCCAGAACGCCATACACGCCCGACAGTGTTAAATCGAACAGCCAGGCATTGTTGTACCAGGGGCGATCATTGGCGGTATAGGAAAACACATCGTTCGCCGGAGGCCAGAAACCATGGCTGGCCAGGTACTGCCCGGTTTTGACATGCACCAGGGTTTCGGTATCCGAGATATAGGTGGCTGCAAACAGGCAGGCCAGCAGGATCGCCGCCCAGCGCAACATGAAGTCGCCACGAATGGCTTCGTCTTCGACCAGTTCGGGTGTCAACGGCTCCCACTCCGGCAGACCTTCTTCTTCGGCGCTCTGGTTCACCAGTGCCGCTTCAGACTGATCTGTACCCGCCTGATCTCCCGCGGCATCTTCGGGAGACCTGTTTGCTTCGGGATTCGATTCAGAAGGATCGGGAGAGTTCTCGTCAGGCAAATCTTTGTCTGGATGATCGTTCACGTAAATACTCAAGATCTGAAACGGGGACGAAAAAAGAAAAGGACACCGCATCCAATTTTGGCGGGACCACGTTCATCTTGTCCAGCTAAAACCAGTAATAAACAGGATCTGCACGAGAGTGCGTCCCGTGGAACTATAATTTCTTCAATACGATTAAAATCGATAGCAATAGTCTTTGAGACGCTGCAAAGTAACTGAAAACAGGAGAGATCAGTTCTTTTGGAGGGATCTGTTGAAATGCAACACTCCCACATTCTACTACGAGTTCCCGATCTCCACCGTTTGCCGCAAATCGGAACTTTTAACCAATCTGACCTTTTCCAATCCAGGGACGCAGCACATCGGGAACCAGAATTGATCCGTCCGCCTGCTGATAATTTTCCAGAACGGCAATAATCGCCCGCGCAATTGAGACGGCGGTCCCGTTCAGCGTATGGACGTATTCCGTTCCCTTCTGCCCACTTGACTTGCAGCGGGTCCCCAGCCTTCTTGACTGATAATCCGTGCAGTTGGATGCGGAAGTGACTTCACCATATTCGCCTGCTTCGCCCCGGCCGGGCATCCAGGCTTCCAGATCATATTTACGATAAGCGGGTGCTCCCAGGTCACCGGTGCAGGTATCGACCACGCGATAATGCAGGCCCAGCCCCTGGAAGATCTCTTCTTCGATCCGCACGATTTCTTCATGCATTTCATCGGAAGCCGCATTGGTGGGTTCCGTGAAAGCGAACATTTCCACTTTTGTAAACTGGTGCACGCGATAGATACCACGTGTCGCCTTCCCGTGAGCGCCGGCTTCGGTGCGGAAACAGTGAGACAGTCCGGCGATCTTGTAAGGCAGCGTTTCGCGGTCCATGATCTGATCTTTCATGGAGCCCCCCAGCGTGATCTCTGCGGTCGCCACCAGGCTGAGATCGGTATTCTCGACGGAATAAATCTGGGTTTCGTCTCCCCGCGGATTGAAACCGATCCCTTCCAGAATTTCCTTGCGGGCCAGATCGGGAGTGCTGTGAAGAATGAATCCTTCCTGCACCAGTTTCTGCATCGCATACTGACAGAGGGCCATCTCCAGCAGTACCGCTTCGTTTTTCAGATAATAAAATCCGTGACCGGCAACCCGTGTGCCCGCTTCGAAATCAATCAGGTCATGCTTCTCGGCCAGCGCCACATGATCGAGGGGAGTGAATTCAAACGCAGGTTTCTCGCCCCACATCCGCACGACGGAATTCGCCTTGTCTTCTTTCCCCACAGGCACATCGGGGTGTGCCAGGTTGGGCACGCGTGCCTGCTCCGTCTTCAGCAGCGTCTCTACTTCGCGCAGTTCGATATCGATGGCAGAGACCTGTTCGCGTAATTCTTTTCCCTGCGCGATCAATGCCTGTCGGGCATCATTGTCTGCTGCTTTGGGAATTTGCGAGGAGACGGTTTTCTGTTCCTGCCTTAAATTGTCACCCTGCACAATCAGCTCTCTACGGCGCTGGTCCAGTTTGCTCAGTTGCGCCAGATCGACTTCGATTCCACGATTGCGACAATTTTCAAGAATGACTTCCTGATTCTCACAGATGAACTGCAAATCCAACATAAGAAATCAATTACTCCCTGCAGAGTTCAGAAACAGTGTAATAAACGGTACCTGGGTGACATTCCCCGGACGGGGAGCACGCATCATATCTGATGACAATTTTAAAGTCCAAGGGTAACGCTTTTTCGCAGCAAAAAACGGCTGATGCAGCCGGAATAATGCAAATTTGCCTGTTACAGCGATTACTCGCGCCCCGACTCCGCCGCGTCACAGATGATCTCCCCGCGCAGCGTCTGCCTGCAACATACCAGCCCGTAAACGAAACAAACTCCTGCAATGTTGAAAGGCGGGGCAGAAACCCATCTCTCAAACGACTCGCAGGAGCATCATTTCCAAAATCAAACGGCAGTGGGGAGCGCGGGGCTGGGGCAGCTTATTCAGGCAGAGGCAGCATTTCGCCGTGAATCGGCTGTGTACTTTTGACCTGATAACGATCGTATTCATAACGTTGATACAGGCCTGTATTCATGCGGGCATCACAGCGTTTGCCCCGATACAGGTGATATGAATAGCGGGGCCAGGGATATGTGTTGCCTTTAAACTGGCGTCCCCGGTTCTCTTCCTCACACAGTTCACAGAAGGAAAGAAACATCCGCCCGCCGCCCGCCTGTGCTGTCTGCACGGCCAAGCCGGTCCCGAACATTCCCATTAAGACAGTAGAAACAAAAACAGTCTTCCGGAATCCCTTCATCGTACGCTCCATTCCCTTGATTCTGCGTGTTGTGTGTGATGGTAGATAGAGAACCACACTTCTAGAAAACCACACTTCACATTCATCATCGGGTGTTGGGAACCCGAGAAATAAGAGCGGCATCGCTCCGATCCGGTTCCCCAACAGATTCGCAGACAGATTATCCGGGTTATACGGCTTTTGTCAGTTATATCTCACTGTCAGTCCAGGCCGCGAAGCCGTTTTTTCGAGGCGATGATGTCATCCAGGATGGCATCCAGTTTCACCTGCGGTTTGCGTCCCAGGGTTTTCTCCAGACGTCCCAGATCGGGAACCCGCCGTTGCACATCCTCAAAATCTTCATTATAGGCTTTATTGTAAGGCAGATATTCGATTTTGACGTCCGGATTCACCTTGGCAATGATGGCTTCCCCCAGTTCACGAATCGAAACCGGCTCATCGCTGCCGATGTTATAAACCTGGCCTTTTGCTGAATCCAGGTTGGTCAGATCAATCACGCAGTCCACGATTTCATTCACATGCCCAAAACAGCGCACCTGACTGCCGTCATCAAAGACGACGACCGGCCCTCCATCCAGAGCCTGATCAATGAAACGCGGAATCACCATCCCGTATTGCCCGACCTGACGGGGACCGACGACATTAAAAAAACGACCAATGCGAACATCCAGGCCATATTTCTGCGAATAAGCCAGGGCCAGAAATTCATCGATGGCTTTGGAAGCACCATAGGCCCAGCGGGGGCGCGTTGTGGGACCGAAATGCAGGTCATCTTCTTCCGTCCACCGCTCTTTGGGATTTTTTCCGTAGACTTCACTCGTTGATGCCAGAAAGAATTTCTGTTTCCCCTGTACCGCATGACGCAACAGGACTTCCGTCGGATAAATATTGGTCTCAATTGTCCGGACGGGGTTATCTGCCACCAGTTTCACGCCGACAGCAGCGGCCAGGTGATAAATTGTATCGACCCCCTGCACCATTTCCGCCATCAAGACAGGATCGGTAATGGACCCCGTGCGAAACGTGAAATTGGGATGATCAATGATGCCATCCAGGTTCTGCAGAAAGCCGGTGGACAGGTCATCGACGGCAGTAACCTCTTGTCCCTGTTGAATTAATTGCTCACATAAATGGCTGCCAATAAATCCGGCACCACCGGTGACCAGGCAATGAGACATAAATCAAATCTTTCTCAAGAAAGGAAAAAAACCGCAGAACAACTAGAGCGAACTATATTCAGCCATAGCGCGTCAATCTATTATACTCGGTCCAAATGGCCTGGGAGACGCTACAGTAAAACTGGACACCGTTAAATTTGGTCCAAAGTCGGAAAAGGCTTTAAAACAGTTTACACGCTAGAGTTGCATTTCGCTACGAACCTGCCATAATACGTACGTGTCATTCAACAAGACGCAAGAAAAACATTGGAATTTCCGATGTATAATGAAAATCCGGGCGATTAGCTCAGTTGGCTAGAGCATCTCGTTTACACCGAGAGGGTCGGGGGTTCGAGTCCCTCATCGCCCACTTAATCAAGCACCTGCATGTATGCAAGGTGCTTTTTTTATTGCACTTAAGAAGATCTCCCTTTCCATCCACAGCTTACGACAACGGCAAAATTCGGATCACTGTTCGGATAAGCGTCTGAAACGGTCGGATCCTCGAACAGTTCCCGGAGATCGAGATAAATGGTGACGATTCCCTGGGACGCACTGTTCTCGAAATGGTCTCGGTAATGGCGTGAGCAATTGCGTGTTACTTTTGACAAACAGGCAGCGAGTCCATGCCCCGCCCCGTTCGCCAATCCACGTTCGATTCGTTTTATGTCGTCGCCTCACCGCTCTGTAAGGCAATCGTCAGCAGGAA
>TARA_R100001132_G_C3275549_1_pt1 | contig 17349 bp, 16 predicted proteins | sample TARA_R100001132 | Tara Oceans TARA_R100001132 (sample SAMEA2621247) | marine metagenome | biome: marine biome (ENVO:00000447); feature: mesopelagic zone (ENVO:00000213); material: "saline water (ENVO:00002010), including plankton (ENVO:xxxxxxxx)" | depth 800 m | reverse complement strand
GTGTCCAGTTTTACTGTAGCGTCTCCAGGCCCATTTGGAGCGAATATAATAGATTGAGAGACGCTATGGTTAAATGTGATGCGATAGAGATGCCGTTTTGCTGTAACGTCACCGGGGACATTCGGACCGAGCGTCTTTGATCGGGAGACGTTCTGGTGCAATGTGTTGCGTTCTAAAGTGAGCGGATTGCAAAAGGTTATTTTCCCTTTCGCATCTGGATGGCAGGAAAATTTAAGGCGGGAAATGGGTGGGGTAGAGGTCCAGTATGGCGGAGAAGAGGCGGACTATGGCGAATGATTGTCGCAAAATGGCGCATTTCACGCTTAGTGTTGACTGCTTATCCGGAAGTGATTCAGGGAATTATTTTCAGATTCGTCTGGCATCAGCGGTTTTGATGCTGCTGGTTTCGACAGGTGATAATACCGGCAGTGAATAAAAAAAAGGCTATTCTCGGGCTTTCACGCATAGACATGAAAAAAGCCCTGCGAACAGGGCTGGTAAACTTCATGATCAAGCCGGGACTTCTGTAGTGTCCCGTTCAGAGATTTATTTTTTGGGGACGAGTCGTTGTGCTTTCGAGATGCGATAACAGGGTTTTCCCATCCGGTCCTGTTTTGAGCCATCGATAGCGCCATCGAGGAGTACGACATCGCCGTTGGTAAAGCGGTTCAGTTTACCCTGATCGACGAGTACGATGTTGCCGCCAAATTTATCGGATTTGTCGGGAGTGGCATTGTAGGTGATGTTCCAGGATTTTTCCTGTTCATCAAACTCGATGATTCCCCGTAACCAGCGGTAGTTTTGTTTGTCATAATTAAAAGGGGAGGGTGATTGCTGACTGGAGCCGACAGGCAGATCGAATGCAGCGGGCTGAAATTTGGCTGGTTGAACGAAAGAGTCGTCTCTGACCAGCTGCGGCCCTGAGGCGGCTTTCTGATGATCGGCGTGACTGACTTGACCGGTGGCAGGTTTCATCGTCGAACTGTTATTGGGGCCGAAAGTTTCATCATCACCGTTGTTGCCGGGATTGCCCGGGAACGGACTGACTGGTACTTCGAATTCCTGGCTGCTGTCAAAAGTGTTCTGTTTGAAGGTGTTGTCGGCGGGTACTGAATTGGCTTCGAATTTTTTCGGATTCGCACCGAAGACATCGTCGTCGCTCTCAAAGCTCTGCTGCTGAACCGGGTTCTGCTGCTGGGGGACGCTGAAGCCCTGATTTGATTCGAATTCATCTTTTGGTTGCTGGAACTGGTCTGGCTGTTCGAACTGGTCAGGTTGTTTGTTCTGAAACTGATCGCCGCCACTGGGGGCAAACTGGTCATTCATCTGAGTGGAAGTGCCTGCGGAGGGGGTTGATCTCGAATTACTTTCGAAGGTATCTCCGGAATCTCCCGGGAATGCGTTATTGCCGGGAGCAGGATTACTGTTGCCCGGGAATTCGTTATTCAAGGGTTGAGAGTTGGGTTGAATCTGATTGGGATCCTGGTAGCTGGGAACCGCCTGGTTGCCGGGAAGGTTATTGTTGACGCCACTGCCGGGATTGAGGTTTCGTCCAGAAGCGGTGGAGTTGGCATCAAAGGGTGTTGCTGCTCCGGGGTTACTGTTCAGGGGCTGTTTCCACTGGGTATCGACGCCATCGTAGTTTGTGTTATTCGTATTATTGGGAAATGCGTCGCTATAGGCGTGTGAGTTGGGGGAAGGCAGTGATCCCTGTGGTGGAGGAACCGGCTGTCCGAGATCCGGTTGCACGGGGTAACTGCCAGGTGGCATATTGCCGGGCATGACGGTTCCAGGAGCCATCTCGTAAGGACCGGGAGCTCCATAAGGGCCCGGGTAAGTAGCACCATACGGATATTGATGATGGGAATAGCAGCCAGTGAGGGCGCAGCTCAACAGAGCGCACCAGCTCATATTGAAGAGATATCGTATCGACATGATTGGGTCCTTAAAGTTCCAAATACTTTCCCGGACGAGACTGGTCATCTGCAGATAAGGGAAAAATCTATGGACGGGATGCCTGCTGAAAACAGGATTTCGGGAGTTTCTGTATCACATGCAGCGGGGATTGATGTGAATTGTCTCTGCGGGGAGACAGCTACAAAAACGGTCTGAATTCCAGTAGGCGAGCGGGATTTTAGGGAATCTTGAATATGTGTCTATACCGAAACAGCGATTCTGATTCTTCCTCGGTAAAAGTTGGCAAGAAAATCGGTCTTCCAGCTTACTTTGCGTTTGGTTTTTGTAACCTTTACAATAGATAACCGAGTATTTGAACAGATTTTGCCATGATTAAAGAGTCCGTATGTCGTCACCCCGCTTGAAACTTCCTGTGATTCAGAACTGGAACTGCCATAATTGTGGCGGTTGCTGCAAACAGCATGAAATTGAGATCACAGTGGAAGAGAAAGAACGAATTGAAAAGCAGCGCTGGGACCTGGACGATTCCATACCGGCGGGCAAGCCTGTGATCGAAAAACTGGGTCTCTCGCCGACGAGCAAGCGGTATCGACTAACTCACCAGGAAGATGGTTCCTGTGTCTTTCTGAATGAGCAGGGATTGTGTCGCATCCATGCGAAGTTCGGGGAACCAGCCAAGCCTCTGGCCTGCCAGGTTTATCCCTATGCATTTCATCCGGCGGGCAATGATGTGGCCGTCAGCCTGCGGTTCAGTTGTCCTTCGGTTGTTTCCAATCTGGGGGAGCGAATTGATCGTCAGGAGCCTGCCATCCGGAAGATTGTCGAGCAGGTACTTCCCCGGCGTCGTAAGACTCCGCCTGCACCGCGGCTGACTTCCCGGGAATCGGTGAGCTGGCCGGATACCCTCAAAGCGGTTGCAAAATTAAGTCAGTTTTTTCAATCTGATGAGACGCCAATTCAAATCAGACTGTTACGCGCGATCAGTTTTGTGGAACTGATTGAAAATTCTCGGTTCGAGACCATTCGGGGTGAGCGGCTGGAAGAGTTTCTGGATTTGATATTCGAGGCAACCGTACAGGAATTGCCAGCCGACCTGGAGTTGGATCCAGTCGCACCCAGTCGACTGGGAGGGATCCAGTTTCGACTTCTGGCAGCGCAATACGCCCGTAAAGATACACATGCGGAATCTTCGCGTGGTCTGGGTCACCGCATTGCCTTGCTGCAGTCGGCGATGAAATTCGCGATTGGTAAGGGGCAGATTCCCTGCCTGCAGGAACGATTTGCTCCCGTCGATTTCTCGCGGGTGGAAGCAGCTTTTGGTGGATTACCTTCCGAGAGTGAGAAACTGTTTTTACGGTACTATCGGGTAAAAATTGAAGGCTTGCATTTTCTGGGAGCCGCTTATTACGACATCCCATTTGCGGAAGGGTTTCATCATCTGGCATTAATGTTTCCCGCGATTCTGTGGATTGCGCGGTGGATTGCTGCGGGAGATGGGAGAACGCAACTGAAGCCGGAAGACGTGAATGAAGCAATGGCGATAGCCGATCATCATCACGGCTACTCTCCTGTCTTTGGGCTGCCTCATTTCAGGAGTCGGGTAAAAAACCTGTCCCGTTCTCAAGATATCAAAAAACTGATCAGCTGGTATAGTCTGTAAACAGACCAGCCAGTCTGTCTCTTCAGGACTCTCTGCGGAGTTCTACGCCTTTCCAGAAGGCGATACGATTTTTGAGCTCTCCATATTCTTTTTGGGGATCGAGATAGTACCAGGCGGCATCGCGATTCACTTTATCTTCAACCACCACGTCGTAAAAGAATGCTTTGCCTTTCTGGGGGCTCGTAGAAGTGGATGAGCTCTTTTTAAGAAAATGACTGTTCACAGAATCAAGTGGAAAATACACGTCGCCATCAATAACGACAGTGTCGTCTGAATCTACCAGTATCGCCTCATTCCAGATCGCTTTAGGCACACCGTACTCCTCATCGCTAAGTGCTTAATAAAGGAACTTATCAACGAAATGAGAATGGTTCAGAATGAGGTTGCCCACAAACATCCTAGACAAGTTTTATATGAAAGCTATTAAAATTTATGAAAAAAGTGATCTCTTTGCAGAAATCAATTCCGTCAGGTTCGATTTGATCTGTCTGACTAATGGAGGGGATGTATGAAAATCAGGATTCGTGACTGGTGTCGTCAGGAACTCCACGAGGACTGTAGGAAATGATTCCGAGTTCCCATTGCTTGCGTTTGAACATATTTTGCGAGTTCAACGTATGGATAAAGGAGCCATCTTTTCGCTGGTAGGAGATCAGTCCGCCATCTTCGAGTTCCACCACGAATATCAGTTCCTGCTGATGTGCGGAAGGGTACTGTTTGATTTCAGCTTCTTGCGAATCAACCAGTTCAGCGATGGAGCGGGGAGGTTCGGCCCGGTTGAGTGTAAAACGTCCATTGGTATTTGGAATCTGCTCCCATTGGAAGCGTTTCAGCAGGTCTTCGATTTTCATTCTGATTATTAGACTGGGTTCAGTTTTACTGTAGCGTCTTCCAGGCCATCTGGATCTGGTCGAACAGATGGAGAGACGCTTTGGTTAAATGTGATTCGCTCCAGCAGCTGGCTGGAGAGTTAATTCAGTACAGGAATCTAATGAATCCGGGGAATCACGAGTCTAAAGAATTGTGGCGGAAATTAAAAGGGGGCAGGAAATGCCAGAGGGCCAGCAGAATTGACTGTCTACAAAAAAAAATGATGTTTCTCAAAAAGAGAGACACCATTTTTAAATAATCTCGATTGTTCGCTCAAATGATCAGATATTCAGACTTCTGAACTTCGATAACAGGCTTCAAAGTTAAATCGCTTTGTGAAGTCCGTCCGAGGGAAGAATTTCCCTCGGACTTGACGTTCACGATTTTTGAAGCTGCCCTTCGGACCTGACAGGCCAATCCCGTAGTGCCGGGATTACAGAAATCCTCAAATCTGACTAGTTGCAGCAAGACTTGGGAGATGGAGCACAGCAAGTTGGTTTTGGAGCTGGAGCACAGCAGGTAGGAGCTGGTGCACAGCAGTTATTCTTAACTTTGCAGCACTTAACCTTTACTTTGCAGCAACGGTCTTTGCAACGATTGAACATTTTACCGCAACGATCTTTGCATCCTCGCAGGAAGTTTCCTTTGAAGAGCTTACGATGACCGCAGCAGGAATCAGCAGTGTTGCAGCAAGACTGAGGAGCTGGAGCACAGCAGGTCTTAGGAGCTGGAGCACAGCAGGTCTTAGGAGCTGGAGCACAGCAAGTTTTAGGAGCTGGAGCACAGCACTTAGGGGCTGGAGCACAGCAGGTTTTAGGAGCTGGGGCACAGCATGTTGGTTTAGGGGCAGGAGCACAGCATCCTTTACCCAGGAAGCCAGCAGCTTCAGCATTAACACCAGCACAACAAACAACCGCTAAAGCGGCAACATAACTTAACAGTTTCATTTAGGCAATCTCCAAGGATTCGCTTCGTGGACGGTAGTGAGGTACTCATTCGCGGTTGATTCAGATGAGGTTTTCTGATCAACCTGAGAGTCCATAGCCTCACGTAATTAAAAAGGTAAACCTGATTATTTTTTCGGCCAGATTTCTCAGCGAGTCCTTGAAGAAACATGAAATTGTCCGTTCCGCACTCAAAGTGGGTCCTGAAGAATCGCTTGTATCGATTATGACGGCCATGGTTTAAGTGTCATTGAGAAGGGAGCGCGGGTTTCATTTGAGTATTCACCCGAAAAGGGGGTTTTATGTATAGAGGGTCTGTCGGGCCAGGGAATCTCCTGGACTGTGTGTCCTGATTTCTGGAAAAAATACTTGAGCCTGCGAATCCGGAGGCTGTCTATCAGTTGTAATCAAAGCGGCGATGTATACGATTGTGTTACAGACTGGCGGTTTGCGATCAACTGCGACAGTTGACCTGGCTTTATGTTCAATGTGGTGGGAGCTATATGAGAAAAGTGTTTGTTCTAGAGGAGCGGGCACGTATTGTATCTGAGCTTCAATGGCAGTTTGAAGGTGAAGTTGACTGGCAGATCCGCGGGTTCTCTGCTGAGCTTGATTTGTTTCAGCATGTACTGCGAGAGAATTCAGATGAGTTTCTGGTCATTCTTGATTTGAATGCTGGCAAGCAGGTCTGTCTGCAGTTTTTACAGAGATTCATGAGATCTCGAGGTTCATTTCCGGTGATTGTATTCTCGGAGGATCCAAAGTTAAATCTCGAATGGGCTTTGAGGGAACTGGGAGTCTTTCATTTGCAACTGGGAAGCCTGGAACCGGAGCGGATCGCGAAAATCTGTCGCTGGCATTTTGATCTGCAGACGCCGGAACAGTCATCCCATTTGCAGATGGATCAGTGATCCGGATAAAAACCTGAGAGCGACCGAATATCGTGGCGTTTCGCGTAGTCTGAGCAGAGACCGGCCGTCTGTCGAAGCGTTCCTTACACCTGATTTAACAGATTTTGATTAGATACTTTGAAAGCAGAATAAGCTGATGGCGAATGCTGAGCTGAACGACACAAATCTTAAGGACTGTCTCTCTTCCATTGCAGATCCTGTGTTTGAAAAGACACTCTCTGCATCCGGTTTTATAAAATCAGTCACCGTAGCCGATTCGTCGCGGGTTTCGGTTGAAATTGAGCTGCCGGTCCCTTCGTATCCGAAGGAATCTGAACTGTCGGAGTTAATTCAAGCGACGATACAGCAGAAATTTCCCGAATGTCAGGATATCAGCGTCAACTACAGTATTAATATTCGCGGCAAGCAGTCCGGGGGACGAATCGGGCTGAATGTCAAAAATATTATCGCTGTGGGAGCCGGCAAAGGTGGTGTGGGCAAGAGTACCGTCGCGGCCTGTCTGGCTTATGCTTTGCAAAAGCTGGGAGCCCGAGTGGGACTTGTTGATGCTGACGTGTACGGTCCCAGTATTCCCCACCTGGTGGGGACCAGAGAAAAGCCAGTGGCTCAGGAATTCCAGAATAAAGACGGACAGGCAGTCACCCGCATCGTACCCGTCGAAGCCGGGGGGCTCAAAGTAATGTCGATGGCTTTCTTTGTCGAACCGGATCAGGCTGTCATCTGGCGCGGGCCGATGTTGCATAAAGCAATAACACAGTTCCTGCAGGATACCGAGTGGGGTGAACTGGATTATCTGATTATTGACATGCCGCCGGGAACGGGAGATGTTTCCCTGACACTCTCCCAGCTGATTGATCTGGCAGGTGCCGTTGTGGTCTGTTCTCCTCAGCAGGTTGCCTTACTGGATGCGGTGAAAGCCGTCCAGATGTTTCGGCAGGTCAAGATTCCCGTACTGGGCATTGTCGAAAATATGTCAGGGGATATTTTTGGACGCGGGGGAGCACAGGAAAAGGGAAAAGAACTGCAGATTCCCTGTTTAGGCGAAATTCCCATGAATGCAGAGATTCGCGAAAAATCCGATTCGGGTAATATCTCAGAATTGCTGACCGAAGGGCTCGAATCTCAACAGTATCTCATGAAAGTTGCTGAAAATACTGCCATTGAAATTGCCCGCACTCTGATTGAAAAACCTTCACGGCCTCCTTTAGAAATATTATAATAAAGCCTGAGACTGAAAAATCTGTTCGGCCTCACTAATCTGATTTTCTGATATGAATACTGAAACTGATATGTCCTCGAAACAGAACTCAACAACAGCAGACACAACTCAGACTATGATTACCATTAACGAACTGATAGAGGAGTTTGAATTTCTTCACGACTGGGAAGAACGTTGTGACTTTCTGATCGACCTGGGATTCGAACTGCCTGACATGCCCGAGTCTGATAAGACCGAAGCAAATCGGGTGCACGGGTGTCAGAGTATGGTCTGGCTGACAACCGAATTGAAAAATAGAGAAGGTGAGAATGTACTACATATCAATGCAGACAGTGATGCGTTGATTGTGAAAGGGCTGATTGCGGTCCTGCTGGCAATTTATAATGATAAAACGCCAAAAGAGATCTTGAAGACAGACGTCAGGCAGTATTTCTCGCAGTTGCAACTGGATAAGTATTTGAGTTCTCAACGCAAAAATGGACTGTTCGGAATGGTGGAACGTGTCCAGAGAGAAGCGAGACATGTTGCTGAAGGAATCTGATCCGAGGTCGCAGACTTCATTAGAATCAGGGCTTGCTCTTCTCGCCGTCCGCCGGGAGTTTGAGGTTTTCGAAGTGAAATTTGATCGGCGCAGCGGTGATCAAAGTAGGGGCAAGATAAGTGAACTGCAATCTGTTCTCTTGCAGGGGCAGTTCTTTAAATTGATACGAGACCCCGATTTTCCCTGCACTTTCCAGAGTCGTATGGGAAGCACCGTTTAGCCAGAACTTCTGACCAGCCGAATTTTCCAGGTACGCCCGGTTGTGGTAAATCCAGGTTCGGTGAGATTCAAACGCCGGGCCGCCGTAATCGTAACTCAAGGCAATTCTCACATTCAAAGACTGACTGCTGGGAAGTTTTGCCTGCTCGACATTGACGAGTTCAACGGAAACATTTCCCCTTCGTCGGACGGCACCTTCTGACTGATCCAGGTTATCGAACGTAATCGGTAGAGTTTCTGCTGCCAGTTCCATCTGTAATGTTCCCTGGATATCGAACATCGATTTCTGCTGATTGTGGTTGAGAATCCAGGTAGTCGTAAAATTGACGTTCTTTCCTCCTTCTCCCAGGGGGAGTTCCAGTTTTGCCTGGGGAGTGAATGCAGACAGTTTATTGGATTGACTGGTGCTGCAATGAATGTCACTGGCTGCATAGCTGAGGAACAGGGGACGCAGGCGGGGTTCTACTTCGACATGAAATTTGACAGCCAGCAGATCTTTGTCCGGGCTTCCTCGCAAGGGGCGGCTTTTGAGATCCAGAACGGTAATCCGGAATGGGCCGTCGTAATGGACACCAGGCGCTTTGCTGGAGTGGGATGTATCGCTGTCAGCCTTCTGCAGGAACTGCAGTGAGTCGTTGGAGCCATTAATCTGATAGCGGAGAGGCAGAATCTGTTTTAACTCATCAATGGACTGCCAGAAGGGAGACTTCTCAAATTTGATCTGAATATTTCTGTTCAGAATGTCATCAGATAAACTCTGCAGATCAAGCTGATTCCCGGACTGCCTGGAAATTTGCTGCAGGACTGTTTTGAGAGTGTAGCTGCCTTTCAGGGTAATCCGAGAGGCCTGCAGAGAATCTCGAGCTGCCTGTTTTTCAATCTGAAGTTTCACACGCTGAATTGCTTCCCGTACCGATGCTGTTGTCGCAAGTTCGGGGGGAGGGAGCAGCGAGAGGACCGGTTTTCCCAGTCCAATCAGTTTACTTTCCGCCTGCTCTCTTACCTGTCGCTGGTTGTCGTCGAGTTGCGTGATCAGCGTTGCCACCTGCTGTTTCAGGTCTTCCTGTTTCTGCACTGTATTCGGATCAGCTGCAGTTGCCTGCACGTTCCCAATTGTCAGAGTCAGTATCGTATTTGCTGCGAGAAGTAACAGTCGTGACACAATAGGATCCTGTTCAGATTCAGTATGACTTGATGGTATAAAACGGCTCGCATTTATATTGTAGCTGTTCTACATAATACGAAAACACCCTGGTGTTTCGCTGCATCAATTATTCTATTGATTATAACCGTTATATTTCCTGTTACCTGACGTCTGGATCAGACCCTGTTTCTGAAATCGACAGCCGAGCACTGAATTGGCGGTTAGACTGTCTATAGAGATAAACTTCTCACCAAACCAGAGATTCCCCCCATACAATTGGAGGTCGACCTGATGCTGACCTGCCTGCGCCTGATGTTACTCTCCCTGCTGGGGGCCAGTCTGTTCTGGCTGTCGACAGAGATTGCTTGCGCAAAACCACCATCACTGATCGAGATGAAAACCGAAGAAACGGTCTTCGTGGGGAAATCGATCGCGCACAACGCTGATGTCAGCTGGATGATGGATCAGTCGGGGATGCTGTCGGAGGTCGCATTGAAGAAGGTCACATCTTTTCGAAGGGTGGCCTCTGAATTTCAGAAGCTGCCTTTGAACAAAATGAAGATGCAGCTTCAGAATGAATTCGGTCCGTTGTACGAAATTATCTCGACTCGACACTACGTGATCTGCGCACCCCGCGGGAAAGCCAAGGCCTATGGCGGTGTTTTCGAAGATCTGTATGAATCGTTCTCCCACTATTTTGCCTTGCGTGGCTATCAGGTCAAAGCCCCGGAATTTCTGATGGTGGCAGTGATCTTCCCCGACCAGTCACAGTTCTTCGATTATTGTAAAAAAGATGGTGTTCGAGCCGGCCAGGGGTTATTGGGGTACTATCACCCACATACCAATCGAACTGCTCTATTTGATCAGGCAACTGCCACCGCGCAAGAAGATTCTGATCAGAATGAAACACAACTGGTCTATTCGCGTGTTTCCGCCGAAGGTAAGGACATGGCTGAAGCGTTGCGGGATACCATGATTCACGAAGCAACACATCAGGTTGCCTTCAATACGGGGCTGCATACTCGGATTGGTGAGAATCCCCGCTGGGTAGTTGAGGGACTGGCGACCACTTTCGAATCAGACGAACTACGGTCTCATACGGGAGGCAGCACTAATTCTCTCTCCCGGATTAATCGAAATCGATTAATCTGGTTTGTGAACTATTCTCGGACCCGCCGGGAGAAAGCGTCTTTACGAAACTTCATCCGCAGTGATGCACTGTTTCGTTCTTCCACTCTGGATGCTTATGCAGAAGCCTGGGCACTCACGTTTTTTCTGGTGGAGACTCAGCCCGCCCGATATTCCCGCTATTTGCAATCGATCTCAGAGCGCGATCCTCTGCAGGAATACTCGGCCGATGCTCGAGAGGATGATTTCAAGAAGGCCTTCAAAACCAATATACGGACTCTTGAAGTGGATTATCTGAAATTCGTGGATCAACTGACCGCGGAACTGGTTCAGCAGAATTAAGCTGCCCGTGTTGCGGCTTCCTCTTCCATGGCGGCGACGACCAGCGTGCCTCGGGTAATGACTGACAGTTCATCCGGAACCAGTTTCACTTCATTTTGATTGAAGTGGATTTTATGATTCACCAGATTCTGGCTGAGCAGTTCATTGAAGCCAGCTGTCTGTGCGAGGTCCCCCAGGCAGACGACTGGTAACCGTTCCAGCGTGGCAATGTAGGATTGAATTGCTTCCAGCTGAGACGCGAACTCCTCCAGCAGGCTGTCCAGCAGTGATTCGTACCATGAAGTGACCACCGAGTGATGAGACAGATAAGGACTCAGGCTGATTTGCGGACTGAGACGTTTCTGTTTTGCCTGTTTTGAGTCAGGTAGCTGATTTCCTGCACCATCAGTCTTGAATAATTTCCAGGCGTGGGCCAGTTGTTCGTCCATCCACTCACATCCAAATGGGACCGAATGTCGCGCGACGACCCGGCTCTGGTGAACAAGTCCTATTTCGGAATGCGAATGTCCCAGGTAGACTACATAGCCGGAAAAGCGAGCTGCTGCAGGCAGGGCTGACAGACCCGCTGCCAGTGTGATCGTGGTGGCAAAAGGAGTGAATCCCTGTAAAGAGATCAGTTGTGCCGTCAGCCTGTTCAGCGGAGAGTGAGGGTCATTGCCGGGAGCAATAAAGGCACAATATTCCCCACTGGTTCTGGCTTTGGGGAGAACGGATTGAATTAAAGTGGAAAGCAACTGGCGGTGAACCGGATCGTTCAATCCGAGCTCCCCATTCGCAAACAGGGGATAAAGGGGTACGTTTGAAAAACGTGAAATCTGAGCGGCATTTTCGCCAGGGATGATCAGTGTTTCTTCGGAATTGAGAAACGGGACACCAAGCCTGTGGAGCATTGCCCTGTTTTCACTGTTATCTTCCAGGATCGTATAGAATGCCTCAATGGAACGTCGCGTCAGTTTATGACTCGCATCGTTCTGTAATGTTCGGAGACAGGTTGAATCAATCTGCAATGCGCTGCTCATTTAGGTAATACTCCCTGCATTGCCTGCAGCACACGATCGAGGATGGTGTAATGCCCCTTCTTCTCTGACTGGCCGGTATGTCCCAGACGTGTTGAATCGGTAGGGGGCTGCTTTTCTTTACCCGACTTTGAGGAGTCCCTGTGTGAACGGTCAAAGCGGAAAGCTGGTGGCTTCAGATTCTTTAGAGGTGGCTTCTCAGGAGCCGCGACTGTTCCCGTACTCGAAAATTCTGTTTGATTCAGAGTTCCTGCATCACGGTTGGCCCTCTGGTTAAAGTGAGGCCCTTTCAACGTTGGTTCTGTTTTATCGATTCGTTGTGAACGTGACTGATGACGTCCATAAATGAATGCCTGAGTTGGTATTTGAGGTGTTTCATCAATTACGGGAATCTGATTTTCGAGAATCTGTTCCAGCAGTGATTTTTCCGGAAGCGGTGGCAGCTTCTCCCACTGAGTAATGATGGCGCCGTTTTGATTACGACGGGACTGTTCCAGAGGAGTGCTAACCTGCTGCTGGCGAGGTTTTCTGTGCAGATACTTCCAGAGTAGAAATGCGATTCCAGCCAGCAGAATATAAGCGGTTCCCGGCGGCCAGAATGCTGATTCCGCAGGCTCGTCTGTCTCAGCTAGCTTAGACAGTTCGTCGTCGAAGTGGCTGTCCTTTGATTCCACTGGAGGTGCTGGAGCCGCTTGCAGATCCAGGTCTGGCACTGATGAAGAAGAGGATGAGTCAGCCAGAAGTTGTGTCTGCTCATCAGTTTTGTCATTCAGCATACTTGTATTATCCACCTCAGCTTGATGATTCACCGGATTGGGAACCTCAGTTAAACTGGCGGCTGTCTGTTGCAGCAGCGGTCCACGCAGCAGCGGCGGATTCGTTTCTGTTTTCAGGGAAGCATCTTCAGGGTTTGGTAAAGTTGCCTCCGGATGAGTTACTTTCTGTAATTCAGGAGTATCTTCTTCAAGCGGAGAAGCTGCTTTCCCCACTGTTCCCGCTGTGGAAGTTTCCTGGAATGGATTGGCACGCGAACTTTGTGTTGAAGCCAATCGACGTGGTACCGGCAGGGAGTGTGGAATCATCGACAGGTTCAGGACCTGCGGAGAATTTAAGACGATCACCGTTCCCGAGTCGAATCTGGAAGTCAGTTTTCTCGATTTGAAATCAGAATTACCACGACTGCGATAGGGGGGAATGATTTTTATTGACTCTGCCAGTTGTGCATATTGCTCGAGTGGCTGACGCAGGCATTTCAGGATTCCTGCCAGATCTGCGATTTCCGGGCGCACCCCAAATACAACAGGTCGATCCTGAAGGTTGAGGATTGCGATCTGAACCAACTCGGAGTTTTGCTGCTGTTGGAGTTGTGCAGTCTGGGCTGGTGTGCTGAATGAGACATTCATTACATTGGATGATGATTTCAGGGCAATCAGAACATCACCATGCATGAGTGGAAAATCGACATCAGGATTGAAAAACAGATCCTGACTGCTGCGACCACCACGAATAACGCGGATCACGCCGGAAGAATCTGAGGTCAGCCCGCCTGCTCCGGAGACAACATGATTGAGTTGCAATTCCTGATTTGACAGTTCGTAGGCGGCGCATCGATTGAATTCGCCCAGCAGCCCGACAACAGCGGTTTGCCTGACATGTTCCTGCGGTAAGCCGATTTCACGGACGACCGTCTGCGCACGGGCATTCTGAAATGTTCCTGTGAACAGGAGCACGATCAGCAACCTGATACCAGTCTGGCGCCAGCAGTCCATCCGGCCTTCCTTACAACTATGAAATAGAAAAGAGTTAATGTGAGTGGAGAAGAGGAAACCGTATAATCCTTAAAATCGGCAGATTCTAACATTCAACATGATTCAAACTGTCGGTTTTTTGGAAAAAGGAATGATTCAATGCGGGTGAATTAAATATTGGTAAGTGTTTATCTCAAGATCACTTGAGTAAGTTTGCGTCTGAAAGGAGGGACTCGTTGCGATCTCGAAATGCCATTGAATTCGAGTGTAGTATTGATTCCAAGTGAATTACGATGTTGCTAGACTGTGTCCAGTTTTACTGTAGCGTCTCCAGGGCTATTTTGGCCCGAGTATATTAGATTGAGAGACGCTATGATTAAATGTGATGTGCTCCAGGATAAGCAGGCATGTGCCTGCTGAGTTTGTAGTCCCTGCGCAGGGTTCCGTGCCTCGTGCTCCAGGTAACCCCGTTCTGGTCAGAGTTGTCTATCTGAAGAAGCAGGAAATTTCGTGAACGTAACCAGTTTGACTGTCGAGAATTATCTGAAGGCTATTTTGCAGATCAGCCTGCAGTCAGGTTCAGAATGGATCAGCACAGGGGAATTAGCCAGATATATGAATGTGGCTCCCGGCACAGTCACCAGTATGTTGAAAACCCTGAAACAGTCGAAACTTGTAGAGTATCGCCCGTATGAAGGAGCCAGTCTGACCGATGCCGGAAAGCAGTCTGCCATTCGCGTTTTACGAAGGCATCGCCTGATTGAATTGTTCCTGTTTCAGACATTGAAACTCACCTGGGATCAGATCCACGCAGAAGCAGAAAATATGGAACATGCGGTGAGCGATTTCCTGGTGGACCATATAGATGAGTACCTGGGATTTCCTGAGACAGATCCGCACGGCGATCCGATTCCTTCGATCGATGGACAGATGCGGCGGGCTTATCCCAACCTGACGACTCTCGCTGCCTGTCCAACCGGAGTCAAACTGCGGATCGTCCAGGTCACCGATCAGGAACCGGAATTTTTACGGTTCCTTTCCCGCACCGGTCTGGAGATTGGTTCAGTGGGCAGGGTTACAGAAAAAAATATCGAAGCAGGAATTGTCATCTCGGAATGGAGTGGCCAGCAGATCTCCATGGGCATCCATGTCGCAGAGAACATGAAAGTGGTTCCGATCCCCGATACTTAGTATCTCCGAACAAAGATACTGTCATTGAAACTGTGTGAATTGCGTCTTACCAGATTGTGTTGAAGAAAGAGAAGAAATTGAGTCATCTTACCTATGAAAATCCGCTGATCAGTCGATATGCCTCTCAGGAAATGAGCCAGATCTGGTCGGCACAGAAGAAACATTCCACCTGGCGTCGATTGTGGGTGGCCCTGGCAGAATCGCAACATGAAATGGGATTACCTGTCACAGCCGCTCAAGTGGAATCATTAAGATCAGCCGTCGATGACATTGATTTTGAACTGGCTGCGAAAGCTGAAAAAGATCTACGACATGACGTGATGGCACACGTGCATACATACGGTGAGCGATGCCCTGATGCCAAAGCGATTATCCATCTGGGGGCGACCAGCTGTTTTGTGACTGATAACAGTGAACTGGTGATGATACGCGAGAGTCTGGAACGTGTACGAACGAGACTGGTTTCCGTAATCGATCATCTGGCGAAATTTGCGAATGAGTATCGCGATTTACCCTGTCTGGGATTCACACACCTTCAGCCAGCCCAACCGACGACAGTCGGAAAACGGGCCACTCTCTGGTGTTACGATCTGATCCTGGATCTCGAAGAAATTGAATACCGTCTGGAAAAACTTCGGTTCCGCGGTGTCAAAGGAACGACAGGCACGCAGGCGACCTTTCTGCAACTGTTTCAAGGTGATCATGCGAAAGTGGATGAACTGGATCGACGTGTGACTGAGAAGTTGGGGTTCGCTGATCGTTACGCGGTCACCGGGCAGACTTATTCGCGCAAGGTAGATGCACAGGTTTTGTCTGCATTGAGCGGCATTGGTCAGTCTGCTCATAAAGCAGGGAATGATATTCGCATATTACAAAGTCGTAAGGAACTGGAAGAGCCGTTCGAAAAGAATCAGATTGGTTCTTCTGCGATGGCTTACAAACGTAATCCGATGCGATCTGAGCGAATGTGTTCCCTGGCCCGGTTTGCGATCAGCCTGACTGCGAATGCAGAAGATACTGCCGCGACTCAATGGATGGAACGGACACTGGATGACAGTGCCAACCGTCGTTTGTCATTGCCGCAGTCATTCCTGGCAATCGATGCAGTCCTGATTCTGTATCGTAATATCGTGGACGGCATGGTCGTTTACCCGAAGGTCATTGAGAAACATTTGAATGAAGAGTTGCCCTTCATGGCGACCGAAGAGTTTCTGATGGCGGGAGTGGAAGCAGGCGGCGATCGTCAGGAACTGCATGAACTGATTCGCGTTCACAGTCAGGCAGCAGGAGCAGAAGTCAAAGTCCATGGCGGGAAGAATGATCTGATCGAACGCCTGCAGCAAGATCCCGCGTTCAAGGATTGCGATCTAACGAGTGCCCTCGATGCCCGCAAGTACATCGGTCGCGCACCCGAACAGGTAGATGCCTTTATTACCGAAATCATTGAGCCTGTCAGGCAGAAGTACCAGGCAGATCTGCAGCAGTCTGTTGAAGATCTGAAAGTGTAACTGTCTACGTCGCTTTAACTTTAAGAGACACCAGAAAAGAAAACGCCCCGATGAAAGTCATCGGGGCGTTTCTCAGGGACTTCTAGTGCCATGCTACGTCAGTATTTGATCGACGATGTGTGCTTCCTCGACACCCGTGAGTCTGGTATCCAGACCCTGAAATTCAAAACTGAATTGCCGGTGGTTGATTCCCAGTAAATGCAGCATTGTCGCATGCAGATCACGTACGTGTACAATGTTCTCTACTGAATTATAGCCCAGCTCATCTGTTTCACCATAGGTAATTCCTCCTTTTATTCCTCCTCCCGCCATCCACATGGAAAAACCCTTAATATGATGGTCTCGGCCAGCCCCTCCTTTGCCCTGAAACATGGGGGTTCTGCCGAATTCGCCTCCCCAGATCACGAGCGTTTCATCCAGCATTCCTCGTTGCTTGAGATCATTGATTAACGCCCAGGTCGGTTTATCAGTTAAGCCACAACAGGTATTCATGTAACGAACCAGGTCTCCATGATGGTCCCAGCCACGATGATACAGGTGAATGAATCGGGAGCCCCGCTCCGCCAGACGCCTTGCCAGCAGGCAGTTATTTGCATAGCTGCCCGCACCGGGTTCGGCACCGTACATTTCCAGTGTCTGCCTGGTTTCGCCGGACAGGTCCATCAGTTCGGGGACCGAGGTCTGCATCTTGAAGGCCATTTCATAAGCAGCGATTCGCGTCTCGATTTCCGGATTCGTGACACGTGTATTGCGATAGCGGTCCAGCTTCTGGACGGTTTCAATTAATTGTTTCTGTTGGGAATCGCTGATGCCTGCCGGGTTTTTGAGATAATTTACCGGATCGCCGGTTGAGTTGAACTGCACTCCCTGATAGCGCGTGGGGAGGAAGCCTGTCCCCCACTGTCGCGATGCGATCGGTTGAGGGTTTCGTCCGCCGACACTGGTGAGCACGACGAAGCCAGGCAGTTCTTCTGTTTCGCTTCCCAGGCCG
>TARA_R100001132_G_scaffold27536_1_pt1 | contig 17353 bp, 10 predicted proteins | sample TARA_R100001132 | Tara Oceans TARA_R100001132 (sample SAMEA2621247) | marine metagenome | biome: marine biome (ENVO:00000447); feature: mesopelagic zone (ENVO:00000213); material: "saline water (ENVO:00002010), including plankton (ENVO:xxxxxxxx)" | depth 800 m | reverse complement strand
ATTTTATTGGGATGTGGCAGGCCGATGGTGATGGTAGTGCCGCCCCGTTTGGTGGCGGCGTAAGCCTGCTGGAGGACCCGTTCGTTACCGACGCTTTCGAAGGTATAATCGACGCCGTTCTGGATGTCTTTGATCAGCTGGACCGGGTCTTCTTGACTGGCGTTGATCGTATGTGTCGCGCCGACCTGGGTGGCGCGTTCGAGTTTATCGGGGAGCAGATCGATGGCGAAGATGGTTTCGGCCCCTGCGGCGCGGGCGCCCATTACGGTGCTTAAGCCGACGCCTCCCAGGCCGAAGACGGCGACGCTGGAACCGGGTTCGATCTTTGCCGTGTTGACGACCGCGCCGACGCCCGTCATCACCGCGCAGCCGAACAGTGCGGCGGTGCTGAGGGGGAGTTGAGAGTCGATTTTGATCAGCGATTCCTGGGCGACGACCGTGTGTTCGGCAAAGGCGGCGACGCCGAGGTGGTGGTTGATTTCCTGACCGGACCTGCTGCTGAAGGGACGACGGCCGGAGAGTAAGGTGCCGGCGGTGTTGGCGCGGGCACCCGGTTCACACAAGGCGGGGCGACCCGTGGCGCAGGGAATGCAGTGACCACAGAGGGGGACGAACGAAAAGACGACGTGATCATCGGGCTGGAGATCGTGAACGCCGGGACCGACTTCACGGACGATGCCGCTGGCCTCGTGTCCCATGACCATCGGCATCACGCGGGGGCGCGAACCGTCGATGGTGGAAAGGTCGGAGTGACAGAGGCCAGCACCTGCCATTTCGACGAGGACTTCACCGGGGCCGGGATCGGCGAGTGAGAGCTGTTCGATGACCAGCGGTCTTGACTCTGCGTAGGGAGTCGGTTTTTCCATTTCATACAGGACAGCGGCGCAGGTCAACATGGGGAGCGTTCCCTGGTGAAAGAGGAGTTAGTGGCTGCTTATTTTACAATATAACTGATTACTTTCCCCTGGGAATCCCGTTTGCGATAATCCCAGACCCGAGCACCCTGGGGAAACTTCAACTGAAACTCATCGTCTGTAATATTGGCATCGGCATGGAATGCAATAAAAGTATATTTGTAACCATCTCGCAGTATATCTTCATTTCCGTATAGACATTTGATTTCACAACTCTGGGGGATCAGTCCCCATCTTTTGTCATTTTTATATTGAATGTGACAGGAGTTCAATATTTTACCTGCATAGTGATACTCGTATTTCAGTACGGTACAATCATGTGACTTCGGAGCCACCCAGAGATATGCTGTTCCCTCCGAATCTATTTTTTTCAGAACGGTACAATCGAGATTCAGAATGGCTTCTGTTTTAGCTTGAACAGTGAAGCCTTCCAGGGTTTCACCCAAATCAGGATCTCCCGGCAGGAGTGCCCAGCGAAGTGGAAGTTGTCCCAGGGAATTGAAGAAAGTACTCGCTTTGGACGCCTTTAAAATATGGACTGTGGGAGTCTCTTGAGATTGATTGAGTCTCGTAAAAGACTGTCCGTCGCAGAAGCAGGTACATTCGACAGATACTGTCTCTTTCAAGCGAGCAGTAGGAAAGCGTCCCCGGTAATGGTAACGCATTTTGGGAGAATCGAGCAGCATTGAATACCTGGCGTGATTGATTAACTGTTCTTTTTTAAGACGCTCGGATTCTTCTTTGGTCAGAGGAACATAGTCACTGGTCTCAATGAGAGGAGTTTCTTCTTCAGGATACAGGAGTAGTTTACTGGTCGTGATTTCCAAAGAAAGTTCGATCCGCATTGCCTGCAGGCGCTCGCGCCGTGCTTTCCAGGTCTGGTTGATGACTTCGGTTGTCAGTGGTTGTTGGTCGGCTGCCTGTGTGGTGGGTAACAGACTGCCCCAAAGCAGAAGAGCGATTGAATAAATACGAAGACGAGGGAGCATCGTGAATCCTTTCGTTGTCGTCTTTGAAACCGTTCGTGAGATCGAGCCGCCGAATGGTAAGCGAAATCTGTTCTGTTGACCAGATTGAAATGAGGGCGTGCATTTTGTTTGATTGTGAACAAAATCGGTGTGTTTTGAGCAAGTGGATAAAAGGACTGGTTGATCCGTGTTGATCCGGGGGCGATAGAACGGCGAGACTGGTGCGACGGGGTGTCGATAGCGTGTCGATGTGCGTCGATATATGCGGTTATGCGATAGTGATGAGATTGAACTAACGCGGTTCATGACATTGAATATAATCTACTATGACCGTACGGAAATCCTTTGATACAGAGGGCAACGAGGAACAGGAGCGGTTGAATCGGGTTGAGACTCGATTGTGGTAACTGCTGAAATTTCATGACGATAGCCCTGTTGGAAAATTTAGCCACGCGCGCGACGCGCTTAGTGCATAAATTATTGAGGGGCGGGAGGCTGTCAAGCTGAAGAGACGACAGTAAGTTCAGGTGAGATGCAGTGGTTTTCGTTGAGAAACTGGGAGAGAGGAACGGATTTGATGCTCGTTTTCAGGAAATTCTGCTGTTATACTGCTGCCACTCAAACAAAACGCACCGACTCTGAATGAAAGCTGAATCTCAAATGGCCAGTGTGGAACCAACCAGTTCGTATGTTCGTTATCGCGTGATCTTTGTCTGCATGCTGATGGCGGTGCTGCTGTACCTGGACCGGTTCTGCATTTCCTTCGCCGAGGTGTTTATCAAAGATGAGCTGGGATTGAGCGATGAGCAGATCGGTCTCCTGCTTGGTTCGTTTTTTGTCTCCTATGCCTTGTGCCAGGTTCCTTCCGGCTGGTTCAGTGACCGCTTTGGTGCGCGGAAAATGTTGACGATTTACATCCTGATGTGGTCCTTGTTCACGGCGCTGACGGGACTGGCGACCGGTTTCATCATGCTGCTGATCTTTCGGCTGGGCTTTGGATTGAGCCAGGCCGGCGCTTATCCCACGAGTGCCAATATTGTCAGTAAGTGGATGCCTTTAACGGAGCGCGGCTTTGCCAGCAGCATGGTCACCGTCGGCGGACGGATTGGTGGTGCATTGGCTCCGGTGTTGACCGCGTTTCTGATTATTCTGTTTGTCCCCATGACGGAATCTTCAGATCTGAAGACCGGGGATATCATGAATCCCCATGGACTGGCGACGACGTTTCTGGAGCGGGTGGAGGAGAAGCAGGAGTTTGAAACGAAGATCTATGAGGGGCTCACGTCGGGAGACAGAGAGTATCTGAAAGCGGCTGCCGCCGATCCCAACATTGAGCCAGGTACGGCTGTTGAAAGTGATTTCGTAACGAATCTGAATTCGATATTACAGGAACAGCAGCTGTATGATCCGGCCGACTTCGAAGGGTTGACGCTCAATCAACAGGCGGAGCAGCTGTTGAAAGTGAGCCCGGGAGAGCTGAACGTTGAGCAGAGGTCCCGCTTGAATCGATTGCTGTTTGAAGCCCGCTATTCAGCCGACGTACGTAAGGTACAGGGAAAAGGCTGGCGTAAGATGATGATGACCTACGGCCTGGTGGGTATCCTGATCGCCGGGATTTTCTGGTGGGTGATTCGCGATTATCCGCGTGCCCATCCGGCCTGTTCGCCTGAGGAACTGGAACTGATTGAACGTGGTCGCCTGGAATCGGACAAAGATCATTCGAAGCAGATCGGCGGTATTCCTTTTAAGGCGATCATGAAAAATCAGAGTTTGTGGCTGCTTTCGTTGTCGCAATTCTGCACGAATGTGGGCTGGCTGTTCCTGGTGACGTGGCTGCCACGCTTTCTGGATGAGGAGTACCAGGTTCCCCTGGAAGAACGCGGGAAAATGGTGACGATTGCGCTGGCAGTGGGCTGGCTGGGAACTTTATCCGGTGGAAAAGTGACAGACTGGTTGATGAGACGGATCAGTCTACGCTGGAGTCGTGTGCTGCCGATTGCGCTGTCGCGATTTACTGCGATGGCGGCGTACCTGGTGTGTCTGCTGGATATCTCTCCCTGGACTTCCGTGATCATGTTTTCGATTGTGGCGTTTTCTACCGATTTTGGTTCGCCTGCGATGTGGGCGTTCAACCAGGATATCGCCGGCAAACACGTGGGTTCGGTGCTGGGCTGGGGAAACATGTGGGGCAACCTGGGGGCGGCGGTCGCACCTTCGTTGATGATCGCGGTAATTACCGTGAATACCGCGAATGGGGAGGAGCATCACTGGAACATGGCGTTTGTCACGTGTGCGATTGCGTTTTTCATTGCAGGGGTGGCGTCGCTGTTTGTGGATTCTTCCCGGAAACTGGTTGTGGACGATGAAGACGTAATGTTAGAGTCGGCGTAGTTTGTAAATGGGATGAGGTGGAGCGGGATGCTCTTTATTGAGGGCTTTCACTGTGACCTCCTGTTGTCTGGCGACAACCCCGAATTGCATTCGGGGTCACCCGATGATTCGTCCCGGAAGCTGGTGGTGGACGATGAAGATGCAATGTTAGAGACGGCGTAGTTTGTGAATGGGATTGAGGATGAGAAGGTTACTCTTCATTGCGGGCTTACACTGTCAGTTTCCTGTTGCCTGCGGCAATCCCGAATTGCATTCGGGACCACCCGAAACGTTTAAAATAGTTGAGAATGGATTCGTTTAATGGCTTTTGGCGAGTTCGTCGAGTTCGGCCAGTTTGAGTTGGATGCTGAGGATGTAGGGGGCTTTGTCTTTTTCCCAGTGTCCGTAGGTGGTGATGATGAAGGTGCCATCGGGGAGGACTTCGACGCCGGGATAGGCGCAGTCGGCTCCTTTGGTGTTGTCTTTGAGACGCACGTGGTACTGACCTTCTTTGCCGTTGACGAGATCATCGTACGTGCCGACCCAGGCGACCCAGTCTCCTTCGGTAGGCGCGGTGTGACCTTTGGGTGTGTTGCTGCGGAAGGATGTGAGCAAACGTCCGCTGACGGGATCGTATTTACCAGTGTGTCGATCGCCGTTCAAAGAGCCGGGCAGATCGCGGGGTTCGGTCCAGGTCTTGCCTTCATCGTTGGAGAAGATGATTTGCGAATTGTGGCGGCGACTGTTTTCGCGGAGCAGGACGGCGAGCTGTTTGCCATCGGGCGAGCGAATGATGCCGGGTTCGCAGATATGATATTCGGATGATTTGTGAATGGCTTCGGGTTGGGACCAGGTTAAGCCACCATCGGTGGAGAGGGTTTTATAGAGTGTGAACACGACCGGTGATTCCTGTTTGGAATCTTTAGAGATGAAGCGACCGTCATCGTGGAACAGGGCCATGTAATGTCCGGGTCCGGTCTTGAGCGGTTCGACACCTCCCATGACGACGATGCCGCCCCAGTCGCCGATGGGTTTGAGTTCGCTCCAGGTCTGGCCGTCATCCTCGGAGACGGCCATGCGGGCGGGATAGAGACCGGAGAACATGATGATGCGTTTTTTGCCAGCTGCATCGACGACCCGATGCAGCGTCGGGACTTCACGTGAAGTTGCCCAGGAGGCGGGAGTGGGCAGACGGTCGCTCCAGGTTTTACCGGCATCGGTGGAGCGTTTATAAACGATGCCCCCCTTCCCGTGTCCTTTGGGATAAACGCAGAGGATGGTCTTGTTGTCTTCGAGGAGAACGGTGGTAGGGTGGCCGAGGTACTGACCTTCTTCGCGGTCGACGACGGTCTGTCGATGCGACTGGGCATCGAGATCGATATAAGGGATTGTGAAGCCGGGAGCCTTGGGTGTCTGCTTTGGAGGATCGGCTGCGGGCAGACCGCTAAATGATCCACTGAGAATCGCAATGAAAAGGATCGCTGGCAGAGCAGGATGCGGCATCTTCGGGAACATGGCAAGTCCTTACATCAATGGTGCTTGGAATCAGAGTAAAATGACTTGAAACGGAATGCCCGCCACGATGGTCGTTCTGAGTGACCGAAGTGTCTCTTTAGACTACCCTTGAGTTCAGGCTCATTCAATACAGGTTCATGGAGTATATTGAGGGACACAGTGGAAATCTGTGAATATTCCCCGATTGGCAGGCTTTTTTAAATATAATATTGTTATTCGGCAGAATTCCCGATAGGATATAAAGCTGACTTGATGTATCTGATTACTGCTTAATGAGATACAGAAGAGTCACCCCCAGCCTGCGCGGCTTAATCCCACCTGACTCTAACATCGTAGACATGACTATGAAAACTTTGCGAAAAGTGACAGCTGTCATTGTATGCACGAGCCTGTTTCTCTGCTCCGCTTTTCCGCTCTCTGCTGCCGATTCTGAACTGACTCAGCAGCAACTGGATTTCTTTGAGAAGAAGATCCGGCCTGTGCTGATTCAGCATTGTTACGAATGCCATTCAGCGGATTCGAAGAATCTGAAAGGGAGCCTGCTGGTCGATTCGAAACAGGGGCTGCTGGAGGGTGGTGATTCGGGGACGGCGCTGGTACCGGGAAAACCGGGTGAGAGTCTGATGCTGGAAACGATGAAGTATGGCGAAGACAGTTACCAGATGCCTCCCAAAGGGAAGCTGCCGGATAAGATTATCGCCGACTTCGAAAAATGGATCGCGATGGGGGCAGCTGACCCGCGGACCGAGGCTTCCAGTAAAGCGACGAAGACGGAAATCGATTTCGACAAGGCACGGGAGTTCTGGTCGTTTCAACCACCACGGCATTACCCTGCCCCTGAAGTGAAACAGAAAGACTGGCCGAAAAATAAAATCGACGCATTCATTCTGGCGGCGCAGGAAGCGAAAGGTTTTACTCCCGCACCCGCTGCTACAAAGCAGACATTAATCCGGCGTGCCTATTTCGATCTGATCGGACTGCCCCCGACGCCTGCAGAAGTGGATGCGTTTGTGAAAGATGAATCTCCGGATGCGTATGCACGGGTGATCGATCAGTTACTGCAGTCACCACATTACGGCGAACGCTGGGGTCGACACTGGCTGGATGTGGCGCGCTACGCGGAAGACAATACGAACATGGGACCTCACAACGGTCCGTTTCCGCACGCCTATCGCTATCGGGACTGGGTGATTAAAGCGTTCAATGCAGATATGCCTTACGATGAATTTGTGATACGTCAACTGGCGACCGACTTTCTACCGGAAACCGGACCCGAAGACTACCCTGCCCTGGGGTTCATGGGGCTGGGGCCTTCCTATCACAAGGAGGTCGCTCTGTCACAGGTGACCTTGGAAAACCGCTATGCAGATGACTGGGAAGACCGCGTCGACAGTTTGTGCCGGGGATTGCTGGGGCTGACGATGGCCTGTGCCCGCTGCCACGATCACAAGTATGATCCCCTGACCGTGGAAGACTATTATGGGATCGCAGGAGTTTTTGCTTCTGTACGGCAGACCACGCGGCCGATTATTCCTGAAGAAGAAGTGGCTAAAACACAGCCTGCCCGGGATAAAGTGGATGCGTTAACCAAGACGAATACGGATCTGGCTGCGCAGGTCAAAGCGTTGACGAAACGCAATACGGAGCTGAAGCAGATCATCAAACAGGCTGGTAGTACCGAGTTCCCGCTGATTGCTTCTCGACCGGATCTGAAAAAGCAGACGACAGTCAAATATCCGGTTCCCCCTGAAGAGTTGAAGCAGAATACAGAGTTGATTGCCGCTCATAATAAGAGCATTAAAGAAAATAAAGCGCAAGCGGAAGAAATCAAGAAATCAACACCCGGATTTGAGCTGCCCCTGGCAGATGCCCTCACCGAAGAACAGGTGCGGGTGGAAGAGATCACGGAAGATAAGATGAAAATCGTCTACTATCCCAAGCCTCGCGATTTGAATGTCTTCATTCGAGGGAACGCGGCCAACCTGGGAGAACTGGTTCCCCGTCGATTTGTGCGGGTACTGTCGGACGGTCAACCAGAGCCATTTCAGAATGGCAGTGGTCGGCTGGAACTGGCGCAGAAAATTGCGAATCGAGAGAATCCCCTGACCGCACGGGTGATGGTGAATCGGATCTGGCAGCATCATTTTGGTGAAGGACTGGTCGATACTCCCAGTAATTATGGAAAGACCGGCTCCCTGCCCAGCCATCCGGAACTGCTGGATGATCTGGCTGTCTGGTTCATGGACGAGGGCTGGTCGATGAAGAAACTGCATCGCCTGATCATGCTGTCGGCGACGTATCAGCAGACTTCCAGGGTTGAACTGACGGAAGCGCAGAAGAAACAGGACCCGAACAACCGGCTGCTCTCATATTTCAATCGTCGTCGTCTGGAAGCCGAGATTTACCGTGATGCGCTCCTGGCAGCTGGGAATAACCTGGATGCCCGGCAGACGGGTCCCTCGGGTGACATTGATGATCCCACGTTTCAGCGACGGGGAATCTATGCAACGGTTTCCCGGCATAAATTGAGTACGTTCCTGCAGTCTTATGATTTTCCCGATCCTGCGATTCATGCGGCGCGACGCTCCAAAACCACGACACCACTTCAGCAGCTGTTTGTATTGAATTCTCCTTTCGTAAGACAGCAGGCCCAGCAGTTGGCGACCCGGCTGGAAGGTGAGTCTTCTGAAAAGCGGGTCAACGATGTTTATCGTCTGCTGTTCTCACGAGAGCCAACTCAGGCTGAACTGCAGATAGGTCTTAAGTTCCTGGAAGAGGGAGGTTCTGCAGGCGAGCAAGAGAGTGAGGTTGAGCAGATTCCGACCTTCGCCGGCAAGCGTATGAAAGCCGATGTGAAAGAGCTGGGAGATTCCTATTCGGTAGAACTGTGGGTAAAGAATCAGATTCCCAACGAACAGCGGATTATTACCGGTTATTTCTTTTCACGCGGGAAAGATTCGGCTGCGAAAGCGGCGGGTGACCATCTGGGAATCGCCGGTAAGTATCGCCCGAACAGGGCCGGTCGTCTGTTCTTTTACAATGGTGATTTAAAACGCGATTCCTTATTTGGAACGACCGTTATTCAGCCGGGGACATGGAATCATGTGGTGTTGGTCCGCGATCAGAAACAGATTGCCGTCTATCTGAATGGCAACCCGGAACCGGAAATCCTGGGGGAAGCAGAACCCGGCTATACTGAGGGGGTGACGGAGTTGATTATTGCGGGGCGCAGTGACAATTTCTCGAATTTCCAGGGACAACTGGGCGCTGTGGCAGTATTCAATCGTGCCTTGAATACCGAGGAAGTACAGAAACATTTCTCTGCAGCGAAACTGAAGCAGGATCAAGTGTCGCATGCAGACTATGTGGCTTCGATCCTGGCTTCCGACCCTCTTTCCTGCTGGCCTTTGCGAACAGACAATCCGAACCTGTCACAAGCTGCTGATATCACAGGGAACAAACATAACGGCGTTTATGAAGGACGTCAGGACATCGACCCGAAACAATTGACAGGCTGGCAGCGCTATTGTCTGGCGTTACTCTGCAGTAATGAAATGATGTATGTTGACTGAGTGGGGAAGTTCCCTGGTTCGTCAGCGATTCTTTCAAAATGATAATGAGATCTGAAACATGATGAATTTAAACGGGCAGGATCTGTTCAGCCGTCGCGAAATTCTGGAAAAAGTCGGCAGTGGTTTTGGCATGATGAGCCTGGCTGGCATGCTGTCAGCCGTTGAGGGGGCGTCTCAGAAATCGTCACAGCAGACGCCTCATTTCGCACCCAAAGCGAAGCGGGTGATCTTTCTGTTTATGAGTGGAGGTCCATCGCAGGTCGATACGTTTGACCCGAAACCACTGTTGAAGAAATATGAAGGTCAGCGGCCTGCTTCGGCAGATATCCGGACTGCTTCAAAAACAACGGGACTGCTGCCTTCCCCGGTCAAATTCATTAACGCGGGGAAATCCGGGATCCCGGTCTCAGAGCATTTTTCAAAAATTGCAGAGCACATCGACGACATGGCAGTGATTCGCTCGATGCATACCGACTTTCCGAATCATGCGCCGGCATTATGCATGATGAACCTGGGAACGCTGACCCCGACGCGTCCCAGTCTGGGATCGTGGCTGACTTACGGGCTGGGAACGGAGAATCAGAACCTGCCTGGATTCCTGGCATTGTGCCCGGGGAAACCTGTGGTTGGTCCCAAATTATGGGGCAGTGCCTTTCTGCCCGGCAAACATCAGGCCACACATATCAACAATAAAGACCTGAATCCCGAACAGATGATTCCCTATCTGAAAAATGAAGTCCTGTCCTCTGCAGAACAGAAGAAGCAGTTGGATCTGGTTCAGGCGATCAATCAGCAGCATCTGGTGAAACGCGCCGGCGACAATGAACTGGAGACACGGATCAAATCGATGGAACTGGCATACCGGATGCAGTTCGCAGCGACGGATGCGTTTGATATTTCGCGTGAGCCGGAGAAGCTTCAGGAAGCGTATGGAAATAGCGAGTTCTCCAAGGCCTGTTTATTATCACGTCGATTGAGTGAGCGTGGCGTGCGGTTTGTGCAGGTTTACTATGGGAATCGACAGCCCTGGGACACGCACAGCAATCACGATAAAAGCAACGAACGGTTGTGCAAGGACATTGACCAGCCGATCGCTCAGTTGCTGACCGATCTTAAGCAGCGCGGGCTGCTGGATGAAACACTGGTTGTGTGGGGAGGCGAGTTTGGGCGCACCCCGACTGCGCAAGGCGGAATTAATGGTCGCGATCATAATCCCTTCGGGTTCTGCATGTGGCTGGCCGGTGGTGGCATCAAAGGAGGAACCGTCCATGGGGAGTCCGATGAATTCGGCTTCCGCGCCATGCAGGATAAGGTTCATGTCCACGATCTGCATGCGACGATTCTGCATCTGATGGGCATCAATCACGAGCGGTTGACCTATCATTATTCCGGTCGGGATTTCCGGCTGACGGACGTTGCGGGCGATGTTGTACAAAACATCATTGCCTGATAATAGTCTGAGATTCAGGTTTGGTTGAGCCCAGGCCATTCTTATTTTTCTGAAGTGCGCGGCCTCCCACTTTTCTCGCGTGGGTATATTATATATAATATTACATCATATCTAGACACTCTCCCATTTTACTAAAGCGTCTCCAAGGGTATTGGGGCTTGGTATATCAGTTCCAGAGACACGATGGTTAATTGTGGTTTGCTTTAGAGTTCGCACTTCTGGCCTGTAACAGGCTGATCAAGGATCAAATATGTCGACTACTAATCTGCCCGGCTCGTTTTCGATGGTGCCCCGGGGAAATATCCGCGAAGTTGTGGTACAACGAATTCTGACAGCGGTCATCCGGGGAGAGTTTCCAGTCGGTCATCGAATGGTGATTCAGAATCTGGCTGAGCAATTCGGCGTGAGCGCGACTCCTGTCCGGGAAGCACTGGTGGAACTGGCCTCAATTGGGATTGTGGAAAATCTTCCCAATCGAGGTGCCGTAATGCGGGAATTTGGTGTCACGCAGATACGTGAGATTTACCAGTTGAGACGAATTCTTGAAGTGGAAGCGGTCCGGACTGCATGTGGGAAAATTGAACCACGGTTTCTGGCGGAGCTTTCAGAGGAATTTGTGTCGATCAGCAATGAAAAACGCAACAGCAACTGGTCGCAAAAAGCAATGTCACTGGATATTCGGCTGCATTCGCTGATTGCAGCACATTGTGGCAGTACCCGGTTACAAGATGAATTACTGCGATATAACACGCTGGTGCAGGCTATCCGTGAAGTGGTAGACAACGAAAGTCAGGCTCAGGAAATCGCGCTTTCCGATCACCAGGAGATTATCCGTTCCCTGCAGGCAAATGACTGTGAAAAAGCGGCCCAGGAAATGGAGCAGCATATTCGCAAGACAGCCAACCTGGTCGAAACGCTCACACGGGAAAAAACGCAGAAGGAGTAGGACTTCCACCTGTCTGCTTGCTTTATTTAAGATCGAACTGGAACTCGTTTTCCTGGTTCGGCATCACTTTCGCTTCGAGTTGGGAGAGTGATGCATCAGAATATTTTCGAGGGATGAGCTGCTGTAACTCTGGCGGTGTCTGATCCGCAGTCAATATGCCTCCACCAGATACGATCCTGTCGGCCTCCGCTACTTTAGCCTCGTATTCATTTTCAGTCATTTCCCCCGGAGGAACCATTTTAAGAATGGTCACTTTGTAAGTCCCCGGGACGGCACCGTTTTTAACGGTTCGCGCGCCGAAGTAGGATTTGAGTTCAAATTTCCCTGAATCATCGGTGATGGAGTTGAGTGTTCCTGTCTGCGGAGATGTTGCATCGGGATTCATAAAGATCACCGATGCACCGGGGAGCGGCTTCCCCTGAAATGAGACGGAGCCTGCAACAGGGACCGTTTCTGGAGTGTCGGGGGAATTCGAGGAACAACCGACTGTCAGGCTCAAAGAGAGAAACGCAAACAGATACAGGGAAAATCGACAGGTTTTCGGAGAAGCCATGATCAAATACCATTGGATTGCAAGCAGGAAAAAATGAAACCGGTAGACGATGATAGTTTTCATCAGCGTTTAATACTCACCAATGGTTTCTGCTCCCTGTTTGGTTCCCAGCGCCCCCCAGATTCCATAATGGCTGGGGCCGCTGGTAGCAGGTGCCAGCGCCAGATTCCCCGTATCGATGTTTTCACTGATAAAGCGTACGGCACCATCCGCCAGCAGGATATGTGCCCCTCCTTCATGATAGCTGCTGGAACTGGCGAGGGCCCAACTGTCACCATGGGTATTGGACATACACGATGGACTGTTGGGCGGGAGCACGGCACAGAAACCGGCAAAATGAGGTTGTCCGTGTTGCCACATCCCGCCCATGTGACGGTCTTTCTGCACACTTTGGCCGGTGTTATACAAACCGCCGCTGGCTGTAGTAAAACAGGTGTTAGGAGCCGTCAAGACTGAGCTGATACCATTCGCTGCCAGGCCACGGACATCGCGGGCATTTCCAGAGTAGATTCCCCGTTCGGCCAGCATAATGGTATTACTGCTGCCATCAATAATATCTCGCATTTTTGTATTGGATTGAAATCCGAAGATGCCACGTGTATTGCGAACTCCCCAGTTATTAATTGTATCCCCCATGCAGAAGACATAACTCTGGGGAACAGTCCAGCCGAAACCACGATAGTCAGCAGGAGTGGGATTTGAAGGACAGAGAATCACAGGGATCTTAGCTTTCCAGGGGGCGTAACCACTGTCATCACGTGATGCTCCAAACGCAGGATAACTACCCAGAGGAGAAGAGATTTGATTGAACAAGGGCGCCTGATCAAAATAGGGAAGCAGACCGACAAAACCGCTGATCCGACTTTCGTTTCCTGTTCCAAAAGTATTAGTGGAGCATCCATCGGTTACAGGCGCACCACCGAAACAACGACCGTTGGCCGTGCCCCCCATCATATGTACGAATGTCTGAAACGTGTCATGATAGTTGTGAAGAGCCAGTCCAAGTTGCTTCATATTGTTTTTGCAGGTTGAACGACGGGCAGCCTCGCGTGCCTGCTGTACCGCCGGCAACAGAAGTGCAATCAGGATGGCAATAATCGCGATGACAACCAGTAATTCGATCAAAGTAAAGCCGACGCGTTTCTTAAGTCTGCCCGATGACATTGAGTGCGCTCCTCATAAAATCAGAATGGGTCGATAAGGAAAATCCCGTTAGAGACGGTTAATTATTTGATATGATATATAATATATGATATTAAATGTTGTGTCAGGTCAAGAGTGATCTGCTGAATACTCGCTCTTTTTATAAAAATGCGTGTAAGGGTCTAGAGAAAGATATTCAGGTCTCAGTTTCCCTAAGGACTGAGCTTTCTGGCAGATTCCAGTGGTTTTTTTAGATTCTCCAAAAAGATCAACGACAGAGCGAACTTTTGTGCTGTTTTTCCGTCTTAGTATGTAATTGAACACAATATAAGAAACGGAATTGAGCTGACTTACAGGTGTGGGTGTGATTTTCTTCAATCTATCAAAGCATTCTGAACGGACAGAGAGCGATCTCAATTCGGGTAGAGAATCCGAATTCAGTTTCCCGTGCCGTGAATGACACCAGTAGGTTCTGTCTGAATTGATTACTTTTCAAAGACCTGGTGTTTTACGATATCAGGCTTTTTTTACAGGGATCGGTAGCTGAGATGGTTTAGCGGCGGTCTGAAGAACCGCAGACGAGGATTCGAGCACCTCCCGATCCACTTCTTTTTTTAAAATACGCCCCGTTCGTCTAACGGACAGGATACTGGCCTTTCACGCCGGAGATGCCGGGTTCAATTCCCGCACGGGGTATTCAGTGAAAAATAAGTTATGGCTGGAATCCTGGGTGAGCCAGTCGTTGAAACAGATCAGGAAGTTATCCGGCTGGATGAGGGCTCTGTCTTGAAAACAGAGGGCGCTGAAAAAGTGCTTGTGGGTTCGAGTCCCACGGCTTCCGCTTCCGAAAACAGACCGTCTGCAGTTGAGAAACAGGAGTAAAACCTGCAGTGAGAAAGATGAAAAAACGGTGAATTATATGTGATTGGAAGGTAGCCGGATACGGTTTGCCGGACCGCACTGCTAATGCGTGTGCCTGCCAGGGTGTGTGGGTTCGAATCCCATGCCTTCCGCTTTGTAATCAGATTCGATATGGTGTTCGTAGTGTAATGGGTTCGCACATAACACTGTGACTGTTAAGGAGGCGGGTTCAATTCCCCCCGAACACCCCTTTAGTAAAGACAGGATCCCCAACATGGTGTCATCAACGCTGGAGCGACCAACGCTGATACTCAACCGAAACTGGCAGCCCGTCGGTGTAACGACAGTTGCCCGGGCTGTGGTCAAAATCTGGAATGAGACGGCGCGGATTGTTGATCCGTCTGACTATCAGACCTATTCCTGGGCTGACTGGGCCCAGCTCAAACCAGAGGATGATGAGCTGGCAATCCAGAGCAGTCATTCCCGGTTTCGAGTTCCGGAAGTCATTACACTTTTGAAATACGACCGGGTTCCCCGCAATGTGGTGACGTTCAGTCGCAGGAACGTTTTTAAACGTGACCATTTCACCTGCCAGTATTGTGGCTGTCAGCCCGGCAGTGAAGAATTGACGATCGACCACGTCACTCCCCGTTCCCAGGGAGGTGAGACTTCCTGGAGTAACTGCGTGCTGGCTTGTGTGGAATGCAATTCACGTAAAGCGGCTCGTACGCCGGGCCAGGCCGGGATGCAGCTGCAGAAGGAGCCTGTTCGGCCGAAATGGAAACCATTCTATGCAATGCAGAACATGCGGATTGACAGCTGGTCTCGATTTATCAGCGAGACCTACTGGAATGTAGAACTGGAGACTTAAAGCAGACAGGTCCTCCTGAGTTATTTCTCAGGAGGGCTTTATTCATTGCAGTTTATCGAGTACCGGGATGGCCTCTTCCTGGTTGAGAGGCTTTTCCATCTGTTTTGACTGGACCTGAACTAATACTCGGGCGTCACCTTTATCTCGCGCGGCCAGTGTCAGTTCAAAATTTAAAGACTGTTTCGCTGCCAGTTCCTGAGTGGGTTCAAAGATGACATAAGAACCCGCCTGCTGATAACGTCCTGGGCCTTTCGCTGCTACGAATACCAGCTCTTTGGGAATTTTGATCCGGAATTCGACGTTCGTCGCAGAGGCGCTTCCCTGGTTGATGAGCTGTATCTGCATCGCCATCTTCTCGCCGACTTCCAGCGGACCAGTTAATTCGCTGGTTTCGACTTTCAGTAATGACTGTCCAACCACGACCGTTTCCGATTGAAGATTAGCAGAAAACTGAGTGTTGTTATCGGTGACGACCTGAAGTGTGCTGATCTTTTTTCCAACTTCTGTCGGTTCCAGTTCAATCGACAATATCTGAGTACTGCCAGCAGCCAGTTCTATAAGATCCCACTGAACGACATTCCGAACCTGATCGTATTTCCCGTTTTCCGATGCGGAAAGAAACTTCATACCGGGAGGAATCGATTCAAAAATTGAGATGTTCTCAATCGTTTTTTCGGTGTTATTGGTAATCGAGTTTTCATACTCACCTTTGCTGCCCAGGTATCTGTTTTTCGGACCTTTGCGAGTCAACAGAAACTGCTCGCCGTTCCCGATGACTTTCAGGGGGACTTCCGTTTCTGCTTTCAGATTTCCATCACCCACCACGCTGGAAATATTTTTGCCAGCGCCTGGTTTAACTGCTTTGAGCTGCAGTTGGATTTGTTTGGTTTCACCTGCGGGAATGACACCGACGCTGTATTCGAGATCGTCTCCTCCCGGGTGTGAAAACTGGGGTGGGATAATGCTGCGAACATAGACATTTTTTGCATCACCCGTTCCGTTATTGGTAATCGTATAATTGACGACGGCAATGTCCCCTGGTTTTACTGCTGCTGGTTGATCCGATTGAATGACCAGTTTGGGAGAAGTGATTTTTGTTTCGGATGCGACTTCGGTTACAAAATTGACAGTGGCAACACTGCCGATTTGTCCGGGCTGTTCCGGAATAACACGGATTGATATTTTCTTTTCAGAACCAGGCCCCATCTCACCCAGGCGCCAGATGATCCGGTCATCAATCTGCTCTGCACGGGGGATCGTTCCCGTCAGCTTTGCCCCTGTGGGAATCCGATCTTCGACAATTACGGACTGGGCAGACGTCGTTCCACTGTTCTTTACAAGCACATGATAAATGAAGGGCTGCCCGAGTACGGCTTCCGGGGGCGCCATCTTTTGAATGGTCATTTTAGGAGACTGTGTTTTCAGGTGGACTGCGGGGGCGATCGGCTTCTCAGTCAAAGGCTGCTTACCATCAACCAGGCTCAGCGGCTTCGGTTCTTCAGCCGGTGAAATCTCAATCGGCTGTGGTTGCGATGTGCCTGCCTCTGCGTTCTTTTCTTCTGTGGGAAACAGAGGGGGCTCTTGCAGATCTGGTTCTACCTGCCGTTTTTTGATGATAACGACATCGGAACTTTCTGTTTCAGGAACAGGGTTCACTTTGACTTTCGCAGGCGGTTCTACTGAGAATGGTGCGGGCCTGGTTTCAGGCAATTTCTCGGGTTCCGGCTCGGGAACAACAGCGGTATCAGCCTTTGTTTCCATCACCGGTTTGGAAGGAGCAGCAGCTGGTTCAGACTGAAACGGATTGAACTCGGGTTCCACGACTGGAGTGAGGATCGGTTTTTCTGATTCAGTTTCCGGTACAGGAACCGGTTTCGGCTCCTTTCTGGGAGTATCTTCAAAGGGATTGAACTCGACTGCCGGCGTGGGAGTTTCGAGAGTCTCTACTGGACCGGGGCCGTTTTCGGGGAACTCCATTTTTGCCGGTAAGCTGTCTGTTGCGAAGGGGCTTTCTTCAGGAAGTGGTTCCAGGTTTCCCCTGGCAGGTTCAGGAAGAGTCGCTGGCTTTTTATCAGCTGGTTCGTCAAACGGATTTTTGGAACTGGATGCCTCGGGAAATGCTTCTCGTGGAGGAACTTTGGTTACCGGGTTTTCTTTTGCGGCGGTCGCATCCACCGCTGCGATGGGGCC
>TARA_R100001132_G_C3275557_1_pt1 | contig 17407 bp, 9 predicted proteins | sample TARA_R100001132 | Tara Oceans TARA_R100001132 (sample SAMEA2621247) | marine metagenome | biome: marine biome (ENVO:00000447); feature: mesopelagic zone (ENVO:00000213); material: "saline water (ENVO:00002010), including plankton (ENVO:xxxxxxxx)" | depth 800 m | reverse complement strand
CGGCAGCAGTTCGCTGACCCAGGCACCATCGCCGCCGTTATCGTATTTCTGAAACTTGAATTTGGAGGGAGCAAGCGGAAATCGGGACTGCCCTGACGTCATGGTCGTCAGTCGCTGACCTTTACGGACTTCTTCCGGCAGATCTTTATCGAAGAGTTCATCCAGTTTGGGTTTGTAGTCGAGTGTATCAAGCTGGGAGGGAGAGCCCGCCATGAACAGGTAGATCGCCTGTTTGGCTTTGGGAGCAAAATGGGGAACCCCCGGCAGTCCGCCGGTTGCTTTCATTTCCGGAGTCGCTGCCTGCAGGGGCAGCCGTCCCGATTCCAGCGAAGCGAGGGCAGCAGTACCCAGGCCTAAACCGCCGGTTTTGAAAAAGTGACGGCGTGTAATTTGTGAGAGTCGTTCCTGAATGGGATTCATGACTTTACCTTTAGTTCTGTTTCGTTCTCAACCGGATTATGTAATTGTCAGATACTCAACTCAGATTTCGTTTTGAAACCTCAGTTCTTCGTGAGTACTTCATCCAGGTTCAGGATGAGGTTGGCGATCATGGTCCAGGCTGCCAGTTCCTGGGGATTCAGTTTGGGATCCGGTTTGGATTCTCCAACGGCAATCAGTTTACTGGCGGCTTCGGGATCACCCTGGTAATGGGCTTGCATATCCTGGAAGGTATTCTGCATCAGTGTCAGGTCTTCGGCTGATACGGGTTTGCCGGTAGCCAGCAGGTAGGCAAACTTAATCCGTTCGTCGGGTGTCTTACCCCCTTCTTTGATCATTCGCTCACCCAGCGCGCGGGCCGCTTCCACGTATTGAGGATCATTCAATAACAGGAGTGCCTGCAGGGGAGTATTAGTTCGCTCCCGACGCATGGTACAGGCTTCACGGCTGGGCGCATCGAATGTCGACATTTCGGGCGGAGGCGAAGTTCGTTTCCAGAATGTGTAGAGCCCGCGACGGAAGACTTTTTCCGGGCCGGTATCCTGCTTGAAGCGGACCGTGTTCGATCCGGAGTAACCGACGGCAAACCAGAGTCCGTCTGGCTGCGGTGGTTTGACGCTGGGGCCACCGACTTTGGGAACCAGTAATCCACTGACAGCCAATGCCTGATCGCGGAGCGTTTCCGCATCCAGGCGGAAGCGAGGGCCGCGCGCCAGCAGGCGGTTCTTCGGATCTATTTTATTAAGCTCGGGCGTTACATTTGAACTTTGTTGATACGTGGCTGACATGACCAGTTGCTTCATGAAGCGTTTGACATCCCACTGGTGTTCCTGGAAATCGACTGCCAGCCAGTCGAGCAGTTCCGGATGACTGGGCGGTGCGCCCTGGTTGCCGAAATCTTCGCTGGTTTCAACGATCCCGGTTCCAAACAGTTGTTGCCAGAAGCGGTTCACAGCGACACGTGATGTCAGCGGATGACTGGGAGCGACCAGCCATCTGGCAAGCCCCAGTCGATTCACAGGCCATTCGGCTGCCATCGCGGGGAACTGAGATGGCGTTTTTCTATCGACCTTGTCGCCCTTCTGGTCGTATTGACCTCGTTTCAGATCATAGGCCTCTTTGATATTATTTCGTTCGCGGAAAACGAGTGTCGTGGGCAGGGATTGAATCAGCTTCTCCTCCTGTGCTTTCACCTGGACTTTTTTCGCCAGGAGTTTACGGTATTCGGAGTCGAACTGGTTCAGATAATACTGTCTGAGTAGTTCCGTCTGTTGTGGAGTGCGTTTGTCGGCGGCCAGTTTCAGGAGGGGATCGACCTGATTGTCGAAGTACACCTGATTGACTTCGGTTTCTGTCAACTCATGATCATAGATACGAAATTCATCGATTACACCATTGGTAAGGTGGGTATTCGTTGCCGAGTGTCCGAGTGTCAGAGTGGCAGAATTCAAGGGGGTTGTATTCTTGAACGAGTCAGAGGAGATCGTCAGCTCTGACTGTTTGCCATCGACGTAGATGGCAACGCCATGCGCTTTCGCGGAACCATCGTACGTCACACAAACATGATGCCACTGGTTAGCTGTGATTTCATTATTGGCTGTCTTGACTTCGACGGCATAGCCGGGCCAGCGGTCGATTAATCTGACGCCGAGGTTCTGGTTGGTGATCTGCAGGTCATATCCGCGTTCACGTGAATTCGGATTGACGCTGGAGACAATCGGCCCTGAAGTTTTCCCGTTCGTTTTAACCCAGATGGCAAAGCTGAAGGGCGTGCCTTTCGCAAACTGTCCGGTTTTTCCCAGATCCAGGTAGCTGCCGGGCGCGAACTGGAACCCGTTATCAAATTTACCAGCGACCCATTTGGGGGCTCCTTTGACGGGGGCTTTGTTCTTTTCGTTTTTCAGATCAGCGGCGGTGGCTTCTGTTTTTTCATTGAGCGGATACACCGCCAGTAATCCCCCCGGTTGCGGAATGGAGAGATCCGGGTTGCTGCCGGTTTTCAGAATCTGCTGTTTCCACTGCAGCCAGGACTGGAACGCCGGTTCGTTGGTTTTCGTCCTGTTTTCTCCCTGCTGTTCGATGGCAGCGATCTGGGTTTTAAATGCTTCCAGCTGTCTGGATTGTGCTGCATCGGGAACCCTGACAGAGGGAGGAGAATCTTTGATATTCCCATCCATGGCCGGGCCGTCCAGGTTATTGAAGAAGGCGAACATCTGGTAGAACTCAGTCTTCGTGAAGGGATCAAATTTATGATCGTGGCAGACGGCGCATCCGAGTGTCAGCCCCATAAAGGCCTGTCCGGTCGTTTCGACGCGGTCGATGACATTCCGTACGTAAACCTCTTCAGCGATCGAGCCGCCTTCGTTGGTCGTCACGTGGCAGCGATTGAAGCCGGTAGCAATCTGCTGCTCCAGGGTGGGGTTGGGCAGCAGATCGCCAGCCAGCTGTTCAATGATAAACTGATCGTAGTGCATATTGGTGTTGAAGGCATTGATGACCCAGTCGCGGTAAGGCCACATTTCCCGGTAATTATCCAGGTGTAATCCATGTGTATCGCCGTAACGGGCAATATCCAGCCAGTAGCGGGACATGTGCTCGCCGTAATGAGGAGATTTCAGCAGGCGATCGACGACCGTTTCGTAGGCTTGGGGTGATTTGTCATTCACAAAAGCTTCGACTTCAGCGGGAGTGGGGGGCAGCCCGGTCAGATCGAGTGTGACCCGTCTGATCAGATCACGACGATCTGCTTGCGGCGAGGCCTGCAGGCCTTCCTGTTCCAGTCGGGCCAGTATGAACTGGTCGATGGGATTTTTTACCCGGTCCGTCTGTTTGACCGCGGGAGGCGCAGGTTTGACGGGAGTCACGAAAGACCAGTGATCCTGCCATTCCGCTCCCTGTTCAATCCAGCGTGTGAGCAGTGTGATTTCTTCCTCTGTCAGTTTTTTGCCACTCTCGGCGGGTGGCATCTGAAGGTCTTCATCAGCGGTAGTAATGCGGGAGATCAACTCACTCTCTTTGACTTTGCCGGGGACGATTGCTTTATGTCCGCCCAGATCGGCGAAGGCACCTTCTTCTGTATCAAACCTCAGGTCGGCAGCCCGTTTTTTGACATCCGGTCCATGACACTGAAAACAGTTTTCAGACAGGATCGAACGAATTTTGATGGGAGAGACTTTTTCCGAATTCTGCGCGCGGGCGACTGGCAGTGAGCAGCAGAATACAGTCAGAAACAGAGCAGGGACGAGGCGCTTGCTCAAACACAGAAGAAGCATGACGTTCACCTTCTGGATGAAAATTTTCAAGTCAATCTTCGGCAGCCTGGAAGAGTGGCGCCTGCGATTTACTTGTCAATGAATCTCTGGTGATACCTGTCCGACCGACAATCCATATCAGTTTGCAACGGTGGTAGCTGAGCCACGCGGTTCAGCAGGTGGGATGGCACTTGTTTCAGAAACAGGGGAGCAAAGCTGTCGTTTCTGAATTCAGGTTCATTCCGTTATTCTAATCACAGCGAAAACCCTTTGCAAGACGTCGATTGAGTGATTTTGACGTATCTCCCTGTGTAAGCGTTAGTTCGGTCAGATTTGAATTCAACGGTTGAATGAATGACAGGCAATCACAGCAGCTGGAATTCGGGTCTGTCATTCAGCAACGGCTTGCGTTCTGTGAATGATACGCGTAACAGAAGTGGTTTGTTGGCTTGAACTTTCTTATTGACTCCTGAAAACGTTAATCGAGGGAGCTTTAAGGAGAAATGAATTTGCAGATCTCTATTTTATCGCGTATTTTCAAGAACAGAGAACCTGTCCGGTTTGGGGGTGTCCACTGAGAACGAATAATATTAATGTGAAAACGAGTTTTATTTTGAGTCGGTGACTCATTAAAAACAGAGAGGGGCAATGTCTCGTGTCCCGTATTGAGGGTGGAGGAAAGAGAAATGAATTCTCGACAGTTACTGAAAATAGGAGTGCCTGAATATTGCCTGAAAACTGCAATGACGGCGATTCAGATGAAAGTCGCCGAGGAAAAAGCGAACGGCAAAGTGCGCGGCAAAGAACTGAAAGAACTCGTTCAGAAGGTGGTGGAACATCCTGAAGAGTATCTGGAAGATCCCGCATTTCGTCAGCTGGCACTGGAACTCGTAGACGATAACAGCGCAGAAACGATTGAACCGATTACTTACCAGATCTGGGGTAAAGACGGCATCGATGAAGGTGCGTTCTCGCAGATGGATCTGGCATGTCACGTTCCTTCTGCATGGGGGGCTGCGTTGATGCCGGATGCGCATATCGGGTATGGATTGCCCATCGGTGGAGTACTGGCCCTGGAAGATGCAGTGATTCCTTACGCCGTCGGTGTGGACATCGCCTGCCGTATGAAATTGTCGGTGCTGGATATTTCTGTGGATCAACTGAATCAGAAACATCATCAGTTTGTGGATGCTCTGAATCGCGGCACCGTGTTTGGTGTGGGACAGGCGCATGAAAAACGTCAGCGGCATGCCGTGATGGATGAGGACTGGTCTGTGTCCAAAATCACGCGCCAGAACAAAGACAAAGCGTGGAAGCAACTGGGGTCTTCGGGTTCGGGAAATCATTTTGTGGAATTTGGTGTGTTGACCATTGCGCACGATGATCAGGAACTCGGGCTGGATGCCGGTGAGTATGTGGCACTGTTGAGCCATAGCGGAAGCCGGGGAACCGGTGCGTCGGTTTGCAGTACTTATTCAGGAATTGCCCAGGCGCGTCTGCGGAAACGACATCACCACCTGGGGCGACTGGCATGGCTGGAGATGGATTCCGAAGCAGGTCAGGAATACTGGGCGGCGATGAATCTGATGGGTGAGTATGCGGCAGCGAATCATGCGGTGATTCATCAGAACGTGTCAGAAATTCTGGGCAGTAAAGTGATTTCCGGCGTGGAAAACCATCACAACTTTGCCTGGAAGGAAAAGCATGATGGAAAAGAGGTTTACGTGCATCGTAAGGGGGCCACTCCGGCGGCAGCAGGTGAACTGGGTGTGATCCCCGGTTCCATGGCTGATCCGGCATTCGTGGTACGCGGAAAAGGAAATCCGGCATCTTTGAATTCTGCTTCGCATGGAGCAGGTCGTTGCATGTCGCGAAATAAAGCAAAAGATAAGTATCGCTGGAATGCAGTGAAAAATGATCTGGCAAAACGCGGAATCACCGTGATTTCAGCGGGCGCTGATGAAGTGCCCGGCGTGTACAAAAACATTAATGAAGTCATGGCGGAGCAGCAGGACCTGGTTGAGATCGTCGCACGCTTTAATCCGAAAGTGGTGAAGATGTGCGGTGATGGAAGCCGGGCTGAAGACTGACTTGTGAGTGTGAGAATCAACAGGCAGGTTGGAAAACGTTTCTGACCTGCCTGTTTTTTATTCAGAGAAATAATATCTGTACCACTACCTGACGAGGTTTGCTGGAGCTGAGCTTGTGAGCTTTCACTATCAGTTTACTGCTCGCTGCGCTCGTACCGAATTACAATCACTACCATCCCCGAGGAAAACGGAATCACTTTTTCAAACGATGGGGGGGCACCGCTTTGACTTTGCCGGCGCTCAATTTGAAATCGGGGATGATATCGGAGATAGTCTGCGGATTCAGACTGAAGACGGTGAAACCGCCTGCGTTCAGTTTTCGCGTCATATCTACCTGGCCGAGAATGCGGTCACTGCTGAGTGTCGTTCTGGAAGAGATCGCGCCAATGCCTGGATAAACGGGAATAGTGCCGGCAAGGTGTTTCTGCTGATCTTCGATCCAGATGCGAAACTGGGTGTCGTTATCGGTATAATCCATGGGGCAGATGAAGTCGAGGTATCCGTTTTTGGCCCAGAGCGGCCAGTCCTGCGCGACCCATTCCCGGCACTCAGGATATTCGCGGAAGACGGCGGCTGAGATTTTGATGCCCGGTCGAATTTTTCGGGCCTCCCGTTGAACCGTCTCTACGAGTCGGGTGATCTGCGCGGCGCGCCAGTCGCGGTACTGGCTCTTCAATGTGCCGTTATAGCAGTCAGCGGGCCAGTTCTGGACTTTGATGCCCGTATCAGCTTCAAATTTCTGGCGGCTGTAGTCGCTGTAGTCGTGACGATCATTGGGGTAGCGGATGTAGTCAAAGTGAATGCCGTCCACAGGGTATTTGCGAACGACTTCCAGCATGCTGTCGACTTCCAGTTGAAAGTTTTCCGGATGAGCCGGGTTGAGCCAGTCGGAAGGTTCGCCAGTCACACTGACCTGCGTACGACCCGCGTCCCGCATTTTTTTGACAAACGCTTCCGGGGCTGTCGAGAGGTTGTGATTGACTTTCCAGACATGGACTTCCAGGCCGTGTTGACGGGCAGCTTTCAGGCATTGGTCAATCTGGTCACCATACTTTTCGTAGGTGGTACTGCGAGGCAGGACGTCGCTCGGATAATGGGCCAGGCCCCCCCAGAGCATGTTGGGGATGATCATATTAAACCCGGCATCGGACAGTTCTTTACACGCACGGTTCCAGTCGCCGGGGTAAGGACCAGTGGGAGAATGATCCCAGATGGCGCGGGCTTCCCGGGGAGGACTGCCGCGGGTGAGCAGATAAATCTTGACCCGTTTTTCGCGACACGTTCGTGCCAGGGGAATGGATTGAAATGCCTGATTTTCTTTCAGCATTTGTCGGGCCTGGTCGAGGGTGGTGGTGGTGCGATCCAGATCGCGGGCCGCCAGTTCGCTGCTTTTGGCAGGAGTGACAGTAGTCACAATGTGCTGTCGAAGCTCGGCAAAGGTCTTGAAGGGGCCCACCTGGCCGGCCTGGGCAATCGTCGCTGCAGCGATGGAATCCCAGAGTGCAGGCTGGAAGTGTCCCATGAGGGCAGTCAACAGGGCCTGTTTCTGCAGCGGATCATCGCCCAGAATGAGATGGCTGAAATAGGCACCGCGATCACTCACAATGAGAGCCGGTTTGCCCGTCGGTTTCCCGGCTTCGTCATACCATTGTCCCACCACACGCGCCCCATGCCCTGAGGGAGTGGCGGTCACCAGGTTCCAGGAAGCCTGCTTGACTTCGGCAGGCAGACCCTGGATTTGGGGATCTTTCAGGTGAATCGAAGACAGGCCGCCAGGAGTTGCCGGTTTAAAGTAACTCCCTTTTTTGATTCCCAGGTTCTTTTCCAGTGCGGGGGGAATATGGAAATTCAGAAAGATTTTGCCTCCTGATTCCATAAACTGATTGAGGGTGCTGCAGGCTTTCGCAGACAGGTCCGGATTGAAAGGCAGGATGGCGACAGAACGTTTTCCCAGTGAAGCCGTGGAAAGTTCGGATTCACTGATACGGTCGCAGTTGATTCCGGATGTCTGCAGGAAGCCTTCGATGCGATCGGCGGCGGCTGTGGTGTTGGTGTCTTTCTGCTGCTGACTCGGATCGGGGACGATGATCACAATTTCATTCGTAATCGCTTTCAGATCCCGTATCTGAAAGTGAGTGTTCGGTTCCGTATCCGTTTCCCGCCAGACGACCAGGCGGATGGTGTCAATTTTATTCCAGCCCGCCGGTTTATCCTCGGAACGGAAGTCGCTTTTCAGAAATTGGAGTGTCTGCCAGTTGTTTCCTTTGGCGCTGCTGGCAGCCGAGTACCAGCCCGAACCACTTTTGAAGTAGAGGCTGACCTGGTGATTGCTGTCGGGCGACTCCGGTTTCACATCGACCGAGAATACGCCCGGTGTGGTCAGATCGAGTTTCACCTGCCTGTCAATGCCGGCCCGTGGGATTTCTCGGTTCGAAGCGAAGGGTGCAGAGAGCAGCAGAACGTTCTGGTCATTCGATTTCTGCATCGCAAGCGGAAGGGTTCCCTTCAGTTCCTGCCAGTTTTTTCTGACCTCGGTCGATGACGAATAATTGAATTCATCGAGAACCTGAACAGTCCCAGTGGTGAATCCGAGAGTGAGTACCAGGAGGCAGGGGAGTGTCTGGAACATGTGAGAAGCCTGTTGACAAAGTATTAATTGCTTGACTTTATATTGAAACTATAGTTTTATCGGGTCACGTATTCAGAGGCAAGGTGACTTCCAGATCGGCCTGTGGTTACATTGTGAATAGAGTTCTGTTGTTGTAATTCAATGTGTGCTATCAATTCAGGCAATTCTCGCTGACAAAAATATATTGGGAACATCTATGTTTTATGGATACGATTTTCACATCTTCTGGGGAGCACGAGAAGAAAATCCGGCAGAGATTGCCCAGCGGCTGGCTAAGATGATGAGGAAACTGAAACGAATCTCTCCTCTGTTGGCAGCATGGTCGACGGATGCAATGGATCTGGATGGGCATCGGATTTCCACCTCTGTCAAGGCGCTGGAACCATTTATCGCCAAAGGTGTCTACAGGCGTGATGATAATCGAAAGGTTATAGCTGACTTAGGATACAGTACGTCTTTGTGTAACGCATTTGATGATGGCAGTTTTGTATCTATGAGAGTTGACGCTGGTTGCTGGTCAGAGTTCTCCCACAACAGTTTTCGTATGAATTTTCCGGTGATCACAGATGTGATTAAACCCCTGATGTCGGTCGATCGGATACTACTGATCTTTCGGATTCTCATTGAATGCTGGGAACCCGAATCTGGGCACTTCGACAGTTCTTACCTAGCCAAGGACCTGGACTGGCCCAAAATTCAATTTAATGAGACCGACTGCTACTGGGTTTCTTATTACGGCAGCAATGTCAGTGAATTACCTGAACTACCTGAAGAAGTGAATGTCATTCAGGAAAAAAAGAATGGACGGTTTCTGGTATTGATTGATGATTCTTTTGCTGAAACAGGGACTGGGGATGTGGAACTGGTTCGTCGCACTCGATCGATTCTGTCTGAGAATTATGATCAGAGTTCTGGGGAAGATTGAAATCAGACACGATGGCATTGAACCTGCCCGTCGACTATAGTGCGTGCATTCATGTTTGCGCTCCGGAATCCAGGGAAAGGTCGAGAGTCATCGAAAAGATCGTTGTTCTGTTTGCCGTGATTGGCCTGGGACAAATTCTCGGAAGGATCTCCCTCTGGGGTGTTTCGCTGGGGGCCTCTGGTGTAGTCTTTGTGGCGTTGCTGGCGGGGCATTTCGGGTTTCACGTTTCACCGGAAGTCGGCATGGTGGGGGTGGTCCTGTTTATCTACTGCCTGGGAATCGGCGCAGGCCCCAGCTTTCTGCAAATGTTTTTCAGTCGCGGCAAAACATTGATGCTGTTAACGGTAGTGATGATGGGCGTAACAGCAGCGGTCGCCTGGGGACTGGCGCGCATCTTTCAATTGAGTCCCGATCTGACCAGTGGCCTGTTCGCTGGTGCATTAACCAGCACTCCTGCCCTGGCGGCAGCCACGGAAAAGCTGCCTGCCGGCTCGGATGTAGCGGTTGGCTTTGGGATTGCTTATCCGTTTGGCGTGGTCGGCGTGATTCTGTTTATTCAACTGCTGCCCCGCTGGTTCCCTGAAATAAAGGCTGCTGCTGGAACTGCCGGCGGTGATCCACGCGGCGAGATCCTGCGCGAGCTGGTTCAGGTGACGAACGCTAATCTGAATGGAAAGCGATTAAGAGATGTTACGGTACTGGCCCGCATGAATTGCCAGGTATCCCGGATCATCAAGGATGGCCAGCTGCGACCAATTCCTGCCGATTTCCAGCTGGAAGTCGGACAGCAACTGTTGATCATCGGAAGGACAGGGCAGATCGAATCTGTGATTGAAATGCTGGGGGTGAAGAGTTCCGAGGCACAACTGGTTCTCGATGTCGAACGACAGCGGCGGTATATTGTCGTCACGTCAAAAGAACTGGTGGGGCGTACATTGAAAGACCTGCATCTGCTCTCACGTTTCGGAGTGACGATTGCCCGGATCACTCGGCAGGATATTGAATTTGTACCTGCGGCGAATGAAATGATCCATTTTGGTGATATTTTACGAGCGGTTGGTGAACCAGACAGCCTGGAAGCCTTTGCTGACTATGCCGGGCACCGGGCACGGACCGCCGAGGAAACCGATCTGGTAATCCTGGCGGGAGGGCTGATTCTGGGGATGATTCTGGGACGGCTGAGTGTTTCCTTCGGCAGCTTCTCTTTTTCGCTGGGAATGGCGGGCGGCCCTTTACTGGTGGGTTTGATCCTGGGACATTTCGGTCAGTTCGGGCGATTGTCGACCCGCATGCCACGCGCGGGCAGGCTGTTGCTGGCTGAACTGGGACTGACGGTTTTTCTGGCACAGGCGGGCAGCCAGGCGGGGGACCAGTTTGTTTCTGTCGTGCAACAGAATGGCTGGACACTTTGTGTGGTGGCTCTGATTCTGGTGCTGGTTCCTTTGCTCACAGGACTGCTGGCAGCTCGTTACTGGTTAAAACTGGATCTGCTGGAAATTGCTGGTGGGATCTGTGGTGCCATGACATCAACACCGGGTCTGGGAGCAGTGACATCGGTCGTGGATTCCAGTGTCCCCGCTACCAGTTATGCGACCGTGTATCCCGTGGCACTGGTCCTGGTCACTCTACTGACGCCGATACTGATTTCGCTGATCTCCTGAATGACAGCGCAAAAAAACAGGGGGCTGTGATAATCACTTCACAGCCCCCTGTCACAGGTGCAGGCCACACTCTTACGTGAAAACTTATTTGTAGCTGACTTTGGCGAAGTAGATCGACGTTTTGCCTTCGTGGCTGGAGTAGTAGCTTACGTTTAACAGGCCATCATGCAGCACCATATTGGCGTAGCTGGTATCGCCGCCACTGGGGAGTTCCAGCAGTTCGGTGAGTGTGCCTTTTTTGACGTCAATCTGGCAGATGGATGTGTGAGCTTTGGGGGAGTAGAGCCGCACGGTAGCCAGGAACCGGCCATCGGGCAGCTGGAACAGATCGGGACCGCCAATGCGAACGCCGAGGTCTTTCCATTCCCAGTCGGTGTAGGGAGGGCGGGAGACACCCAGCAGTCCGGTATTCGCACCTTTGGCATCGCGACGCAACAGGCAGTAGCAGGTGTCATCTTTGGTGAAGACCAGCGAACTTTCGTTGGTGTAGCCGGTATCAAACAGTTTATCGACGACAGTTTCGTAGTCTTTACCATCACTGCTTTTATACAGGCGGGTGAAGCGGGGGCCTTCCTTTCCTGTGTGATAGCCGATGCTGTAGACATCGCCGTTATGCCACTTCATACCCCAGAGCCAGACACTGGGATCGCCGATTTTATGACCTTTCGACCAGTGTGTGCCATCGTCAGAGAACCAGTTCATCGACTGATGTTTGACGGGTCCAGGCTGGGGCAGCGCAGCAGCGCCACTGAGCATGAGCTGGCCTTCGGGAGTGACGCTGATCTTGGCGTCGCGGAGATCAGACGTATCGGAGGAGATACGCGCGACCGGTTTCCACGTTTTGCCATCTTTGGAAGAGAGGACCTGCAAAGATCCGTCGGGTGAGACATGTGCTTTACCCGTGCGGAAGACGCAGAACCATTGATCTTTAAAGCGGGTCAGACCGGTAAATGCGTTGTGCGGATCCTGGTCCCAGATCTTCTGGACGCTTTCCAGTTTCAGTTGAACTGGTTCGTCTGCATGGAGCAGTGTTGCAGGCAGCAGCAACAGGCAGGCTGCAAAAAGTGGCGAGGCTGATTTCATGGCAGGTTCCTTTGTAAAGATTCAATTTGTTATTTTGTGTCTTGAATACGTTCCATGACTGACTGAGGCGGCTTCCAGCCATACGTTCTGGTTTCTCTGGGGTGATAGAGACAGGTGATAAGATACAGATCACTGGCTTTTGATTTTTCCGGCGGTACATTGATCTGCACGTGAGTAAATCCGTCGCCATACCAGGCGAGATAGCCATCGGTGGCGCATTTCTTCAGCAGGTGTCCGTTAAGTCTGATGTCTACCAGATCCGGGTCACGATAGGGGATACGCAGCTGAAATGAGATGCCTTGCTCGATTGGCTGTTCTGTGTCAGAAGCGGATTGACCTTGACTGACGGCGAACTTGATTTCAGGGCCTGCTTCAATAATGGTCTTTAATGCTTCGTGATCGACAGTGGGAATGTTTTTCATATTCTCCAGAAACTCGGTGATATCAGCAGAGAGCAGTGCGGCTGCTTTGTTCGAAGTCGCGACGAAGTAGGTTTCTCTGCCTGCGGTTTGCGGATAGAGGATGGCTTGCGAGAAACGAGGTTGCAATTTCCAGAGTTCGCTGCGGCTCTGGCGTCGTGCCTGCGGTGTGGTTCCCCAGGCAGTGACGAAGTGGCCAATATAACCCTGAACCCGGTTCACGGGATACCCTGTGAAATATTCGCCTTTCCATCTCTCGTTACCGATCTTCATCAGAGCCTGCAGGCGTGCCAGCCCGCTCTGTTCCCAGCCGACTTCCAATGCCAACACCATGGTGTGATAACGGGCATAGCCGTAATGCGCTGTATAGAAGTTGGGGCGACCGAGCCAGAGTCTGTTTGACATGGCTGTGAGTGAGGATCCCCACAAGAGCCGCTGGGCATCGGCTTCAAATCGGTCGTAACCGAAGCCTGCTTTGATGCCTGCGTTGTTAATCGTGTCCGTAATGCGCCAGTCCCAGGGGCGGAGCGACATATTCGAATAGGCGGAGCCAGTGACTTCAAACATCGTCTGACCACGATAGCGTTCGCGGGTTCCCAGCTGATCGGGCGCGTATTCCTGCAGACCTGTTCCATGCACGTCGACATGCACATCGGGGCGAAACTGATCGATCACGGACAGGACCGCCATGACTTCAGGGGCTTTATCAGGAAGTTTAAATTCGAACGTTTTCAAATCCCAGTTCACGGTACCCCCACCTGTGTAGGGATCGATTTTCAGTGAATTACCAAAGCGATCGGTTTCAAAATAAGCGTATGGATTGATGATGGGGATGATCAGCAGCAGTTGGTTCTCGCGGGTTTTGACGGCTTCCGGATCGTCACTGAGAGCCCATTCGATGAAGTGCAGGACGGCTGTCGTGCCACTGCGCTCGGGGCCGCCATGCAGGGCGGTCACCAGGCAGACCTGTTTCAATTTGTCATCTTTTTTCGGATCGGTGATTTTCAGCATCGGCAGCGGGATGCCTTCGAGAGTAACGCCGATACGATTTACCTGAACCCGGTCGGGACAGGTTTCTTCCCAGTATTTTAAGGTCTCGGTGTATTCTTTGAGCGTCAGTCGATGCAGTTTTTTCTGCCAGGGTTGAGGCAGACGGGCCAGTTTCTGTTTGAGGTCTGATTGTTCTTCGGCCTGTAATGCAGGCGCGATCAGAAATGCGCAGGTGAAGATCCATAAACAGGAAATGATTCGGAGTTCCGACAGTCGATTTCTGTGAGTCATGTTTTTTGTCCTGTCGTGCGTAAATGACCGGTTGCAGCAGCTCAAGCAGTGGGGGCGGGGGGCGGCCCCAGGGTTTGTCCCTTGCTGGTATTAATAGGCATGGGGAAGACTTCCGCAGAATCCAGGGGCAGCGTGCCCTGTTTCATCTGCGTGAGCAGTTCTGCTGCTTTCTGGCCAATAGCGATTTCGTCCACAGTAATTGAGGAGAGACGGCTCTGGATTGCGCCGTTGCGGACGGTGCCTCCGAAGCCCAGCAGCGAAATATCCTCGGGAACCCGCTTTCCCAGTTTCCCCAGCAGCAGGTAGATCAGTTCAGCCAGGGAATCGAAGGTCGCAAAAATGGCGGTGGGAGGCTGTTCGCGCTGGAACATGGTTTCCAGTGTCTGCAGCAGGTCCTGTTCGTAATCAATGGGATGAAGCTGGGAACTCGGGCCATGGAAAATAAATGGCTCCGGGCAGGGTAACGCTTGTGACGCAATCGCTTCGCGCAGACCTGCTTCGTATTCGATCGAAGCACTGGCGCGATGCGGCGAAAACAGGGCCAGTGAACGATGTCCCTGTTCCAGCAGCGTCGTTCCAGCCAGTCTGCCCACATCACGGAAAGGAATGGAGAGCAAGGGGGCCTGCACGCCTTCCACTTCGCGATGGCAGAAAACAACAGGAATGCCATGCTGCTGGAGTTGACGGATCTGGTACGCCGGGGTCGCTGGAACTGTGGCGGGGACCAGCGCGACTCCCGCAACATGTTTATCAATCAGCTGCAGAATCGTATTCCCCTGGGCGTCAACTTTGTTCTCGGTACAGCAGACAAGAACCTGGTGCTGGGTTAACGAGGCAGCCTGTTCAAAGCTGCGTTGCAGGGAAGGGTAATAGCCTGTACGCGTTTCGGGAAGAACAAAGGCAAAAATATCCAGTGGTTTGGAAACCGGGAGTGGAGGCCTGGTGCTGACAAAAGAACCTTTGCCATGGATCCGATTCACCCAGCCCTGTTCTTCCAGCAGTTGCATTGCGTTGCGCACAGTAGTCCGGGCCAACTGGTGTGTTTCGCAGAGCTGATGTTCGGAAGGCAGGGCTTCACCGGGACGAATCTCCCCCGTCGTGATCTGCTGGATGAGCTGTTCAACGAGCACCATATATTTGGGACGCTGTTTTCCAGCGGAATGCGAACCGGTGGGCGTTGTGTTCTGGATTGTCTCTGGAGCACGTGCTGCCATGGTTTCGTTTTTTAATTCGATTCAGGGTTGAAATTGGATGCGGATGTGGTTACTTGTATTTAAATAAGATACAAGTTGTTTGTGTGATGTCAACTGTGAATATAGATGTAATGGTGAAAATCAGGTCGGTCGCTCCGTGTGATCAATGGTAAACAGGTACAACATGTCTTAACTGGCAGTAAGGGGATTCAGATGAAGCAATTGATGGTAATGCTGTTGGTAGTCCTGGGTTTTCTGGATCTTTCACAGATCCGGTCTGGTGAAGAGAAGCAGGCAGAAAAGCCACTCGAAATTGGCGATCGCCGCGAACTTTTTGTGGATGATTATCTGATTGGGAGTCTGAAAGGTGCGGAGCTTCGACTGCATCATCCCGTTGATGAAGGGCCTGTGTTGAAGTTTGATCAACCCTGGGAGGGGCTGTTTTGTGGATACTGTACGATCATCAAGGACGGTGATGTGTATCGGGCCTACTATCGAGGACGACCCAGTGCCGGCGCTGATGGTGATGTGGGTGAGGTCTATTGCTATGCAGAATCCAAAGATGGCGTGAACTGGACCAAGCCGGAGTTTACGCAGTATGAGAAGCAGGGACATAAGAAGAACAATATCATTCTGGCTGACGCGGCGCCGATGACGCACAACTTCTCTCCGTTTCTGGATACCCGCCCGGATGTCCCGGCAGCTGAAAAGTACAAGGCGCTGGGGGGAACGATGAAGAGTGGTCTGGTCGCTTTTACTTCTCCCGATGGGATTCACTGGAAACAGCATCCCGCCGGAACCGTGATTCCCACAAAGCTGGTGCCTTATCCGTATATGTTTGACTCACAGAATGTTGCTTTCTGGTCTCCTGTTGAGAGCAAGTATCTCAGTTATTTTCGGGTATTCAAAGATAAAATTCGTCGCATCGCCCGCAGCGAGAGTGATGATTTCATTCACTGGTCCGCGCCGGTATTGATGGAGTATACAACCCTCGACGGCGAGGCTCCGATTGAGCATCTTTATACGAACCAGACACATCCTTATTTCCGTGCTCCTCATATTTATCTGGCGATCGCCGCCCGGTTCATGCCGGGACGCCAGGTGCTGACCGATGAGCAGGCGAAAGAAATTGGTGTGCATCCCCGTTATTTCAAGGATACCTCGGATGCGATTCTGATGACGACACGCGGCGACGATACCTATCAGAGAACGTTTCTGAGTGGTTATATCACCGGAGGCATCGGTGCCCAGAACTGGGTTTCACGGACGAATTACCCTGCATTAAATGTGGTGCAGACAGGCCCCGCGGAAATGTCGGTGTATGTGAATCAGGATTATGCCCAGCCGACGGCACATCTGCGGCGGTACTCGTTACGTCTGGACGGGTTTGCTTCATTGCATGCCGACTATGCGGGGGGCGAGATGGTTACTAAACCGCTGGTATTTGATGGATCAGAGCTGTCGCTTAACTTTTCCACTTCCGCTGCCGGGGGGATCAAAGTTGAAATTCAGGATGAACAGGGACAGCCGCTTCCCGGGTTCACGCTGGCTGACTGTCGTGAGCAGATCGGCAACGAAGTGGACCGGGTTGTCTCCTGGAAGCAGGGGAGCGATTTGAAATCGCTGAGTGGCAAGCCGGTGCGTCTGAAGTTTGTGATGAAAGACGCGGATCTGTATTCGCTGCAGTTTCAGAAATGAGTGAAAAGTTCGGTACATGAAGATAACTCCGGAGGAGCTGAGAAAATGAACTCAGTCTTTTCCGGAGTTTTTTGATGGCCTCTTCTTGCTGATTCGCAGCGTCGCTTTAAGATGAGTATTTGAGTTTCAGGTAACCCGGGATCAAATTGAATATCATTTGCATGCCAACCAATTGTTGAGAGAGCAGACAGCGATGACGGAACAAAAACGATTACTGGTTGTGGGCGTTGGTTCAATTGGTGAGCGGCACTTACGTTGTTTCCAGTCGACAGGTCGAGTCGAGGTTTCGATCTGTGAATTGAATGACGGGTTGCGATCAAAGATTGCGGATCAGTACGGAGTCGAGCGACAGTATGCGGATCTGGAAACCGCGCTGTCGGAGCCGCACGATTGTGCGGTCATTGCCACGCCTGCCCATGTGCATATTGCCAATTCGATTCAGGCAGTCCAGGCGGGGCTGGATCTGTTTATTGAGAAGCCGTTAAGCACGAGTGTCGAAGGGATTGGAGAACTCCAGACGCTGCTGCAGGAAAATGATCGTAAGGCGGCAGTTGCGTATGTGTATCGTGCACATCCCGCTCTGGCAGCGATGAAGTCGGCACTGGACTCCGGTAAATTTGGCAAGCCGGTTCAACTGGTGGTCGTTTCAGGACAGAATTTTCCCACGTATCGCCCGGCTTACCGGGATATTTATTATAAGTCACATGCCACCGGCGGGGGTGCGGTTCAGGATGCTTTG
>TARA_R100001132_G_scaffold13290_1_pt1 | contig 17431 bp, 10 predicted proteins | sample TARA_R100001132 | Tara Oceans TARA_R100001132 (sample SAMEA2621247) | marine metagenome | biome: marine biome (ENVO:00000447); feature: mesopelagic zone (ENVO:00000213); material: "saline water (ENVO:00002010), including plankton (ENVO:xxxxxxxx)" | depth 800 m | reverse complement strand
GTTTTTTGTTCGCTTTGATTTTCAACCATGCAGTCTGTCATGATATTTCACCGTCAGTTCTCAGGCCTGGGAATCATCAGATTCCTGCTCCTCTGATTCACCGGGCACACCCGACTACTGACAGTAATGAGAGACTTACCAACACACCGGGTCATTTAGCGAGTCGCAGCCTAGCCTGTCACCAGTTTCGTAAGAAACTCACCTTCGTTGACCGTGGGACGTTCGGGACGGCCATTATATTCATAAACCAGCTTCATGCGGTCCAGTCCTGACAGGTGGAGGATCGAGGCGTGCAGATCGTGTACGTGCATGCGATCTTCTATGGCCCGAAGGCCCAGCTCATCGGTGGTGCCGATGGTTTGACCCCCTTTGACTCCTCCGCCGGCCATCCACATGGTGAATCCGGTCGGGTTGTGATCGCGTCCGTCTCCTTTCTCCGACATGGGAGTGCGTCCGAATTCGCCTCCCCAGACGACGAGGGTTTCATCCAGCAGGCCCCGCTGTTTCAGATCCTTGATCAAGCCAGCCACTGGAAGGTCCATCGTTTTACAGAGCTTCGTATGATTGGCTTCAATGCCGGAATGGGCATCCCACTTGCTCCCGGCACCGTGATAGAGCTGCACAAAGCGGACGCCTCGTTCAACCAGCCGACGTGACATCAGACATAAACGACCGAAAGAGGATGTCTCTTCCTGATCCATGCCGTAGAGCTTGCGTGTCGCCTGGGTCTCCTGTGCGAGGTCGACTGCTTCGGGAGCTTCGGACTGCATACGGAACGCCAACTCATAGCTGGCGATGCGGGCTTCCAGTTCGGTCTGCCTGGAATGTGCGTTGGTAAATCCCTGATTCAGCGATTTCAGCAGCGAGAGTTTACTCTGCTGGCGCATGTCAGTAATTCCTTCAGGGTTGTTCAGATTCGGAATGGGTTGTTTGCCTTCCCGCAGTTGAATTCCCTGATAGACGGCCGGCATGAATCCGGTTCCCCAGTTACGCGGGCCATTCACAACCTGTGAGCGATTATCCTGCATGACGACAAATGAGGGGAGATCCCTGTTTTCCGAGCCAAGACCATAGGTGACCCAGCTTCCCAGCGAAGGGCGACCTCCCGTCAGCGAGCAGGTATTCATCTGGCAGACACTCGATGAATGATTCAGGCCGTCTGCCCAACAGGAACGGATCACGGCGAGATCGTCGACGCAGGTTGCAATCTCGGGAAGCCAGTCGGAGACCCAGGTCCCCGCTTCTCCATGCTGTTTCCATTTCCGTTTAGAGACGAGCAGCGGCGATCGCGATTCTCCCGCCGCGGTCAGGATTTTACCGAAACTGTCGGGGAGAGTCTGGCCGGCCAGTTTATTCAAGAGCGGCTTGGGGTCGAACGTATCAATATGGCTCGGTCCCCCTTCCATGAACAGGAAGATAATGTTTTTGGCCCGTGGTTTATGATGCGGGAGTGGCCCGGCGGATGTGGTGGATCGACTCGGGGCGGCTGAGGCTTCAGTCTGGGAGAGCAGGCTGGCCAGTGCGAGGGCACCGAATCCGTGGCCGCTTGTTTCCAGAAATTCCCGGCGGTTTTGAGGCACTTGAATATGTGGTATTGAAAACATGGAAGAACCTTAATGGACGTAGAGAAATTCATTTGAGTTCAAAAGGATATGGCAAAGATCGACGAAGGCGGCCCGTCGAGGATTGCCGGCAGATGATAACTGGTCTTCCTGCGTCAAATGGTGCTGATGATTCGAGCTGTCCTGGAACAGGCCCGGTACAGGATCGAATTTCCAGTAACCCAGTGTATCCTTCGTCACGGACTCCTGCGTGAAGAGCAGCGCCGGGGCGTCCAGTGCCTTTGAGGAAAAGCGGATATCGTCGATCAGACCGTCAAAGAAACTCTGTGAATTGCGAACCATGCGTCCGAAGGCGACAGGCAGATTATTATCCTGAATCTGGACAATCCGGTGTTTTTTCGTAATCCGGCCTAACTGCTCATCATCATTTGAGAGATCTTTGAGGAAGAAGTCGATCGTGCCTGCCTGCTCGCCTGAGACATGAAAACTGACGGCGGCGTAGTAGGGAGTGTTGAGCTGAATGTGTTGATCGGAAAAAATGATTTCGTCGCCTACAGAGCCGTCGTTCCTTTTACCGAACGTGCGGAAGACAAGTGTTTGAGGTTTTCGTCGTGAACCGCGACCCGTCACGCCAAAAATCCAACCCGGTTCAGGCACTTTCCCGGTCCACTTTGAAGCCAGCGTGCGCACCGCCCCTGATTCATAGATCGATCGGATCTGGAAGAAGACTTCGATCGTGCAGTTTTCCGGATTCAACTGCTTGTCGTCCGCGACGTAGAAGGGAGACGGTTTATCAGCATGAAAGACGACCGACTGTCCCGTGCGGTAAGGCATGGTCGCAGTTTCCAGCTCCTGTAAATTGACGGTGATTTTCTGTTCCGAGAACAGCTTAGAGTGGCGTGTGAGGAATGCTCTGGCGATGGTCAGTTCCTCTTGAGAAATGGTTCTGCCAAAGACGATCTCCCAGGCGCACCGCAATGCCGCTTCTTCTCTTTCTGCTTCCGGTGCTGTTGTTGATTCATCGTAGGCACGCTTTGACAGTTGATCGGCGAGTCTCAGCATTTGCTGGCTGTTGAAAAGTTGCAGCGATTGAACCGGCGATGTTGTCGTATCACGAGCGGGTACACTTACGAAAAACCGTGGTAAGTCAAATACATCCAGCAGTGGATCGCGACTGTTGCGCATCACACGTAAATAGATGGACCGTCTGGGAACGCTGGCAGCCACTCCGGGACCACCTGCCTGCAGATTCAGTTGACCTGTCACAGCCAGGATCGAATCGCGAATCTGTTCTGCATCGAGGCGGCGCGTATCCGCACACCAGTAATATTGATTTCCCGGATCGATGGCGGTCATCGCTGCCTCCTGTGGATGCCGGGCAGACTGGCGATAGGTGGCTGAGGTGACAATCAACCGGTGCAGGTTTTTGAATCGCCAGTCATCTTCGAGGAACTGCCGTGTCAGCCAGTCGAGTAACTCGGGATGATCGGGCGGTCCTCCCAGGCGACCGAAATCGCTGCTGTGCGGTGCCAGTCCTTTGCCGAAATGATACTGCCAGATACGGTTCACGATCACTCGTGTTGAGAGCGGATTGCTTTCCTGAGTGAGCCATCGGGCCAAGGCGCTGCGGCGACTGGTTGTCTCTTTACGTTCGGTGTTAAAATAGTCGTCGGCTGATTCATCCAGAACCGTCAGAAAGCCTGGTTTGCATTCCGTACGTTTTTTGGGGATGGTTGTTTTGGGCGCGACCGGCCCTATATCCTGTACCTGTTGTGCAACCGGCAGCGGAGCGGGTTTCAGCTTGTCATGCTTAGCAAGCTTGCGTCTCAGCGCGAGGACTTTTTCCTTGTCCTCCGGCTTCAACATTCTGTCGAGCCTGTCATAATTGTATTCCACCTGCCGCCAGCCGAGCTTGACCAGCTGACGCTCGCGCGGTGTCCGTTCCTCTTCCGGTTTAGCGATCATGGCCTGAATTTCAGGAGGAAACGACTTGACGACCGCCTGGGCTTTCTTGCGATAAGGGGCCTGGATCTCTTCGATTTCCTGCCGAATTTCTTTCGTCGCCTGCTCCCAGTCGGCCAGTTCGCGATTGTACTTCTCCCGTTGTTTTGTTGAAGCCGCTACCTGATCAGTCTGTATCAGGATCGGTTCAAAAAACGCCCGTAACCGGAAATAGTCTTTTTGCAGAATGGGATCAAATTTGTGGTCATGGCAGCGGGCGCACTGCATGCCTACTCCCAGGAAAACATCGCCGACTGTATCTGTCAGTTCGTTTAACATCAGGTTCCACTGACCGGCGACATCCCGGCTGTTCCATTCATAAGTTCCATGCGTGAGAAAGCCAGTTGCAATCTGGGCATCGACATCATCGGGAAACAGTTCATCACCGGCCAACTGCTCCTGAACGAACCGGTGGTAAGGCTTATCTTCATTCAGCGAGCGAATCACGTAATCACGGTAACGCCACGCATTCGGACGATAGCCGTCTGCACGATAACCGTCTGAATCAGCGTACCTCACAACATCGAGCCAGTGTCGCGCCCAGCGTTCTCCATACCGCGGGCTGCTAAGAAGACGGTCAACCAGCCGCTCGTACGCATCAGGTCTCTGGTCATTGACGAATTCCTGGACTTCTTCAGGCGTGGGTGGCAGGCCGTGCAGGTCGAAATAGACCCGGCGGATTAACGTTTTTCGATCCGCTTCCGGCGCTGCAGTCAGTCCCTGTTGTTTTAATTTCGAAAGGATGAAGCGGTCGACTTCATTTCTACCCCAGTCAGAGTCTGTAGTTTTCGGGACAGTCACATCCTGCAGCGGTTGAATGGCCCACCAGGTATGATCCTCATCAGTGAATGCGGGACCGTGTGCTTGACGAACCGGCACCGAGTCGTCCGCTCCCGGCCAGGGAGCGCCCAGGGCAACCCATTTTTCGAGGATCTTAATCTGCTTCGCCGGCAGTTTCCCTGCGGGCGGCATCTCGTATGATTCATAACGAATTGCTTCGATCAGTAAACTTTGATCCGGCTTGCCGGGCACCACCGATGTACCAGACTCGCCTCCCAGCAGGATGTGGCCGCGTGTGTCCAGTCGCAGTGCCCCTTTCTGCTCCTTCTCAGCATGGCAGGACCAGCAGTGTTCCGAGAGGAGAGGACGGACTTCTTTTTCAAAGAACTTGATCGTTCCTGGTGACATCTCCGCGGCATTCGCCGATGAGATCATCATCAAGGAACCAAAAAGAAGACACACAGGGTATTTGATCATGTGAAACATGTTAGTTGTGATCTTGCGAATTACTTAACGGGGGGGAGACCGACGATGACAACCGGATCAATACAGTCTTTGTCGTCCTGGGCATCCTGAAGAAAGAGGCCGGTGATCGACCCACCAGGTGGAATATTTAAGTCATCCAGATCGATTCCAATGGCAAACAGACGAGAGGGAACTCTGTTGATAAGCTGAGACTGTCCAAATTTGGGAAGAGGAGCCCCATCGTCGGCAATATCTTCACTCAAGTGAGTCAATCGACAGCCGGTCATCAACTGTGCCTCTGCAGAATTACCATCGATGTCGTATTTCCTGAATGTGGCGGGATGTGCATTCGGGTGATTCGTTTTCGGATACAAATGGAATCCATCTCCTTCGAGAGAGTGAGCGATTGATTGTGCATCGAAAATGATAATATCGGGACCAGGTGAATTAATAATGGGCTGATCAAAGACGATATTCATTCCCGGTGTTCCCTCTTTTCCTGAGACAAAATCACCCTCAAAATACTCTTTCTGACCACCGGGATTAATGAATCCCGCAGCAAATAACAGATTCATCGGACCAAATCGATTATACTCATCCGGGGGAGCATTCGCCGGGACGATACCAAAGACATTCGTCTGGGGACGAAAATGATTGATCCCTGGCAGAATGAAGTCGTCACGCTGATAAATGCGATTCACCCCGCCCCGTTGGACAGTCAAAGTTGAAAGCGCTTTGGCCTGCCCCAGGTCGTCTTGAATAGTTTCATACGCAACCAGACGATCGGGAATGGAAGCCACATAAGCATCTCCCTGGGTTTTCTCAACTCCCTCCCTGAGGTTCAAATCAGTACTCACATAAGCAGAATCGCCTTTGAACAGTGTTCGTTTTTGGGATTTCATCAGGGGAGTGACTTCGGCCTCACCATCCACTACCGAGACACTCGATGCCCCGTCTTCAGCAACCTCGACAGAAAATCGTGTACCCAAATCGACCACTTGACTGGTCGGCGTGGTCACCTCAAAGCCTTCAGCACCCGCAGGTGCAAAAACAGAGCACTTGCCGAGATTAACAACGAGCTCTTCATTATGAATGATCTGAAACTGAGCCGGTGCACTGAGAATCACTTCGGCGCCCGAAGCAAAAAGAATCTTGATCAACCCCTCCTGCAGCATGTAATGTTCCGAGAAGCGAAAGCGACTGCCAATCAGCATAGGCGAACTGGAACCGCGGAACACAGTTCGATGCCCTGCGATAAATCGCGCTTCAGAATAGAATTCGTCCTGTGTATTCTGTACGGTGATTGTTTCTTCCATTTTGGATAACTGATTCTGCTCGACGGCTTCCCTTTCCACGAACTGATTTCGTTGTTCAAACAGGGGTAACACAAAAAGAACGGCTACCACCAGACAGACTAAAGCGATTGCTGTCAGCGCCAGGCCGCTGAATGGGAAAGCGTATTTTCGTTCAAAGCGAATAAAGTTGAGTTCCGGAGCACTGCTGTCAACGCCTCCCAGGTCAATCAGTGACGCATCAAGCCACATGGTTTCCAGGTACGCAGCCTGACGCTCTGGCTGATCGATCAGCAACGACTCCAGTGCTTCCGCGTCGGCTTGATCAAGCGAACCATCGGCAAGCCGGCTTAACAGTCGTTCAAATTCTTCATCGTTTTTCTGATTGTTATCAGGCATGTTCCACCTCCGATACGCGCCGCCGCACACAATCTTTTAACTGACTCCGGATTCTGCCAACCCGGTCATAAAGCGCGTTAATTTTCATTCCTGTTTCTTCTGCGACGGCCGAGCACTTCCGCCTTTCCCAGTAAACCTGCTGGATTAACCACAAATCTTTTTGACGCAGCAATTTCAGGCATTTCTCCAGTGAGAGCATTTGAGTGCTATGGTTGTTTTTCTGTGCTGACATGCAATCGAACAACTGTTCGAGAAGCTGCTCCGAGAAAAGATGTCGATCACGTGAAGACACACGTAAAAAGTTTTTTACTTCATAAAACGCAATTCCCATCGCCCAGGGAAGAAAATCACAGTTAGAATCGAACTGGTCAAATTTCCCCCACATAATCATACTGCAACGCTGGTAAACATCTTCCGCGTCAGAGTGATCTGCTAACAATGAATATATAAAAGCATACAACTGGCGACGATGAGCCGTCAGCAGTTTTGTAAATTGTCTTTCCTGATTTTTCTGTTCCATGAGCTTGTCCACTATTCCGCTCCTCCCATCATGGCAACACGCAGCAATCCTGCTCTCTATAAGTAATCGTACACCCGGATGATATTACAGGTTGCGTATTCAAATAATCTACAATTTTTTCGTTATTCACAGGCTCAGACAGAGACCGTTCTTGACGAATATCCAGAAACTGTTTGTCCATCGATACAGATAAAACCTGAAAGTAACCGTTTTGACGTGGTGAGACGAATGCCCACTCAAACGCATTCCCGGCTGGCTGCACTGCAGTGACCCAACTTACGCTTTTCCCGCAGACATCGAACTGCCATGGAAAGCACCAACGGTGATGCACATCACAATTTCAGAAGTATCTGATTGACGCCTGTCACTTGAGTTCAAACTCGAAGCTGTTTTCACTGTCATTTGCTGTCACACGGGCTTCCAGGCCGCTTTTCGTAAGAATTCCGTATTTTGAAGGGATACGCGAGACGGGTGCGTTCAGAACTTCCCCTTCCGCGCTGACTGCTTCCTTACCGGGAAGCGGTGGTTGAAAGGCTTCGATCGTCACGCGATGTGGCCCTACGACAGCCCCGTCGCGCCCTTGAGTGGAAAGGCTGAATTGTCCTGACTCATCTGTTCTACCAATCGCAACCGGGCCTTTCTCTGGAGTGAAGGCAACGCCGGCATCAGCAAGTGGCTTGCCTTGCCATGTGACAGTTCCTTCGACGGCAGCGACCTGAGGACCGTCGCTCCCGCTACAGCCAACCAGTGCATACACAGAAATAAGCAGCAGAAAACCAGTGATTTTTTTCATTTGATGCTCTCATTAGATTTTGTTCATAGAGTCCGAAGGGATCGTCTGTAGCAGAAGGCGTTCTGTCAGCGCAGACTTACCAGGCAAGAGACGAGGAACATTCAGAGGGAATACCTGGGGCATTCTCGCGCTGTGATCGCTTACAGACTTCCAGTTGAAGTGAGTGCTTACTTGACTGGAAACAGATTCGCAGGGAGCCAACTCCCTATCCTCAAGCCTGAGACCCGCCAGTGCTTTTCCAAGCTGGAAATTGAAGTAAGCTGTGTTGTTTACGTGCTCCGTTGTCGCACTCTCGTGATATTGATCAACCCAAAATTGAAAATGACATTCCGCTAGTATTCACCAAGAACCGCGCCATCAGCTCGATCGCCCAGATGCTGGAATGTTTCGGCATGATCGATGTTCTCGCTGAGGAAACGCACGGCGCCATCGACCATCAAAAAGTGGGCTCCCCCTGAGTGCATCGACTTAAACCCAAGTGAGTAGTTCCATTGAGTATGAGCAGTGCAGGCAGAGTTTGTGATACGGCGTGAGGGGCCCAGCTGATCGCAGGTCGTGAATTCATTGATGGGAGTCAGTGTCATCGTTTCCGCGTTGCACGTTGACTGGGCGTAGGACCAACTGCCACGGTCTGCGTCCAGACACGATGGCAGTGTCTCTCCCACCTGAATGGTGTTTGAGCTGCCGTCCAGAACATCCGCGATACGAATACTGGCACCATTGCGGGAGATCATACCGGAAATGCCGCCCTTCAAAAGTGTCTTTCCATACAACGTTGACTTCAATGCGTAGACCTGAAAAGGACTGCAAGCGGAAGAACTGCTGGGCGCTGATTGAGACCCCATAGACCCGGCATAGTTACATTGCGCGTACCCGCCCCGAGGTTGATTATACGGATCGCTGGGACAGGTATAGAGCGTCATGGGAATTTCCCGTACGATTCTTCCGTCGGCAAGTGTTGCCTGCACTGCTGATGCAGTTCCGCCGGACATATCGATCTGATTGAACAATGCTGCCTGGTCAACGTTAGGCAAAATCCGGACCTGCCAGCTCACACGTGGCGGACGGTCACGATCTCCTGTTCCACCAATGGGAAACATCCCGTAAGTTTCATGATAGTTGTGAAGTGCCAGGCCAATCTGTTTTAAGTTGTTCTTACAAGTACTCCGGCGTGCCGCTTCACGTGCCTGTTGTACCGCCGGGAGGAGCAATGAAATCAGAATCGCGATAATCGCGATCACAACCAGTAGCTCAATCAGCGTGAAACCTGACCTTTTTCTATGACCGCGACTCAACATAACAAAGCCCTTCCTGAAACAAGATAATCAAACGATGAAATTAGAACTGAATGCAACAAAACAAGTCATGTAACGGCTCGGCGAGGATGAGTAGGTTCAAGACCACTCCCACGCACAGAGATTACTGCAATGATTCAACTCAGAAGTCAGAAGTATTACCTGTTCGATAACCATGAAATAAATGGTTGATCAAGATTTGATATTTATCACTCCGCGCAGCAACGAACCACTCGTTGAGAGAGTCGTTATCAACACGAGTACGGGCTCAATTAGAATTGGGTCATATAAGTAATCGTATGCTCGATGAAAATTTCAGGTCGGTTTTCGAAAAAATTTTCCAATTACTTGCATCAGGATTCACAAACGGCATTCGGTTGCCTGAATGACCCGCGATCTCTAATTCATCTCAGACAAATGAATCAGGTACACACTGCGGCGCACCTTTCACCCACTCCCAACTTCTGCTCTCACTTTGACTTACCATGATGAGAGCTCGCCACCCTGAATTACATCCACGGATATAAATACATTGAATCATCGCACTTCTTCTGTTATATTAAGTTTACTAAGATTTAGTACCATCCCTCATGTGGTTACCCCCTGCCTCCTGCCACAACTATGGAGCCCGCCCTATGGCAGCCAGAAGATTCATCGACTGTCTCGTGATTCTCGGGCTGAGTCTCTGTAGCAGCGTTTCTCTTTTCGCAGCGCCCCCTGAACTGGAAAGCCTGTTTCCGTTGAGCTGCCAGGCGGGAACTACAGCTGATATCAAACTGAAGGGAAAGAACCTCAATTCGATGCGCCTCTGTCAGGTTGCAGCATCGGGAGTTTCGGTCAAAGTCATTGATGACCAGAGTCTTCAGATCAGCGTTGATAAAAAGACGCCTGCGGGCATTTATCATCTGCGAGTATTAACCGATGGAGGACTCAGCCAGCCATATCCTTTCCAGGTCACTGGCTGGCCTGTCCTGACAGCAAAAGAAGAATCGGATCAGCCCGACTCTGCCCTGGAACTCTCACTACCCGGCGGTGTCGATGCCCGCTTCGAGCATACCGGAGATATCGACTGGTATGCGTTTGACGGAACTAAAGATCAACGGGTCACGCTGCGCTGTCATTCGAAATCCCTGAATAGTTCCGCAGAGCCCCTCCTGACTCTCATTGCTCCTGATGGTGAAGAAATCGCGTTTGCGTCCGACCACTGGCGGGAACCGGTTGTGCATGTGAAGCTCCCCCGATCAGGAGTGTATCAGATCAAAGTATTTAATCGCGATTACAGCAGCGATCCCTCTGCCCTGTATTATCTCTCGGTGAATTCAGAACCGAGTCTGCTGGCAGCCTTTCCTGCCCTGATCAATTCCGATCAACCTGCCAGAATCACCATTCAGGGAATCAAGCTGCCCGGCGTTTCACAGAATGCCTCACAGATTCTGCAACAAAAAGAAATCACGGTCGATCCCCAATCACTGACCGCATCGCATCAGCCAGTCACTGCTCTGCCCACCAGTCCGCTGAAAAACCGCTTTCAATTGGGTGTGCCGGAACTTGAGGGCACCGTTTCACTGATGACAACCGACCTGCCCCTCGTTGTTGATCAGGAACCGGAAAATCAGTCACAGAAAACGGCACAGCTAATCAAAATCCCCTGCGACATTGCCGGTCAGTTTCTGAAACCTCGCGACCTGGACTGGTATCAGTTCACCGCCGAAAAAGGACAGGAGTTGTGCATTCGTGCTTTCGGCGAGCAGTTGGACCAGCAGATGGATCTCGAACTGTCTCTGCTCGACAGTAGTGGCAAACTTTTAAAGAGTCTGACAGACAAAGCCGCAGCAAAAGGTACCGCGACACCGGTCTCTGCCGCCTCGCTCGATCCGGAGGGAACCTGGAAAGCACCGAAGTCCGACACTTACTATCTCCTGGTTCGCGATCTGTACGGCAGCAGCCTGGGTGGATTTGATCGACAGTACCGTGTCCGCATCGAAAATAAACAACCCGACTTTCAGGCCTATGCGCACCCCGCTGACAGTGATCGCTATTCCGGGATTTCACTCCACCAGGGCGGACACACGCACGTGGCGATTTACGTCGACCGCCAGCACGGATTTTCTGAACCGGTCCGCATTCAGGCCGTTGATCTACCCGAGGGACTGTCTGCTGACGAAGTCATCATTCCAGCCCACCAGAGCGAGGCCCGCTTCGCAATTTTCACAAATAAGAATACGCCGCGGAACATCGTTTCTCTTTCTCTCAAGGCAGTCGCAACTGTGCAGGATCGGGAAATCGTGAAACAGGTTCAGCCTCAAACTGATTCGCGCAGCAACTCGTTTCAACAAGTCGCCACACTGGCGGCAGGAATCGCGAAGCCAGCCTCGTTTTCAATGAAAATAAAACCCAGGCAGGGAAAACTGGCGCTGGGTGAGAAAGTTGAACTGGATGTCCAGTGGAAATCTACCGGTTCTGAGATTTCCGGCAATCCTGTTCTGAAGTGGCACATCGATCTGGTCGATGCCAAAGGTAAGCAGGTGTCCTTAATCAAACCTGTGACCTCACTCGATCTGAAATTTTCAGAGAACCTCCTCACCGCACAACTACCCCCAAAAATGCAGCCCGGGCAATATTCGCTCTGGTTATCGGCCACCCTCAAAGTCACACCGTTGCAGACTGACGATAAAACACAGAATAAGCAAAAGCAGGTCCAGATCGAGGCAGTTTCGAATATCATCACACTGGAGATACAACCTCTGTCCAATAAAAAATAAGATTCAACCTCGGAAAAAATGGACAAGATATAAAGATGCTCCACTCGCGTCTGTCAGCGGCAAGACTCATTCCAGGATCAATAACGGTTAACAGAAAATCAAACCTGACATGATGATCATCTTAAAACAATTCAAAACAGAGAACAGCTTCCACTTCTGTAAAAGCAGCATTGGAAAAGCCGTGCTCTGTCTGCTGCTGTCCCTCTTCGGGATGCTCCGGGCCGCGACCGCCTCTGAAGCGGAACAAAAACCGGCTGCGGAAATCCTGCCTGCCAAAATCTCTCCTCAGCAAACAGTCCGACTCAAGTCGTGGCCCGAGAAGATTCATCTGCGCGGTCGAGACAGCCGACAGCAACTCCTGGTCACCGGTTTCACCGCCGACGAGAAGACGTTCGACCTGACGCGTGCTGTCAAATTCAAACTGAAAGATCCCCAACTCGCATCCGTAGATGATCTGGGCGTCATCACGCCAGAAGCTTCCGGAAAAACCGAACTGGAAATCAGTTGGGGCTCGCTCAAACAGACCCTGCCCGTCGTCATTGAACAGGGGGAAACGTTTCTCCCTTTGAGTTTTGAAAACGACATCGCTCCCATTCTGACCCGACAGGGATGCAATGGCGGCGGCTGTCATGGGAAATCGGATGGACGCGGCGGATTCCAGCTCTCCCTGTTCGGTTTTCAGCCGGAACAGGATTATGAATGGATCACCCGTGATATTCGGGGCCGGCGGATCTTTCCCGCAGCGCCTGAAGACTCTCTACTGCTCCGTAAAGCGACCATGAAAATTCCCCATGGCGGGGGCAAACGACTGGAAGAATCCACCCCGGAATACAATCGGATGGTTCGCTGGATTGAAGCCAATACCCCACGCGGCCCGGCAGACACACCACAGATCGTCAAATTAACGGTTGAACCCGCGTTCGAATCACTGGGTCACCACGATCAGCAACAGCTGACCGGCACCGCCCATTATTCAGATGGTTCCCGCCGTGATGTCACTCCGCTGGTTGAGTTTCGCTCGAAAGATACGTCTGTGGCCACGGTCGACGCGCGGGGGCTCGTCACTTCCCTGGAACGGACCGGCGAGACTTCGGTGCTGGCACTCTACCAGGGTGAAGTCTCCGTCTCGAAAATTCTGGTCCCGTCCAACGAAACACCAGAAGCCTGGCCTGCGTTTCCCATTACGAATTTTATCGACGAACATATTCAGCGCAAACTGAAAGTCCTGGCAGTTCCCCCCTCTCCCCTGGCTGACGACGCCACGTTCATCCGCAGAGCCACTCTGCAGATCGCCGGTAAACTACCGACCCCCGATGAAGTCGACAGCTATACCCACAGTACCGATCCACGGAAACGTCAACAGCTGATTGATCGGCTGGTTCATTCGGGTGACTACGCCGATCACTTCGCTCAGAAATGGTCTGATCTGCTGCGTAACAAACGCCGTGGACAACGCAACCGCCAGCCCGGCACAATTGCCTTTCATCGCTGGCTGCGAAATAAAATAGCCGCCAATGCTCCTTACGATGAACTGGTACGCGGCGTATTAACGGCAACCGGAGATGTTTCGGTCAATCCTCCCGCGCAGTGGTACGCGGAAGTCCGCTATCTCGACCGGTATGTCGACGATATGGCACAGGTCTTTTTAGGACTGCGGATCGGCTGTGCCCGCTGTCATCACCATCCGTTTGAAAAATACAGTCAACAGGATTACTACGGACTGGCCGCCTTCTTCTCCCGTGTAAACCGCACCGGCGGAACCGGCGTTGCCGAACGGCGGGCCAATGAAATGATCTCCGTCAAACAGACCGGACAGGTCAAACATCCGGTCACCGGAGAAGTCGTCCCCCCACACGGGCTGGGCGGACCTGATCTGGAGATTGCTCCCTTCGAAGATCCGCGTCACTACCTGGTTGACTGGATGGCCGAAAAACAGAATCCCTATTTTGCCCGGGCATTTGTGAACCGGATGTGGGCTCATTTCTTCGGACGCGGACTCGTCCATCCGCTGGATGATCTGCGGGTCACCAACCCTGCTTCCAATGAACCCCTGCTGGAAGAACTGGCGGAGGAATTTACCCGATCGGGTTACGACATGCGACATATCGTGAACCTGATCTGCACCAGCACTACCTACCAGTTGGGTTCCGAAGCGAATGAGATCAACCTCGAAGAGACGCAGAATTATGCCCGCTTCTACCCACAACGACTCTCAGCCGAAATCCTGCTGGATGCCATTGATGATGTCACTGACACCCCCACCCGCTACAGTGGGCTCCCCAAAGCAACACGGGCACTGCAGTTGCCCGACGAAGACTATTCCAACCAGTTCCTGACGCTGTTCGGCCGTCCGAAACGCGAGAGTGCCTGTGAATGCGAGCGGGTTTCTGAACCCAGCCTGTCACAGTCGCTCTTCGTGATGAATAACAGCTTTATCCTTTCCAAAGCAATGGGCGGTTACGCTTCCACGCTCGCAAAAGATAAAAAGACAGAGGAAAGTAAAATCAGAGAACTGTTCCTGAAAAGCTTATCGCGTGAACCAACAGAGCGCGAGATGAAAAATGCGCTGGCCTACCTCGCCAGTGAAAAAGATAAAAAAGCTGCATTCGGAAACCTGGTCTGGACGCTGCTCAATACCAAAGAATTTCTTTTCGTTCATTAAGCAACCACTTACGCTACGATCTGAACAGTGAGTAGAATCATGAATCAACAATTGAACCAACGATGTTCCGGCCCTGTGGGTCGTCGGGAATTTCTGAAAATCGGTGGACTGGGTCTGGGTGCCCTGTCTGGCGGTCTGGATCCGAACCTGACACGACTGCTGGCAGGCGAAACACAGAACGCTCGTCCGAACAAGGACTTTTCCGTGATTCTGCTCTGGGCCAACGGCGGTCCCAGCCACATCGACACCTTCGACATGAAACCGCTGGCGCCGACCGAATACCGTGGCGAATTCAGTCCCATCAAAACGAATGTCCCGGGAATCGAAATCTGTGAACTGTTGCCGAACCTGGCAAAAATGGCGGACAAATTCTCAATCGTCCGCAGTCTGCATCATAACCGCAACGAGCATTCGGGCGGGACCTGTCGCCTGCTCTCCGGTTATACCCCGACGGCTGCCAATCCGGGAGACGCTGAATATCCCGAAATAGGCTCTGTCGTCGCCAGCCAGCTGGAACACCAGGTACGTGACATTCCCCTGTTCATCGCCAACACGAAATTTTACGGAGGAGGACCGGCCTATCTGGGCCCCGCCTACAGTCCCTTCATGTTCAGCGGCGATCCGAACAGCTCCAAATTCTCGGTGGATAACCTTTCTGTCAACCAGTCGGCAGCAGTCGCTTTGAAAAAACGGAATCAGCTGCTGAGCCAGTTTGACACTTTCCGCCGGGAGCTGGATAAAAGCGGATCGATGGCAGCTCTAGACAAGTTTAACAACAGGGCGCTGTCCATGCTGACCAGTGACCGGACGAGTCAAGCCTTCGATCTGTCAGCCGAACCGGAAGAGCTCCGCGACGAATATGGTCGAACAACCTGGGGCCAGGGTTTACTGCTGGCACGGCGCCTGGTGGAATCAGGTGTCCGGCTGGTCCAGCTGCAGGCCAGCTTCAGTCTCTCCAAAAAGGCGGGACGTACCAGCAACTGGGACGATCACTCCGTCAACGCCGATATTTTTCAGGCCTACCGGGAACGTATGCCGGTCTTCGACCAGGCGGTACCGGCTCTGATCAATGACCTGCATCGCCGCGGGCTGGATCAGAATGTGCTCTTTATTTTCTGCGGTGAATTTGGACGTACCCCGAAAGTTCGCCATCAGGATAAAAAGACCAAACGCCCGGGCCGCGATCACTGGTGTCGTGCCATGAGCATCTTTATGGCGGGAGGCGGCTTGAAGATGGGCCAGACGATTGGCGCGACAAACCCTAAAGGCGAACATCCCGTGGACCGCGTCATGAACAGCAACGATTTACTGGCCACGATCTATCAGAAATTCGGCATCGATACTTCCCAGGCATTCCACGATAACACAGGCCGTCCGATCCCGATCCTGACCGACGGACAGCCGATTCCTGAACTCCTGTAAATTCGGTTACTCGCTGTTAATCCATTTTTTCCCATTGCCCCACAACCTTTGTGATCTTTGAAAGTCCGACGCACTTCCAGCCCGTTCGTATTCACTCAATCCAGAGGCAATAACTGTCGATTTCAAGAATCAGCAGGCTATTCGAATGCCAGCTGAAATTTGAATCAGTTTATCGAAACCGTGAGAGGTGAACACGTTCATCGAGAAGTGTTACTTCTGCAGATTGCGGTAGAACGTGTCGCGGATGTTTCGCATTGACTGCCAGATATCGGCTTTCAGATCCTGCGGCGAAACACAGACGAACAGATAGCCGTTCCCGGTTGCTTTGTCTGTCCAGGTCTGGATGATCAGCTTCAGCGTTTGCGGTTTCTGAGTGACAAACGGTTCCGTCCAGTTGACCGTGGCCGCATATTCTGTAAGCCCCTCGGGGTAAATCTTCTGCGGATCGACGGGCGTGGCTTTGGTCAGTTTGCAGGTAAACCCGCTGGTATCGATTTTCTTATTTCGGCTGTTGATGAAGATGGCACTCGACAGCCCCTGATAATACGTGAGTAATTCGCGTTCGATGTTTTCTTGTATCAGCTCACTGCCGGGATCAATTTTAAATACGAAGAAGTAGGAGAAAAACGTGTCCGATTTTTCCTGAAACATGCCCGGCGAAAACCGGGCTTCTTCAGTCCCTTTGAACTGCATTTCTCTGGCGAAGGAAGGGGGCAGCGTAATCTGCTCCCCCTTCCAGCCAGCGGGAACGGTGATGTGCTTCGCCATCTCCGCATCGGCAGCCAGCACGGTGCTCGCCCCGGACAGAATCACAAGTAAAACGATAAAACAGCGCATATCAAAAGACTGCATACAAGGCGTTTTCTATCTTGAGGAATGTGACAGTCTAAATCGAAGCGATTTCAAAGCCGGTGCGGTAGTCCCGCGTCAGGTATTTGTTGGCCTCCGAGTTGTTCGTGATCTTGAGCGCTTTGCCATCGAATTCGAGTGTTTCGCCGGGGAAGAACGCGGCAACATTTCCTAATTGCACGGCTTCGGTCAGATGGCCTCCGTATTCAAACCCGTCGGTGGGCTGTTTTCCGGACAGGCAACCATCGACCCAGCCGTGATAATGGTCGAGACTTTCCACCGGTTCGATATTAACACCTTCGATGTTAACAAACGGCAGGCTGTAATGAGGCAGAATCATGTTGCCTTTTTGACCGACGAAAATGGAGCCTCCGTTCGGCAGAGACTGGCCGGGTAATAGTTTGGCAATTCTGCTGTCGGGCCGCCGTCCGCCATCGTACCAGGAAATCGGCAGACTGCTAGCCGTATACTGCGTGCCGGGAATGACGTATTTGATGGTTTCCTGTGCGGGCCAGACTTCATCATTCATGCCGGTGTGTTCCGAGTGCACGCTCACAGGGTCGCCCGTAATTTTAAGGGCTGAATACACGGGGTCGAGTAAATGGCAGCCGAAATCACCGATGGCTCCA
>TARA_R100001132_G_C3275563_1_pt1 | contig 17504 bp, 11 predicted proteins | sample TARA_R100001132 | Tara Oceans TARA_R100001132 (sample SAMEA2621247) | marine metagenome | biome: marine biome (ENVO:00000447); feature: mesopelagic zone (ENVO:00000213); material: "saline water (ENVO:00002010), including plankton (ENVO:xxxxxxxx)" | depth 800 m | reverse complement strand
CCTGCAGATCTCCCCCGGAGGCAGCCAGTTCCGGCCGCGCGTTCAGCGCCCACTGGGGATTGATTTCTCCCGGTGAAGAAAGCCCCATGTTGGAACGGGATAGGAATAGATATTTATCCGTATAAATCGAGCTGTGTTCCCCAAAGAAGTTACTGCTCGGGTCATAGTTGAGATCGACGCCATCCGGATCGATATCAGTCGGCTTTCGCACGTTCCCGGCTGTATTCAGGTTGATCAACCCGTCCAGATCGTAAACAGTGAAGGAAAACAGGGGCAGAATAAATTGAGTAGGATCGTTAGGATTTTCCACGGGAGGAAAATCAAGGTCCATCCAGATCCCTTCTCGGGGACCAGTGCCATCGTTATCTACATCCAGTTCGAGAATCGGCTCCCCTGTCACACTATCAAATGAATCTGTAAAAATGCCTAACTCACCGTGAGCAGTAGCATTGCCTCCCGCCACTGTGGTTGGTTGAAACGGGAACGCACTTGAAAAACGCGGTGTCGTGGATGCGGTTCCACCCGGATCGACGAATACATGTGCTGGATGAGGCCGGAGAACCCTTGTAGTAGTCTCTTTATCGGGATTAATAGTACCATCATTCTCATACCAGTCTCCCACATGAACACCGCTGGTTGCATCTCGAAAAAACTGGGGACGGACGAAAGAGGGGATGATGACCCGTCTGAGAGTTCCACCATCAAATGTATAACCATCGTAGGCGAGAAACAGATTGTTGATATCGGGCGAAGTATAATCGACGTCCGGTTCGGGAATATTATTCTGCCGCAATGCAAAGGGTAATGTGCCACCATGGGCGGCCCGACTGTGGTTTAAGGCGAGCAGATTTTGATCAGCATCAGGAGTTCCATCAAAATCCTGATCGACGGAGACAATCCCTGAACCGCCCATAATCACATTGATACCCTGCCCGGTGAAGGGGTGGACATCGGAGCCGAACATTTTAGGCAGCATGGAATGCCACTTGCCATGCAGGGCACTGTTATAGAGCTGATCATCGGGACCGACAATCAACTGGCGCAGCCCCCAGTTGAAGAGGACGTCAGCATCGAGACCGGGGTCGGCCTGGTTGACGGCTGCTTCGGTAAAGTACTGCGCACTGCGCTCTTCCTGGGAAGCGAAAGTATAGAAGACGACCCCCAGCAGCGACAGCATTGCCAGCAAGGCGATCACGACGAGCAATGTCGAACCGTGACGTGCCTGCTGCTGTAACTGACTGTCATTGAGTGTGATCTGTTTCATACGATTGAATTTCATTTCAAAACCTCCCAAAGTGACCAAAGGCCGTGGCCCGGTCCGGCACGATGGGGAAAATGCCTGCTGTTGTCTTTTATTCTTCACTCCGACTTCTGAGCGGATGAATCAGGGTCATTTGCCTGACCTGTCCCGAAGTCGGATCTTCATAGCGAACTAAAATACGAATTGCGGTTAAAGGACTGGGATAGTGCTCAGTTCCCTGATCCGTCAGGTCATACACTGGTAAGCCTGCTGAATCGGAAAGCATCGGATAAGGGGGATCAAAATCAGACGCAACCGAAGTTGCGGGATGCCAGGTATCAAATACATTCTTCCATTCGGTATTCCCGGCTTCCGCATTCTGTTTTGCGCCGGCAGCAAAGCGGGCCGTGACTGGTAAGGCAGGATCGCCGATATCAACAAAGTCCTGATAGCGATCATCAAACACCTTGATATCAAAAGAACGCACATTGGCGAGGACGAGGTCCTCTGAACGGCGCGGACCGTTTTTCAGCATCTCCACGACACGCGTCTCAGAATTGACAACCAGATTCGGTCCGGTGGGATCCATGGGATTGCCCCCGCCCCCCAGGGAAACTGGCATCAGATCCTGCGGATAGTTAAAGTTGACATGTGACGTTTCCTCATGCGTGAAGCGGCCGATAAATAACTGTGGATTCGAGGCAGACGAACTGGTCATGTACTCGCGCGATAAGCCGGTCGCATGATTAAACCCAAACCGATAATGGGGTCTGCCCAGTGGGAAGTAATCAGTACTGGGGGAAGAGTTATCCAGGTCTGTTAAATCGTGAAGACGCGCTGAAAAGATACCTGATCCCGAAGGAGGGGTTTCATATCGAAAGGCGGAAAAATCAAAATCGCGCCAGAAATTACAATCTGCGTGTTCATCATCACTGTAAAGGGGATCGGGTATACTTCCACCGGGCCGCAGAAAATACGGAATACCGTTCGATGTTTGAGGTTGTGAGTCGGTCACGCCCGTAACTGTTAATGGTTCACGGATTAATAGTTCACGGCGATAGAGATTACTGCCTCGCAGGAAGTAACTGACTTCAACTGCAGAAGATTGAGACGTGCCATCGGCGACGATGCGACCATCATCGGCATCCGGCTGATTGGGATGATTTGTCAGGTTTTTGTATGCTGTGGGAATAAACGAATGATTCATATTCGCGCGACCGTAGTAAAAACCTTCTGTATCATCATCCTGGCTCGGATCGGAAAAGGTCGAGACGGTAAATTGCAGAATATCATCGGTGTCGTCATTGGGATCATTCTCGGAGATGTAGAAGTACCCTTTACGATCAGCCTTATAATATTCAGGGCTGCGCGGGTCAGTTGAAGCAGGTTTTGTACCGGGTGGTGTTGTAAAATCGATGTAGTTGGCGAAAGGCAGCAGGTACTGGAACGTACGGTTATCCAGATCGGCCTGCATGACAGTTACCAGCAGACGTTCGCGCTGATCATTTTCAGAAATCCCCCGCTGCGTGGTCATGGAGCCGGACAGGATCTGGAAGATCTCGGTAAACATCAGCATCATCAGCAGCACCAGTGCTACGGATACGATCATTTCCACGAGCGTAAAACCAGTGTGGAACGCAGCAGAACTGCGATCGGACTGACTCGCCTGGATTCGATTTGATGTTTTCGGTTTCATAAAACACTTCACTTTACTACGGCCCGGGAGGGGTTACCTGTTGTTTATCTTGCTTTGTTTCCCAGTGGATAGACCTGTACGACATTGGGCATCACGATCAGACCGTCAACGGGTGTGCCTGCACTACCTGGATTATTGATGGACTGGATGATCGGCTGATCCAGAATCAGGTCGGCATACTCTGCGCCGGGTGCCGTGGCTTCTTCTTCATTGACAATCAACTGAATGCGATACCAGCGTGCGTTTTTCGCGTCAAAGACGTATCCCCCCTTTTTCAGCAGTGGTCTCTCTACACTGTTATTATAACGCAATCGGAACGCACGCCGCTGGTAGTCGTCGGAACCAGGCCAGCCTGCTTCGCCTGCAAATTCATCAATGCCGCGACCATCACTATTATCCCCATTTTCATCATCATCGTTATCGTCATCTACACCGGCAACCCCCCATTGGAGATCATTCCCGGGGAGCCATTCAGCTACAAAGTTTTCGACCTGATGCAGGGCTTCAAATTCGGGAGAAAAATTGCGACGGAAGAAAACGACCACGTCGACGGAAGCGACATCCGTAGCGATTGATCGACGGACGGTTAACAGATACGAATACTGCATATTCAGAATTTCGATCCGAACTTTGGAGATACTATCATAAAGATCGTTATCAGGAAGGGGATCCCCCAGGCTGATTTCCCTGGTAGAGGTATCAACACTGCCCCCCGTGATACTACGAGTCTGAATCTGTCTGCCAGTCGAATCATAAATCAGGATCCGTCCGCCGGTCGTAGAATCGTTTAAAGTAGTCTGCAATTCTCCCAGTGACAAAATACCGGAATTGATGTCCTCATTATCGATCTCAATGGTATCTCGTGTGCCATTGATGCTGAAAGGAATCCCTTCATACAGCAACGTCCAGCTGTCCTGCTGAGAGAAAAAATTCATCGCCTGCAGCTGTGTTGTCAGACCGGCATGATAGCGGGGAATACGTGTGACTGGTGTGCTGGAACCATCGTTGCCAAAACTGGCTTCCAGTCCTGTGCCATCCTCTGACGCGTAAAAACTTCCGAGGGGATCGACAATGTAATTCCGGTTTCTACGCTGATGGGCGATATGCCCGTTTGGATTTAATGTCCCATCCGGATCGAACACAAAAAGTTGCGGGAATGCATCGATCAACGCTTCGGCGTTATAACGGAGAACGGTCGCGTTCGTGAGTTGGGTGGCCTGCACGCCACGCATAATGGAGATCGGGAACAGTGACGCCAGTGAAACAACGCCGATGCTCATGATCATGACAGACATGAGTACTTCCATCAGCGTGACACCGGTCCGCGAAACGAATCCCGAGCAAACAGATCTATTGCAGTTTTTCAGAGGAAATTTTTTCATTTGGCAAGCTCCCCTGTTTCTGCATAGAAGAATACATCCGGGGGAACATTGCCTGGCTGATCGAAGAAGAGCGGATAGGCACTCACATTCCCGGTTCGCGTGAAGATTGTTAACATCGACGGGGTTGTATTCAACTCTGTTCTCCAGACAACGCCATTATCCGTCACAGACGCTCCCTCAGTGCGGGCTGCTGCCGTACGAAAGACCGTGGGATCAGCACCGCTCTGTCCTGCAGTAGTGCATACAAATACTCGATCATAGGGTGTGAACTCGTAAGGCCCTTGTGCAGGGAACAGAACGCGAGCTCCCTCTGCATAATTGACGCCGCGGCGCCAGGCTGACTGAATATTCTCCAGCGTATCGACGACAAAGTGAATTTTGCCTCCCCCTGCTTCACTGCCTGAAACCGTGCCTCGAGGAGAAAACATCAGATCCAGGTGGCTGGAATAAAGGCGATAATCATCGCTGCCCGGCCAGAGATATTCGTTGTTATCATCGGCGCCTCCACTACTATCATCATCGATGCCGGCTTTACCAGGGAGACCATCTTCGCCTCCAGAAATTCCAGTTACACGCCAGCTGACAGGTAGGTAGGATCGATCCAGATCAATGCCGGCATTGTTGGGCAGGAGTGTCGGTTCTTCACCTGACAGCACAACGGGAGGCAGTTCCAGCAGATAGGTCGAAGGACCACTGCCGGGCGCGAAAGCGACGACCTCATTGGGAGCAGAAGTGCCTGGATCCCGATAGGGAGTTGTCAAACGTAAAACTTCATCGACATCCTCATCATATGAGGCCTCGGGCTTTGAAATGGGTGAACTGTTCAAATCAATCGTGTACCACGAACCACTGGCATCGCCGGGAATTTTAATCCGTGCACCATCTTTTATCTGACCTCGTGTGTACAGAAACCGCCAGTCAGTCCCTCCACCACGTACATTCAGAATGGTATCGGGGATACCATCTGGTACTGGGCTGGCATCGATCCGTTCCAGGCGAATTACGCCCTGAATCCAGTCGGGACTGGGTGCGATATAAACCATGCTCGTCACAACGGTCGGGTTATTAGGATCGATCAGAAAACGGACGCCCCGTGGCTCTTTGGCATAGATGGCCCGATCACGGGCTCCCGCCAGATACGACTGCACCTGGCGTGAGGCGCCACGGGTCACGTCGCTCGAGAGTGCAAAATTGATCGAACTCACCGTCATGACAACCAGAATTGCCATAATTGAGATCACGACCAGCAACTCCACGAGCGTAAAGCCGACTCGTGTTGCAACTCGCTGAGAGAACTGATTGTTCCTGTGAAAGGCGGGCATGGAATTACCTTCCTCCGGCGCGTTGATTGTGATTAGTGATATTATCATAGACGGCATCAGTGGTGCCCGGTATTCGCTGCGCCAATACACCACAATTGGTTTCATCATGCGGTTCATACAGCCCCAGCATGCCATCCTCGCCGGCGGAAACAATTAAAGGCAACCAGTACGTGCCTGCCGTGGCATACTCCCCGGTGTTATATACAACCGTTGTATTGAACAAGGAAATCAACAGATCGCCGGAGCGCTTATTTTCATGTTCGATGCGGCTCTGGGGATCGTCAGGATCGACACTCAAGGGGTCCTGTTCGTTGAATCCTGCTGCAGATGCGGGAGGCAGACCATCAAAGAAGACGCTGGCAAAAGGCCGATCAATGCCGCCTGCTTCAGGTCGAATCACGCGTGTCGGCCAGCGATAAAAACGGAGCGGTCTGCCCCAGCCATCCACAAATTCCATTAAGCCGTCGCCGTCGGTATCTTTCACTTCAGACGCCGTAAAAGCATCTTCTCCGACGGGGGGGACGCCATAAGTTTCATGTTTGGTTAATACATAGTAGAGGTATTCCGAACTGATGCTGACACCGCCATCCCCCGTAAGGGTATCACTGCCGACGGCTCCGGAGGTAACACCGTTCTGAGCCTGCATCGCAGTGTTGATTTGCGAATTTTCCTCGATGTACTGAGGAAACTGTTCTCGAAAAATATCTTTGCGTACCAGAATTTCCACGACCGGTTTAGGGAGACTGCGGTATTTTGCACCATTGGCATCAACCAGAGATACGTACTTCTGTCCGATCAGAGATTCAATCTGCTTTTGATTTTTCGCTGAGTCGAGCGCTTTTCGCATGGCTTCGACACGATTCTGTACCAGGCCATTAATCTTAACAATGGTCGCCATGGTCGCTTTTTCACGGGCTTTATTACCGATATTGCGTACCACGAACGCAGACGTGGCAATCAGAAACAGCAGAATGCCGACGACCATCATCAACTCGACGATGGTGAAACCGCCGCGATGTGATCGAACAGATTGTGAAGCTGTTAAACGTCGCATTTTAAAAAACCTGACTTCTTAAAAACTGAATCATGATTACTGCAGAGACCCGCTGACAAAGTTAGTAATGTTATCCGCTTCTACAGCGCGATTACCCGGCAGGTTCTTACCAGGAGAGTAATTGCCACCTTCTCCCAGCTGGTAATCAGAACCGGGTGAAATGATCTGGAATGACTTGGGCTTGAAAGGGGGACCAAGAGTTGAGGATGCAGGATCCCCTTGACGGTAAACGTCATCCATAATGGTCCCAAGATCACCAGAGCGATATCCACGCCCACCGTAACTGCTGAGATAAAGATAGGGAACCTGTTGACTGGGAAAGGAATCCAGATACTCCGGAGCAAACTCCCCAGGATTCGTTGCTGCATCAGTATCCACAAAGCGACTGATATCAAATTCAAAATATGGCCCCTGACGCCCTGAATTCGTGGCTGAGTATTCAGCGTCAAATCCGGGATCTGAAGAAGTATGCCCAGGATTCAAAAAGGGACGTGCCGGGTTCTTTGAGAAACCATAGATCCGAAAAGTCCCATCAGAGGTTCTTTCATAAACACCTCCTAAAAAGAACACGAGACATTCACCAGCATTCAGAAAAATTGTGTCGGATGTGTCTCCGTCGCCATTAATATCACAGGGAAGTGAGAAGTTGTATTGAGGCCACAGTTGTCGGATCAGACCTTTACTTCGTGGATCCCAGCTGGCGGAACCAGGTTCATAAAGGATAATTCCACTGGGGGGATCCATACCAAAATCAGTTTTGAAGGCGGTGATCGCTGTTTCCAGGTTTCCGATTTCCGCACGCACCTGTGCCTGCTGTGCCCGGAGTCTTACTGCTCCGATGGCGGGGATGAGCAGGCCCAGGAGAATCAGGATGATGACAATGGCGATCATCAGTTCGATTAAGGTGAACGCACGCCTGCTATATTCTGACGCCGAAAAGGTGATTGGCGGCCGACGTTTCATTGTTTACTCCTAACTCTTTACGGAAAAACAGTTTGAGATGGAAAAACTCTGGCTGTCTGATTTTGAGAGTCCGTTCAGCAGAGAGTTTTCTACATTATATTATAGGCAAATATCATGCCTTGATGTCCACATTAAACGTAACCTGTTGTGATTGTTAGTCATATTGCTATTTCACTACGTCACAGACAGGCGGAAATGCGGGAAAATTCTGTATTATTCTGCAACACCCTGTCCAAAACACTACGAAAGATCGTTCAACAGCTTAATTAAAGGCATGAACAGGGCGATCACGATGAAGCCGACAATCAGCCCCAGTATGATCACCATCAGAGGTTCGAGCAGACTCACCAGCGCGTCCACGAGCACGGCGACTTCTTCGTCGTACACGTCCGCCACCTTGTAAAGCATGTCGTCCAGCGCACCGGTCTCTTCACCCACGTCCACCATATTGACGACGATGTCATCCACGATGCGCGCTTCTTTGAGCGGAACCGCCATGGTTTCCCCTTCGCGGATCGCCGCGTAAATGGTGTCGAAGGCGCGCTGGAAGACCATGTTCCCTGCCGTGTCGCGGGCAATGATAATGGCTTCCAGAATGGGCACCCCGGACGCGATGAGCGTCCCCAGGGTTCGGCAGGTACGCGCGGTGACCGACTTACTGATAATTTTTCCTAATAAGGGTATGCGCAGCGAGATCCAGTCGACCACGAACGCCCCCTTCTTATTCTTCTTCACGATCTTGATAAATATATAAAATGCGAGCGGTACCGCCGGGAAGAGGTAGAAGTAGTTGACCACGATATCACTGACTTTCATCAGCGCCAGGGTAATGCCGGGCAGTTCGGTACCGAAGTCGAGGAAGATCTTCTTGAACTTGGGAATGATCCAGTACATGATGAAGCCGACGATCAGGCCGGCAACCGTGATCACGGCGACCGGGTAGATCATGGCCCCCTGCACTTTTTTCTTCAGACTCTGGGCACGTTCTTTGAACTCGGCCAGACGCTGCAGAATGATTTCGAGAGCACCACCGGCCTCCCCCGCTTTCACCATGTTGACGTAGAGGTTATCAAAACATTTGGGCTGCTTGGCCATGGCTTCGGAGAGCGTATTCCCCGATTCAATATCCTCGATTACGCCATCCAGAGAGGCTTTGAGCGGCCCGGGCTTGGCTTGCGCTTCCAGAATTCGCAGGCTTCTGAGGATCGGCAGACCAGCGTCCTGCAGTGTGGACAGCTGACGGGTAAAAGTACAGAGTTGCTTGGGCCGCACACCCCCGATGGAGAAGCCCCCTTTTTTGGCACTGGCCTTTTTTGCACCGCCGCTGGTTTTGCCGCCGGCTCCTTTTTTCTGTTTCTTACCGCGACCTTTTTCGGCAATCTTGGTAACGAAAAAGCCCTTCTCTTTAATGAGAGTCTGCGCATCAGCTTCAGAAGGGGCCTCGATCGTGTCTTTCACTTCGAGTCCAGTATTATCCATGGCCTCATATTGATAAACCGGCATGGCGTTACTCCGTCAAAAGTCGTCTTAAAAATGGTTTGTATTGTAAATGAGCCTGGTGGCCCTCGATTAAGCGATATCTTCCACGACGGTTTCGCGAACGACTTCGTCGATCGTGGTGACGCCGTCAAAAATCAGTTTCAGTCCCGCTTCACGCAGGGTAGTCATTCCCTGGCTGCGGGCCATCTCGCGAATATCATCCACCGAAGCATCTTCGGTAATCAGGTCGCGAATTTCGTCAGTGACGTCCATGAGTTCATACAGGCCCGTACGGCCTTTATAGCCCGAGTTATTACAGGTGGAACAGCCTTTTCCATAATAGAAACTGTACTGGCGGGCCTGTTCAATCGGGAGCTGAAGTTCCATCAACAGCTCATCGCTGGGTTCAAATTCGGTCCTGCATTCCTTACAGATTGTCCGCACCAGTCGTTGCGCCTGAATGGCTTCCACGGTCGCGGTGATGAGGAACTTGGGAATATCCATATCGCGCAGACGGGTGATTGCCGAGGGCGCGTCGTTGGTATGCAGCGTGCTGAATACCAGGTGGCCTGTCAGGGCTGACTGCACGGCGATTTCCGCGGTTTCGAAATCGCGAATTTCGCCGATGAGAATCTGGTCGGGATCGTGACGCAAAATCGCACGCAGAACAGTAGCAAAGGTGACTTGAATATCGGGATTGACGGGCACCTGAATCAGACCATCGATGTCGTACTCGATGGGGTCTTCGGTCGTAATAATTTTTTCTTCGATGACGTTCAGTTCGTTCAGGGCAGAATACAGCGTCGTGGTCTTGCCACTTCCCGTGGGTCCCGTCACCAGTACAATGCCGTTAGGGCGGTGAATCATTTCCCGGAAGCGTGACAGGGTCGTGGGATCCATGCCGATCTTGTTGAGGTCCAGCTGCACCACGGTCCGGTCCAGCACCCGCATAACCACGGCTTCACCAAACAGGGTCGGCAACACACTGACTCGCAGGTCGACGGGGTTGCCGCCAACATTCAATTCGATTCGACCGTCCTGCGGCAGACGACGTTCTGCGATATCCAGGTCGGCCATAATTTTTACACGCGAGACGATGGCATTGGCCAGGTGGCGTGGTGGTGGCACCATTTCATAGAGCACGCCATCGGCACGTACGCGGATCTTGAATTCGTCTTCGAAGGGTTCGAGGTGGATGTCACTGGCCTGGTCTTTGATCGCCAGCAGCATCACCATGTTTAACAGTTTTCGAATGGGGGCGGCATCGGCGACTTCTTCGGCAGAAGAGAGGTCATAGACATTTTTGCTCTTGTCTTGCCCGAGTTCGTCTTCCATGGCACCGATGACATCTTCAATGCTGTCCTGGCGCTCGGCGTAGTGGCGGGCAATCGCTCCTTCCACATCTTTCAGATTGGAAACCGCCCCCCGGACATCGTATCCCAGGAAGTTCCGCAGGTCATCGAGCGCGGACACGTTCTGAGGATCCGCCATCGCGACGGTGAGCACACCATCCTTCAAAGAAATCGGCATGATCTTGTAGATGGAGGCCATTGTTTCCGGCACGAGTTCGAGCACCTTGGAAGGGATATTGGTCTCTTCCAGTTCGACGACGGGCATCCCCCACTGTTCCGCGAGCGCCTGCGTAACCTGTTCGTCGGTGACCAGGCCCATCCGGATGCCGACCTGACCGATGACTTCACCCGGGCTCTGCTTCTGCTCTTCCAGGATATCCCATAACTGATCTTCTGAGATATATCCCAGATCGACCATAATTTGACCAAGGCGTCTCGCTGCCATGTATGTCTACCTTTTCAGTTTGTTTTACTTTCCGGAATGACTGACCTGCTTTGGCGCTTCCCTGCCCCCTGAGTCTCAATCCTCAAAATCGTCGTCCTCTTCGCCATCTTCATCGTCTTCGAGTAATCCCTTCTTCGCCATGGCGATTTTGGCCTTGAGTTCACCGGGATTATTCGAACGCATGACGACATCTCTTTCCTCACAGAGCCCATCTCGCCAGAGGTTAAACAGCGCGTCGTCCAGCAACTGCATCCCGTACTTGCGTCCGGTCTGAATACTGGAATTGATACGATATGTTTTTGCTTCACGAATCAGGTTGGCAATCGCAGGTGTAACCACGAGCATCTCGTAGGCAGCAACCAGCCCCTTCGGTTTTTTGGGCATGAGTGCCTGACTGAGGATCCCGATAATGGATGAAGAGAGCTGAGTACGAATCTGGTCCTGCTGACTGGTGGGAAATACGTCAATGATACGGTCGACGGTCCCCTGGGCACCGGTTGTATGCAGTGTCCCAAACACGATGTGCCCTGTTTCCGCAGCAGTAATTGCAGCGGAAATCGTTTCGAGGTCACGCATTTCCCCCACCAGAATCACATCGGGGTCCTGTCGCAGCGCACGCCGCAAGGCTTCGGGAAAGGAAGGCACATCGACGCCGATTTCCCGCTGATTGATCGTAGATTTATTATGCTTATGATAATATTCAATGGGGTCTTCCATCGTGATAATATGATGGTCCATCGTATTATTCATATGGTTGATCATACTGGCCAGACTCGTCGTCTTACCACTACCTGTGGGTCCCGTTACCAGAAACAGACCACGCGGGCGTTCCAGCAGATCGGTGATGACAGAAGGCAGTCCGAGTTGTTCAAATGTGAGAAACTCGTTCGGAATACGACGCAGCACCATACCGATCTGGCCGCGCTGTTTGAACACGGAAACGCGAAAACGGGCTTTTTCACCAAAGGCAAAACCAAAGTCGGTCCCCCCGACTTCCTGCAGTTCCTGCTGGTTCCGTTCGGGTGTGATACTCTTCATCAGGGCGACGGTATCATCGGGTTCCAGGCTCTTGGTTTCCAGTCGTACCATATGCCCGCCCATGCGCACAACGGGGGGTTGCCCTGTCGTGATATGCAGGTCGCTCACTTTTTCTTTAACGACCGTTTCCAGCAGTTTGTCAATCTGAACTGTTGCCATCCAAAGTACTTTCTGAAAATTCTTTGATTGAAAAGTGAGCGATCACCGAAAGTTCGCGGGAACGACGATAACGCCAGAAGTAGAGATCATTCTTTGAGTTGAGTTATTCATTTCCCAGAACGAATTCGCTCCTGGATTTTTCCCTGATCAATCGGGTCCAATGAGAATTTAGTGATACGTAAATCAGCAAATTAAATGAAATAAAAGATAAGACGTTCTAGAAATGGTTTACTGAAATCAGGTCGCTTAATTGGCGTTCCTGACATAATTATCCGGTATTCTGCTGCAAAACTCAACAAATGCACGGAAATAGATCAAACTCTTCACATGAAAGCAGGGTGGTTTTTCCGGTTACTTTCACCTGACGAATCTGATCAATTGTATTTTTTCGTTGTTCTTTTAAGACCCTTCCAGACCTTTGGCCAGCTTCATTGCCTCCGAAAGTGTTGTGATCCCCAACAGGGCTTTCTCGGCGGCGTCCTCAGCCAGTGATTTCATGCCGTGCAGGCGAGCCTGTCTTCTGATGTTCTGGGCCGCCTCACTGCGGAAAGTCATCTCACGTATAGCGGAATTCATCATCATCAGCTCAAACACCGCTTTACGCCCCTTATAACCGGTATGTGAACACGTGTTACAACCCTTACCTCGATGATGAATGGCGTTTGCCAGCTGAGTTTCGGTAAATCCGAGGTATTCCAGTTCGCCTGGATCGGGGACATAAGTCTCCACACACTTACCGCAAACAACACGAACCAGGCGTTGCGCCATGACTGCCATTACACTGGAAGCGACGAGGAACGGCTGTACCCCCATATCGATTAAGCGTGTAATAGAACCGGGCGCATCGTTCGTATGCAGCGTACTGAATACCAAGTGTCCTGTCAAAGATGCCTGAATTGCCATCTCAGCTGTTTCTTTATCTCGAATTTCGCCAACGAGGATCACATTCGGAGCCTGTCGCAACATCGCTCGAATGATACGGGAAAAATCGAGGCCGATATTATGTTTCACTTCCACCTGGTTAATACCGGGCAGATAGTATTCGACAGGGTCTTCGGCGGTAATGATCTTACGGTCGGGTCGGTTCAACTCACCGAGGGCACTGTACAAAGTTGTTGTCTTTCCGGAACCTGTGGGTCCGGTCACCAGGAAGATGCCGTTTGGCCGACGAATGATTGTCTGAAACCGCCGATAATTTTCTTCCGAAAAACCGAGGCTACGAATCCCGACCTTGATGTTATCGCGATCCAGAATACGCATGACCACTGCCTGTCCGTGGTTGGTCGGTAGAATACTGACACGCAGGTCATAGTCCTTTCCGGCAATCGTTGTTTTAATTCGACCATCCTGCGGACGCCGTTTTTCAGCGATGTCCATCTGCCCCATAATCTTGAAACGCGAGACCAGCGCCATCAGCAGGCGGCGGGGAGGGCTGTCGCGTTCAATCAGTACACCATCGATGCGGTACCGGATGCGAATCCGGTCTTCAAAGGGTTCGACATGAATATCACTGGCCCGCATATTAACGGCTTCACTGATGATCATGTTCGCCAGTCGGATCACCGGGGCACTGTCATCTTCATCAGCGACATTGCTGGAGGAGGCCAGTTCCGTGGCAGTAATGTCGATGGCGGTTTCCGTAAACTCCTTCAACATCGTATCAACCGACTCGGTTTCGCTCTGGCCATAATGCCTGTTGATGGCAGCCTGAATCGATTCGATGGGAGCCATGACCACGTCAATGTCACGGTTAATAATAAACCGCAGCTTATCGAGCACTTCGTATTTCATCGGGTCATGCAGGGCGATCTGCAGTGAATCCCCATCCATACCTACGGGAATCACCGTATTTTCCCGGGCCATGGATTCCGGGACGAGTTCAATTACCGACTGAGGAATTTCGAGCCCTTCCAGCTCGATGAACTCGTACCCATACATGGATGCCTGTGCCTGGGCAATGACTTCCGCACCGACATATCCCAGCTTGACGAGTGCTTCTCCGGGGGAAATTCCCATGGAGCCGGCCATACTCGAGGCTTCATCCAGCTGAGCGGGACCAAGAAACCCATCATCGACTAACTGTTGCATCCAATCATCGGCCATTCAATTTCTCCACGGGAAAGTATCACTGTTCGACGGCGAGGAATCTGTTTTTCCCATAACATACAGTGGGAATCAAGACTCTCGTCAAATCTGGTTTATTAAAATTATATGAACTCCCGGTGGAAATCCACCATTCAGCTGATCCAAAGTCTGCTGAACCTGTTCGTCATACCCACATCAACGGAGTTGACTGACTGCTGATTTTCCAATGTGTCATTGGGGAAATAAGACGTTAGATATGTCGAGCGAGAATTGTTCAATGTGCCTGGAGCTGAAAGAGGAATGGCCCGTAACACGTTTTAAATTGTGTTGACGGGAATATTCTATAATCAACCAGAACAGGCTATTTTAATTTTGAGGCAGACGACATAGGGTGTCAAGGATGTAAATCACGATACTGATAATACTTGAGAGAGTTTTCATTTTCTCTTTGTACAGCAGGCACCCGGCAGACCCTGAATTCTCAGCCTGCAAAAGATTGTGCCAGCTCCTGCATGGCAGCTACCGCTGTTTCAATTTGCTGCACTGTTGTAAAAGGCCCGGGACTGAAACGGAGCGTTCCTCCGGCTTCTTTTGATCCAATACAGGCATGAATGCGAGGCGCGCAGTGTAAACCGGCCCGGATCTGAATTCCGAAATTCTCATCCAGTATGGACGCCAGCACCTGCGGTTCGGCAAATTGACTCACCAGGCTCACGACTCCCACCCGATCTTCGGCCGCCCCGGGTCCGGGTAACAGAAATCCGGGAAGCTGCTGCAGCCCTTCCAGCAACTGGGCTGTTAACTGCTGTTCATGCTGACGGAACTGAGCAACTCCCTGCTCCAGCACATACTCAAGGGCAGCACGCAAACCGATGAGGCCGGGAGCATTGTGATTCCCGGATTCGAATTTCTCAGGCATGGAGACCGGTTGAGTTTCTTCTTCGCTGCGGGTACCGGTTCCCCCCTGTCGCAAGCTCTGCACCTGATCGACCAGGTCAGAGCGAATATAAACCAGTCCCGTTCCCAACGGGCCCAACAAGCCTTTGTGTCCCGGACAGGCCAGAAAATCGATCGGCGTCTCCGCTACATTCAAAGGTAGATGTCCCGCGGACTGCGCGGCATCTACCAGAAATAAGGCTCCTGCGTTTCGCGCAATGTCGCCCACATCGTTCACGGGTTGAATGGTACCCGTCACATTGGACGCATGATTCAGAATGATCAACCGCGTGTTTTTTCGAATCGCATTTTGAAACGCCTGCGGTTCGACCAGGCCGCTCTGATCAGCGGGAACAATTGTGGTCTCCAGTCCCCAGCGGTCTTTCAATGTCTGAAGCGTTCGAAGTACCGAATTGTGCTCCACATCCGATGTGATGACATGATCCCCAGGCTTTAAGACGCCGTGAATAATTGTATTCAGGCTGTCTGTCCCGTTGAATGTGAAAGCGATCTCTTCCGGGCGTGCAGCCCCCAGCAGTTTTGCAGCCAGCTTTCGACATTGATCGATGGAGGACTGCAGTTCGATCGATTTCCGGTAAGCTCCGCGACCAACGGGGACACCACTGTTTCGGTGATAAGCGTCCATTGCAGTGTAGACAGAATCTGGCTTGGGGAAGCTGGTAGCTGCGTTATCCAGGTAAATCAACGGCTGTTCGCTCATGGTTCAGATTCAATCCACTTTCAGAATTCAGCCACCGATGGAATACATCGGGCGATCCGGCTGAATGAATCGTGCTGTGTTGATTTCATGCCCTTCTTTTTTCGCGGTAATACTGCCGCGTATCGCTGCGATGATTTCCTCATCAGGCGCATTCGCTTTAAACATGGCCCTGATATCCGTTTCCTCCAGGCTGAACAGGCAGTTGCGCAGCTTGCCATCGGCGGTGATGCGAAATCGATTACAGCTCATGCAGAACGGGGCACTGATGGAGGAGATGAATCCAATCCGTCCGACGCCATCCTCGAAGACAAAATTGGAAGCGGGTGCACTCTTGTCAGACTGTTCCTGTGGTACCAGAGGCATAATCCCCTGTGAGAGGATTTCCTGAATTTCATGGGCAAACAGAACTTTGTCACGTTCCCATTGATTATCCGCATCCAGCGGCATGAACTCGATGAAGCGAATTTCAGCACCGGTTTCCCGCGCCAGTTTTCCGAAGGGAACGATTTCTTCTTCCGTCAGGTTGCGGATGGAAACGGCATTGATTTTCACAGGATCAAAGCCAGCGTCGTGAGCAGACTGGATCCCCGCCCGTACTTTATCGTAATCGTCACGGCGGGTGATCTGTTTGAACTTGGCCGCATTCAGAGCGTCCAGGCTGATGTTGATCCGTCTCAAGCCGGCATCATAGAGCTGTTGTGCATATTGCGGCAGCAGAATCCCATTGGTGGTGATGCCGATGTCTTTAATTCCCGGAATGTCGGCAATCATTTTCACCAGTTCGGGGATATTTTTTCGAACCAGGGGCTCTCCGCCAGTCAGACGGATTTTGTCGACTCCCAGTGGGACCACCAGGCGAATGAAGCGCACGATCTCCTCGAACGACATAATCTTACTGCGATGTACGAACTGCACATCTTCGGAAGGCATGCAATAAAAGCAGCGGATATTGCAGCGATCTGTCACGCTGATGCGCAGATTGTTATGCACACGTCCAAACGTATCAATCAGTTGATTCAGATTTTCCATTAATGCCTCTTACAATCAGGACGGGGAACACGATCTGCTGACTCCCGCCAGTTCTCTACTCTTATTATAGGCAGTTCTAAACCCGAAACTGCTTTATTCTGTTTTGATTCCCGGATGTTCCCATTCGGTGGTGCCGTCAGACCAGTTTTCCTTTTTCCAGATGGGCACAATTTCCTTGAGCCGATCAATCAGAAAACGCCCGGCTTCGAATGCTTCCTTGCGATGAGCAGAACTGACGGCGATGGCTACGCTGATTTCACCCAGTGTCAGATGCCCCACGCGATGTTCGATGGCAATCCCGTGCACGTCCCACTGGTCGCGGGTCTCGTCAATCAGCTGCTGCAGCATCTGGTCAGCCATCTCCGGATAGGCCTCGTAGTCTAATGCCACGGTCTGTTTACCCGCAGTCATTTCACGTACGGTCCCCATAAACAGCACCACGGCACCGCATTCGTGCGAACGCACCTGCTCGGTGAGGACGGCGTAGTCAATGGGTTGATCTGTAATGGAAATAGAGTCTGTTTTCATAATCGGTAACCAACATACCAGGTGATCAGGTTCAATTTCAGCCGCCACTGACGGGAGGAAAGCAGGCCACTTCCT
>TARA_R100001132_G_C3275569_1_pt1 | contig 17620 bp, 23 predicted proteins | sample TARA_R100001132 | Tara Oceans TARA_R100001132 (sample SAMEA2621247) | marine metagenome | biome: marine biome (ENVO:00000447); feature: mesopelagic zone (ENVO:00000213); material: "saline water (ENVO:00002010), including plankton (ENVO:xxxxxxxx)" | depth 800 m | reverse complement strand
CATCTCCGCCAGCAGTCGTAACCGCCGGTCCGGTTCGTACGCTTCGACTCGCCAGAAATCGACGGTATCACCGACACGCAGTGTCTCTGCATTCGCACGTCCGCGCCTGACGCCAATGCCGCCGACCAGCAGATCCAGCCAGCCCCGCAGATGCCATAACCAGTTGCAGGCATACCAGCCTGTATCGCCGCCAATCCTGCGTATTGGCTGAAAAGTAACCGCCGCCGGTCGCGCGACTTCCACACAACGGGAATCGATAAACCGCGTCCCGAAGCGGACCCCGGACCAGGCGGGCAGGGAACCTGACGAGGAGAGCGAATCCGACCAGCGTGTTTCGGCAAACGCCCGTTCCTCATTAATCAAAGCCCGCTGTATCGCGGCTTCAATGCCCATCGGTTTTACATCAAACGCCTGCAGCGCACTCTGATCCTGGACCACCGTTGAATGCACGATACTTTCAATCAGCTTGCGACCAATGCGGGCATAGAGCGGCGTCACCAGTCCCAGCCACAGACTCGACAGGTAAGGCGACAAAAAGGGAACCGGAATCATCCGCACATTGATCTCGCGACTGCGGGCATACACGCGCATGATCTCCGCATAAGAGACTTCATCGGCTCCCCCAATTTCAAACACCCGGCTTTCCGGTAACGAGATATCCAGCGCTGCCGTCAGGTAAGCAATCAGATCCTCAATCGCAATCGGCTGTGCCGACCGCATCACCCATTTGGGTGTGATCATAATCGGCAGTCGTTCCACCAGCGAGCGGATCATCTCAAACGACAGGCTGCCTGAACCAATCACAATCGACGCGCGAAACTCCAGCACCCGCACGCCCGACGCCCGCAGAATCTGCCCCACCTCCTGGCGACTCCGCAGATGCGGCGAGAGCGTTTCCGCTTCATTTCCCAGGCCGCCCAGGTAGATAATCCGTTCCACACCCGCGTCCCGGGCCGCATTGGCAAAATTCTCAGCGGCTCGGCGGTCGTTCTCTTCAAACGAACCTTTCTCACCCATTGAGTGAATCAGGTAGTACGCCACCTTAACACCCTTAAGCGCCGGCGGCAGTGTTTCCGGGTCCAGCACATCGCCGGCAACTACTTCGATTGCATTCCCCACCCGCGCACGCAGATTCTCAGGACGCCGCGCCAGACACCGCAATCGCACTCCCCGCTGTTCCAATGCCTGCAGCAGTCGCCCGCCTACATATCCAGTAGCACCGGTCAACAGAACCAGGTCGGCTGTGGAATTTGCGTCTCGTTCATTCTCAACCATTCAAAACCGCACTTTCGCTCAACTGGAAACAGAATAGAAATTTAGCTTGCTGATTTATAGTGTTGAAACTGAAGATGTTGAGGGGAGAATTGAGAGTTCACACAAAAAACAGGTTTCATTTCTGTTTATACACACCATGACGGCTCAACCGCCCAGCCCAATCGGCGTCTGATCTTTCAGTTCAGAACATCATTTCAGCGAATTACCAGTACTTCCACATCAAACACGTTTACTGCTCACCGTTCCCCAAGCTGCTGCAGATACTGTTCGAGCGCGTTCCATTCTTCGATGACATGACGCTGGGTTTCCGGGTCGGAAATGTAGGGATGTCCGCTCGCAACGTGGACTTTGATCGATTCTTTCACGTACGATATCAGCTGTAACACATGCGGTGCCAGCTCATCGACTTCCGGCTGTCTCTCTTTCGTAAACTGAAACTGAATCGCGGCGCCCAGACCAAGAATCTGACACCATTCCACTCCCTCTTCCTCACGCCAGACAGGGGTAACCAGCAGATAACGTTCGAGCACGGGAAAATAATACGCGAACGCTGCGCCCCCCATATACATGAAATCTTCTGCATACCGTTCCGGATCTTCCTGGAACTTTCGATAAGCGTCGGCCAGCGACAAACCACCAAAGTGTTCCCAGGCCACCTGCGCGTCGAGGTCGCCTTGATCAGGATCGAAGTCCCGTTCGCCAGGCAGCGAACCTGATTTCTCCCAGGGTGGTTTCTCTGTCATAACAAACTACAGACTAAGTTTAGATTCCAACTTCAACCGATCAGTAACAACGCCAGGTATGGTACTGCATTAAACACCAGAAACAGCAGTTTGAACAGCCCGATAAAGCAATACATGATCACATTAAACGATTCTCGTGGCAGCGGGATCCAGGCGTGCTGCGAACGATACACCAGATCCGGCGCCAGCAGAAAAATCAGAGTCCACACAATCAGGATTGATCCATTCACGATCGTGCACCACATGAAAAACGCGGTCAGGGTTTGCAGATCCATGCTGTTTCTCCCTTCCAGAACTCCAGGCGTAACGTGATGACAAACACCAGCCGCTGGTGAACCTCACATTAAAAACGTCTTCCAGATCATCAGCGCAAACAAAATCAGAATGCCGATGAGTACCAGGATTGCGATGGGAACCAGTTCGATCAATGTACGATGCCAGGCCAGGAAGTGCTGAAGCACCATCATCGTGCCGGCGAACAGGAACAGCCACAGCCCCAGGGAGAGCATCCAGGCGGGAGTTCTTAAACCCGTCAAAGAAAACCAGAGTAGACCCAGCCCCAGCAGGAATGCAGACATCACAATGGGAGCATCCGCCAGGGTCAGCCAGCCCAGCTGTTTCTGGATCGCATATTTTTTCTCCGCATGCGCCGGGTCATCTCTGGGGATTTCACGAATCTTCTGAATCAAATACAGCCGAATTCCCGACAGGTAAGCCGAGAGTGTAATCGCAATCGCCAGGATGGGCAGGAGTTGTTCCGTACTAAGTGACATCAGGTGGCTCCCGGGTGAGAATGTTTTCCAGGTAATGAATCAGTAAGTATGACTCAAAGAGTTTAACACGTATTCATTAAGAAAACAAAACAGCAACTGGCAGGAAATGAGTTCACTATTTGAAACGATACTCTTTACTTGTAAACCAGATCAGGAAGAAATCCACGGCTGATATAATCAGCAGCGTTCCCCGTTCCAGCGGTCACTCATGAACGTAGGCCCAGTCGCCCACGGGTTCCAGCCAGCCGCCATAACCGTTCTTTGGATAGTTCTGTTTGGGAAAATACATCATCTGGTCCCAGTTGGGTCCACCGCTACCAGTGGGCACGATCAGCACCCAGGGATTTTCCTGATACCGCTCGCGGGCTTTTTGACCCGTATGATAATTGTACTCCGGATAGGCCATCATTCCCGTGCCGGGAACAGCAGGCAGATAGTCGGGCACCAGTTGTTCCAGTGCTTCGGGAGGACGTTCATGATCCTGCGTGTAACTTTCAATCGCCTTTACCAGAATCTGGCTCCGATCAGCGAAGTCTGCCATCCGGGCCATGCGTACCTGTTGTCCCAGGTGAATGCTGTAAATACAACCGGGAATATAGATCAAAACCAGAATCAGGATCAGCAATGCATCCCTGCGATATCGCTTGAAAAACAGACAGATCAGAGACACAGGTATCGCCAGCAATGCCAGCAGAAATACTATGCCATAAAAAATCGCCAGCCAGAGAAACAGTGAAGTTCCGATAGGGGTCGTCGAAATCCAGTGTGCAAACGGTAAATACCCGACAGCAGTCACTGCAAACAAAGTCAGATAGATCCGCTCTTTACGTTTCATGGCCATAGACCTCTTGTTATTCGCGTCGACTGTGCTCCTGAATGTTCCTTCGCTCATCCATACGATTGATATAATAGCGAATTGACCAGGCAGCAAGAATCCCCAAAGCAGCATTACCCCCGCTTCCCAGCAGCAAGATCCATCCACCACGTATCAGAAATATTTTGAATCCCAATACGAAAAACACAACAGACGCACTCATTCATGATTGTAGGCCCAGTCTCCCACGCGCTCCAGACCTGCACGAAATGGGACATCAGCATAATTCTGCCGGGGAAAATAAAACATCTGGTCCCAGTTCAAGATGGCGCTTGGCGTATTCACGATCAGCACCCAGGGATTGTCGGCATACCTGTTCCGGGCTGCCTTTCCGTGCTGATATTCATACTCCGGATAAGTCAGCATCCCCGTCCCAGGAACTTCCGCCAGATATGCGGGCACCAGTTCTGCGAGCGACTCAGGAGGTCGCCCCTGATCCTGTTCAAAATCCTTGATCGCAGCAATCAAGGGCTGGCTCCGCTTCGCAAACTCAGCCATCCCCTGCATCCGGGTCTCCCGGCTCATACGGAATCCCACAACCGTACTCACCAACCAGATCAGAACCAGCACCAGCCAGAGCAACGCGCGGTTTCCCACTTTCTTGTCCACCGATTTAACGAAACGCCACAAAATGAAGGCCCCGGCTGCCAGCAACCCCCACTGGTACAGCGGATAAAAGAACTCAAACGACGAGTCTGGCGACAATGCAGCCCACTCACTCCACGGAATGACCACGATCGGAGCAAATCCCAGAGCGGCCATGATCGCCAGATAAATGTAATCTTTTGTTTTCATTCGTGAATAGTTACTCCCCGCCGATGCCTTCTTCTTCCTGTTCGACTTCTTTGGCTTCCTGCACATGCTGACCTGCGGGGTTCACGATCCGGTCCATTTCCAGCATCGCACCAATGATTCCACCCCCTCCGCCGCCGCCAGAACCGGTTCGGCTGTTGTGACGAAACATGTCCCTCACAAACACCACCATCATCCAGGGCGTGGCGATCACCACCAGAATCAAGCCACCCAGCACACAGAGTTGCATGAAGTCCATCAGATTTCCCTCGCTTCATAGTCAGTGGAAACAGGTGACATAAATCGTTTCAGTCCTACACCTAACCGAAACACGGCGATCACAAACAGAACTTTTCCCACCAGAGCCAGACAGCTCAACTGAAACCAGTCATTCCAGAGTTGCTGATACTCATCCGGCCCCATCAGAACAGGTTCTGCAGGAGTGGCGCTGGAACTCAGCAATTGAGTACACAAATCGACCAGCAAGAACACCAACAGCGAAGCGACCAGCCACGATTTTCCTTTGACCATCGGCCAGGAAAGCACCACAAACAACGCCGCACATTCCAGGCAGAGCAACAGCCAGGGACTTACCTGGTATATGTATTTAACAGCTTCCATTGATGTCATCATCCTGAAAATAGATTCGTTTAGTATTCACAGCATCTCCTTCAAAGACGCCTCCGCCTCGCGAATCGCCTGCTGTTTTCGGTTACAGAAGTGAATCGCCCACGTCAGACATACTGCATACGGAATCCAGATCAACTGATTCCAGGGCTGAGGCAGCAGAAACAGCAGCAGGAGAAACAGTGGAATCATTATCCACATTACGGTTGCAATTCGAATCATGAATGCTTTCTCAGCGGGGCCATTCGTATTTTTAATACTGCACCAGGTGCCCACCACGCCTCCCAGCACTCCGATCACCGTGCCGCCCACGCCGCCGATCAAACCAATTGTCTCAGGAGCCATTTCAATTTCCTTGACAAATTCAGAAACTAAAAATCAGGAAACATTCGCTGCAACCAGCTCTGACAGACCGATTCATATTCTGCTTTCAAAACCGGTTCGGTACTCTCCATCGCCCGTACTTTATTTTCGATCACACTACAGCGAATGGCAACGCCAGTTGACACAAACCAGAGACACAAGACCACAGCTTTTTCCAACAGGTCATGTTGATACAGACAGAATATTCCTGTCACGAGCGCCACTCCAATAAACAGGAGCCCTACAGGCACAAAGTACATGTTGGTTCGCACCAGTGGCTTTAATCTTTCCAGAATTTCATAATTATTCATTGCTGGATGCTGATGCAGAAACCGATTCAACTGCAGACCGCTATAACCACACAGAAAAATCTGTCCCACCTCACTCAACAAGAACAGTCCGAATGCCATCCGATCAATGGCTTTAAACAATTCGCTCGGCTCTTGATCAATGGATTTAAACAATTCTTTCGGATTAGGAACTGCCTGCAGCTTGAGATCGTAGACCACATAAGCCACATACGTCAGCATCAACATGATCAGCACCAACGGTACTATGATCGTCACAGAGAGCGGGTTGAATTCCGGTCGGTCAATCGAAAAATCGGGTTCGTCTATGGGATCGATTTCTATCATCGGTCTGAAACACCTCTCTTCAGGAATCCAACAACGCGAGCAGAAACGGCATCGACTTATTGAGAATCAGCCGGCTAAGTTTCCAGGATTGTCTCCGGTTCGTTCACTTCAACAATCTCCCGGGGAGGCACGACACGGGGGTAGTAATAGATAAACATGAGAGCCGTGTAGTAGACCAAATGAATTTCTGAGCGTCCGGCAGGCTGCGACTTTCTTCTGACGACACAGGTTCCGGCAAAACGATCAGTCAACGACTGTCGATCCTGGTCTACGCCAACCCACAACAGGTCATACAAAAGATTAAATGGCGAGTATAAATTGAGTAATAATCGATACGTCATGCGAAATACCGAAGGTCGGGTTCCCTGCAAATTAACGATCCGCGCACCGGTAACCCAGTAGCCAACGGTCCGCACACGCGAGGGACGCAAAACAGTCAGATAGGCCCAGGCACAGAACTGACCGACAAAATCGGAAGTCATATCTTGTTCGTCCGTCAGACTAACTGACACGATTTTGATCAGTGCCAGTAGCATGCAGACCACCATCAGATCGACGAGCCAAATCACCAGGCGCCGTCGGAAACCAATATAATCTTCCGGCAAAAAGTAAACACCTTCCCCCAGTGAGCAATCTCGTTGAGCCCCGGCCATCGTCTGCGATCTCCCTGCTTCACTTTAATTTTCCAACTTGAAATGACCGCCGCCCCGCAACGGTACAGCATACAGTTTTCGCGCCGCGATCGCATCCTGAATTCCGGAAATCAGGACCAACAGCGCACGGAAACTTCTTTAGTTAGTGCAAACGACCTGCCGGATCAATCGTGCGCGTGCCACCGCTCGGCTTGCCCGACGGTGCTGGTACAGTACCAGAGAAACATTCCTGATAAAACAAAAACAAGGGTGTGACCGCGCGTCTGGAGATGTTCAATATTGGAACACACTGCAATGAGATTGGATGAACGCTTCTCCCTTTATTTTCTATCACGAAAAACATAAAACCACACGAAAGATATATTGGGTGAGCCTGGATGTAATCCGGGCCGAGCGAAGCGAGCAGGAGGTTTCAGCTCACACATCTTTACCAGGATCGAGAGTCACATACTCATTCAACACGGCCGGACAAGCCGGACCGTGGCACACGGAAACCTCTTTAGTTATTGCAAGTGACCTACCGGATCAAGCGTCCGTGTGATGCTGTTGGACTGCCAACAGTACTCAGGAATCACTTGCAGTCCCACTCGCAATCAGCGGGAACAGTCTGCTCAAAACACAATTCCATAACGCGGCTCACTCGTTCGGAGACTGCTTATAAAACGAGCTTCACACCACACGGCACTTCAAAAACAGAAATCCCGGCGCGGTCGACAACTTCTGAAAACTTTCCGGATCAGTCTGCTGCATCTGCTCGTCGGGCCTGCCTTCACTCAGCTCGACCATACACAAGCCCGCATCCGTCAAAGACTGCATCAAGGCCGACAAAGGCCTGCGAAAATATTCCACCCGCGTCGGTCTGCCCAGGGTATCCCATTCATCGACAATTTTCTCAGTCAGAAAATAATTCCCGCTCGGCGAGAACTGATAATCCACAAACGGGTGATGAGTTGAAAACACAAACAGCCCCTCGGGTTTGAGGATGCGTTTCACATCACGAAACAAGGACGTCGGATCTTCCAGGTAATGAATCATCAGAGGAGAGACAACCAGATCAAAAGACCGATCTGCTTCGTCAGGCACTCCCTGCGCGAGATCCTGCACATACGCGTGGACGCTGTTTCCCAGCTTCTGCTGTACCAGCGAGATCATCTCTAGCGAACTGTCAACGGCGGTGACCGTCGCGCCCTGTGACGTCAGGTAAGCCGCGTATTCACCAGGCCCGCAGCCCAGATCGATCACCCGTTTTCCCTGCAGTTCCGGCAGCAGCGCGATGAGGGAAGGGCGTTCATAGTGGGCGTTATAGCTGTTATCTCTGATCGCCGCCGCGTATTCGGCAGCGTGGCGGCCATACATGGGATTCAACATGAAGCATCAGTTCCGGACAGATGTGAAAAGCAAAAAGTCCCGCAACCGTTATACCACGACTCCGCTCCCTCAACAACAAATGAGAGAACGGAGTCGTTTTCAGATCCCAATCTGATTTCCTGGTAATTCGTTAATACCCCGCGGTGGCATCCTGGTACAGTTCCTTCGCGATTTCCCGCAGTGTGTCATCAGCTTTTGGATTACTGATGTTCGTCATGATGACAATCGCGATATCTTTCTTTTTATCAATCCAGACCTGTGCCAGATTTTTTCCGTTCGAGCCGCCATGATAGAGCAGGGGATAAGGTGCCCACTCGACGGTCACCCAGCCCCAGCCATGCGCGTATTTTCCATCGGGTGGTGTTCCCGGACGGTTCTCACCTTTGATCGTAAATACCGGGGTATGAATTTTCTCAACCATCTGTGGCGAAACAATATTGCAGGGCGCCCGCATCCCGTTCCCGGCGTTCCAGCTGGCCCAGGTCGCAAAATCCAGAATCGACAGGTGCAAAGTTCCCGCGGGTCCCAGAATCAGCGAGTTATCTGCCTGCGGTCCCGCCATATACGATTTGACTTTACCATCCTTCTGCTTCACATGCCCCAGTGGTGCATCAATTTTCCCTAACGTAGACTGTGTTCCCAGACCAGCGGTCGTCAATCCAAACGGTTCAAAGATCCGTTCCACAATCAGCTCATCCCAGGATTTTCCGCTGACGCGTTCAATCATCGCACCGGCAATGGTATAACCCCGGTTGTTATATGCCCACGCTTTGGTCGGTTCCGCCACCAGGGGCAGCTTGACCGATTCCTTCACGATCCAGTATCGCAGCTCGTCCAGATTACCTTCGACGTCCACCGAGTTCTTCAGCAGATCCATCAGATTTTCATCATCGGCCCGCATCCCGCTTGTATGTGACAGCAGCTGCTCCAGCGTCACTTTCGCAACGCCAGGCGCCATGGATTTTTTCAATTCCGGAAAGACATCTCCCAGCGTCGAGTCCCATTTCAGCTTGCCTTCTTCAATCATCATCCCGGCGATGGTTGCGGTCATCGCTTTACCATCAGAACCCAGATGAAACTTGTCATGAATCGTAACCGGGATATCCGCACCCATTTTCCGTGTCCCAACCGCACCATATTCGGTCAGCACACCTTGTACTACAACGGCAGCAGCAACCGCCGGCAGCTCTCCGGATTTCAGATAGGGTTCCAGTTGGTGATTAATCGTCTGTCCCTGCACCATTCCAGACGGCAACATCAGGCCTATCCCCAGAATCAGCACACAGACCCCTGGTGACATAATACGCATAAGCTACTCCCCATGAACGGTAAACAGAATTCAGGATGGTCTCCTGTTCAACCATCCGTTTTATTTATCGTGTATCACCGCTGCCAGCTGTGGAGTCATCTCACAAAAACTTCTCAGATCAAAGAAACCACAACTGTTAAACCGCACAGGTCGCACGATCAGGCTGACTGGGATTCCGGGACTGATTTCAGATGCAGTCCTTTGGCAGCGATCTGCGCCGTGATTGCGGCATCGCCACCATTGGCCAGCACAAACAGAATCGCGGCGAACCCGTAGTTACCATTCGAAATGGCAGCAGCCAGTACAACCACTAAGATCATAAAACCACAAAACTCGGCAAACGCGACCGGATAATGTTTCATCACAAAGTCTCCCCACGACGGGAAGACGAAACTGCGAATTCCTACCTGTGATGGCTTCCAGAACGTCGCGCCACACGCTTCACAGTGGTAATCATGCCTGGGAACAACTGCAAAACAGTTACCACACAGGTTCTCCCGCGACTGCGATACCTCCGGATCAAAGCCTTTCTCTTCGAATGTTTTATAAGCATCCAGAAAAACCTCACGCATCGTCTTGCGATCAATTTTCGGGAACCCCGAATAATTCAGGCTCTTGCCATCTTTCAGACAAATCTTGGCATTCCCGAAGATCGTACTCTTCAGATCCTTGATCTGGCTGTAATAAATTGACCAGAAGGTACGCTTGGGTTTTCCCGATCCATTCGTGCGAATACACAGCAGGCGAAAATTCGTCAGCACCACCGCCGTATGATTAATCGTCTGTGCCCAGAGTGCTCCCATAAAGAACTGCTCGGAGAAAGAAGACTGATTTCCTTTGGAAATGAACAGCACTTCTTCCTTTTCCAGGAGCATCTCTTCCAGCAGCGGTTCGAGACGTTTCACCAGCTGGAATTTTTTCTTGATCCCACTTTTGGCAAACATCCCCTCAAGCTTCGGGAACATGGTCTCCAGCCGATAGTGAATGTCGGGGGAGAGAATCAGATTCAACTGCGTAAGTTTGGTATCAACCGCCTGACTGGCTACAGTGCTCATGTTCGATCGTCCTCAGGGATGGGGTAAAACGGAAGTAGAAACGCATCTTACCCAGAACACACGAACAGTTCAAAACGATTTTCTTTTTTTACGATGAATTCTTCGCTACCCCGCAATGAAGAAACTGGACGAAATACTGACTGTTATTTTTCGAATTCGGAGGAAACGTGCCCGGAGACATCCTTAATATACCGTCCCTTAATCATCTGATTAAGGGCCACCAGTGCAGCACTCGCGTTACTTATCACCAGAATCAGCCAGGCATATGCAAAACCTCGGTGAGACAATATCTGAAAGGCCATCGCCTGAAATGCCAGGTAGGTCACCAGACTATTCCACGCATAGTGATTTTCCTTCAACACAAAATTCTCCCACGGCGGAAAAATGAGACAGCGGAACCCCATCTCGGCAGGCGTCCAGAATGACGCGCCGCAATCTTCACATTTATAAGATGGTTGGGGAAGGACCGCGAAACAGTTTCCACACAGATTTTCCCGCGATTGCGAAACTGACGGATCAAAATCTGCTTTTTTCAGCAGTTCAGTCACATCCTGAAAAACCATTCGCAGAGTCAGACGATCCTGTTGGGGAAAATCGTTAAAAGTCATTTTCTTACCATCGACCAGGCGAAATTGAGGCGTTCCAATCCAGGAGTTTTTCAGTGTTTCAACCTGACTGTAATAAATAGACCAGTAGGGTTGATGGAAAGGTTCATAGCGGTTCGAATGCATCAAAAGCAGTCGCAAATTTGTAAGCACGATAATGATCTTGCGAAACCGGATCTCTCCTTTCGAGACAAACAGAACCTGTTCGTCTTTCAGCAACATGCTCACCAGTACGGGTTCGATCTGTTCTACCAGCTCATATTTTTTCCTGACTTCATGATCCTTAACATCCCCATAAGTCCCGGAAAACACCGTCTCCAACCGGTAATGGATCTCAGGTGACAAAACGAATCCCAGTTCGTTTAATTTTGTGATTACAAGTTCAGCGTTTTTGTTCTCCACAGTCAGTCTCGCATTAGAGCAGGGGCACAGGAGATCCTCACAATCGTCCAATCCAGGTAGCGACGTCCAGCACTTCGCTCAGCATCATCTGCTGTGCACACAGAATTGACCGCTGCAGTTCTTCCGCCGTCACTTCACCGGCTGAATTCGACAAGGGCAGGGTCCCGGTAGCGTCACTCAGAAATTCCACCGTAAAGCCCCGGTGCACCGCCTGGCGGGCCGTCGTATCACAACACATGTGAGTCATATAACCGGCGATCGTTACCGTATCGATGTTCCGCTCCCGCAGCCAGTCTTCCAGTTCCGTCCCCGTGAAACTGCCCGGCAACGTTTTCTCAATCAGAACATCATGGGGACGCTTTGCGACCTCGGCATGCAGTTCCCAGCCCGACGTTCCTTTCTGAAAGAACGGCTTTTCAGGATCAGTCATATGATGCTGCACCACAATCACAGGCACCTGTTTCGCGGCAGCCGCATCCATCGCGACCAGGATCTGCTCCAGATGCCCCGCCGGATAAGTAATCGGCAGTGCCCCCGTAAAATATTCGTTCTGCACATCAATCACCAGCAATGCACGACTCATCACAGCTCCTTCAAAAATCTCATTACCGTTTCAATACACCAGCACAAATTCAAAAATCACATTTCCATGTTCTTTCGTGACTTTCGTGGCAGAAAAAACTTTCGGCATCCTGTTCAGGCTGCTCTGTATATCCTTCACATGGAATAAGCCAGGCAGTTCAACCTGCCGCTCCCAGTTTGAGACCAATTAATCCGGCCAGAATCAACAACACGCTGAAAATGCGGACCGCATTGATCGGTTCCTGAAACAGCACCACGCCCAGAATCACCGTTCCCACGGCACCCACTCCCACCCAGACAGCATATGCGGTTCCCAGAGGCAGAGTTTTCATCGCGAGCCCCAGTAATCCCAGACTGATGATCATCGAACCGATGGTCCACAGGGAAGGGAGCAGACGCGTAAAACCTTCTGTATATTTCAAGCCCACGGCCCAGGCCACTTCAAACAAACCCGCCAGAATGAGAATCAGCCACGACATCGTATAGTCCTTCACACAGAGGGGCCGTCCCCGTTGAATCAGGAGCGGTGAGGTCGTCCCCACTTCCAGACAGATCAATACTGCCATCTTAGTCAACAGCACCAGGTCTGCAAAGGCTCACTGAAAAAGTGAAGTTTCTCCACACCTCACATCACCAGCACATTTTCGTGCATTTTGTGTGATTCGTGGTAGCACAATCAACCATCGGCTGACAGCGTTTTCTGCTCCGCGTACCAGTCTGCCGTCGCCTGAACGGCCTGTTTCACCACCGCAATTACTTCAGTCGGCGGTCCCTTGGATTCCGTGCCATACTCCCACTGGCTCAACAGTTCTTCACCCGCAGACGTCTGAAAACCTACCAGTAATTTGCACGGTTTACCCGCTGCTTCCGGGTCACCAAACCCGCCGATCCAGCCGTCAATCACCGGACTGCAGACACCGCGCACTGCCTGAAACGCAGCGGCATCACTCACGCCGATATACAGATCGTGTTCCCGGTTGTCCTCGGCCCCTGTTCCCATCCGGTTGATCGTGCCGTCGTCTGTCAGCAAAATAAATAAAACCTGGTCGCCATCGCATTCCAGCATCACCATAATCCGTGCCACACTGTGGGCACTACTGACCGTGGTGGCCGCTGGTTTGGATTTAAACCTGTCAAAGAAGCCCATTCATACCTCATAGCTCTGATCATACGCTTGAGCGCGCAAAATAATTTGTGAATGCTCTCAATATCGGTTTTTCCTCACTCCGGTCAAGTACAGAAAAGCGAATCTGTTTGAATCGACCGAAATAAGGACCCCCGGATTGCAGGAATTCAGAAAACAGTCGAGCCACCAGATCAGGAGAATTTCGAAAGACACCACAGCCCCAGGCCCCCAGCACCAGTGTCTGACAACCCTGCGCAGCAAACAACGCAAGCGTTTTATCCATGCGTGCCATGAAGACCTGCGGAATCTCACTCACATGCACAGGTTCATTCTTCTGAATCGCACCCGCATTGGGAGCCGCACTCGTCAGAAAATCCACCTGGTAACTGGATTTCAGAAACGATCCCGCATCATCCCGAAACACCGGACAGGCAGGGGAGTAAATCATGCGATCCGAATAAAAGGCGCTCCGCAACCTGCGATGTGTCTCATAGTACTGTTTGTGAAACAGATTCAACGAAGCATACAGCGCCGAACTACGCGCCAGACTCTCTTCCTGCGCCTGGCTTCCTCCCAGAAACCCGCCTCCCGGATTTTTCGCAGAAGCAAAATTCAATACACCAATCCGGCCAGTCGTCGCGTCTGCCGCCAGTGACCATGCACCTTCTAACGTGGTCTCATTCTCCAGTTGGAATGCCGTTTCCGTAAACGGAGCAGGCGTCCGTAGTACTTCATCCCGCATCTCTGTCAGCGTTTCTGGTTCAAAACAGGCTGAACCCGCATTGCAGGCCGCCATCTCGGCGGTAATCGCTACTGTCTCCCCCCGTGGATTTACATACTGTCCCACTTCCATGACTTCCAGCGTGGTCTTCGCCAGATACGCACGTCCTGTTCGACTACTCATAGTCACAATCCTTTCTCATTCCTGTTTTCTCATTCTTTATATTATTCACTACATTCTACCTTAGTGTATTTTATACGACAAGTGATATTAAATCATGGTTCACACCTTTTTATGATTTCGTCTCATTTCGTGTTTTCGTGGTCGAAAAAAACAGGTGATCGGACGAAATCAGCTCCGTGGCTTTCATTCAAACGGAAATTCTGGTTAGAATGAAATTCCTCACAACACACTCCAGCACCAGGAACAACAACATGCCACGACTGACAGCCCCGTGCCTCTTCGCCCTGTTCACACTTCTGCTTCTTACAACAGACATCTCGTTCGCCGCAGAGCCAGTCGAGATCGGCTCCCGACTGGAACTCATGGTCGACGACACCCTGATCGAATCCCGCAGCCCGGAAGCCCGTTTCGAACTGCATCATCCCACGCCCCGCGAAATTGTCTTCACTTACGACAAGCCCTGGGAAGGGAGTGGTTGCGGCTACCAGAGTATCTTCAAAGACGGCGACAAATACCGCATGTACTACAAAGCCTGGCATCTCGACGTGCAGGAAAAAAAACTCGGCCCCAACAACAGTAACTTCACCTGTTACGCGGAAAGCGACGACGGCATTCACTGGAAACGCCCTGACGTGGGCCTGTTCTCGTTTCCGCCGGGCAGTGGCGATAAAAAAAATAACATCGTCATCGGCAAAGCGTATCGCGACTGGATGAAGTCCACCAAACCCGATCCCGTGCATCCCGCCGTCTTCAAAGACGAAAATCCCGACTGTCCCGCAGATGCGAAATTTAAAGCCATCCTCCGCTCTCGCGGCCCGCACGGCTTACTGGTGCTCAAATCCCCCGATGGCATTCACTGGTCACTCCTTGCGGATAAACCGGTCATCACCGATGGTGCCTTCGATTCGGAAAACCTCGCCTTCTGGGATCCGACGATTCAAAAATACCGCGCCTACTGGCGTTACTTCACCAAAGGCACGACCGATGAAAAAAACTGGAAACCGTCCGGCCTGCGTGATATCCGCACCGCGACCTCACCAGATCTGCTGCACTGGAGCAAACCCCAGGACCTCAAGTACGGCGATGCGCCTCCCGAGCAGCTCTATACCAATCAGATCAAACCCTACTACCGTGCTCCGCACATCCTCGTCGGCTTTCCCACACGCTACATCGAACGGGGCTGGTCCAAATCGATGGAGCAACTTCCCGAGTTTAAACATCGCAAAATGCGTTCGTCCATCTCCGACCGTTACGGCATGGCGATTACCGAAGGGTTGTTCATGACCAGCCGCGACGGGGTGAATTTCAAACGCTGGCCCGAAGCCTTCCTGCGTCCCGGCATCGAACGCCAGGGAACCTGGGCCTACGGACATCAATACATCGGCTGGCAGATGGTCGAAACCAAATCAGATGTGGAAGGTGCCCCCAACGAAATTTCCCTCTACGCCACCGAAGGTTACTGGACCGGCAACAGCAACCAGCTAAGACGCTACACGATGCGCATTGACGGCTTCGTCTCGATCAACGCACCACTCAAGGGAGCCGAGATCACCACCAAACCCATCACCTTCACCGGTAAAGAACTCAAGCTCAACTTCTCCACCTCCGCCGCCGGCGGCATCTTAGTCGAACTGCAAAGCCCGGATGGCAAACCCATCGACGGTTTCACAGAGTCCGACTGCAGCGAACTCTTCGGCGACACCATCTCCCGCGCAGTGCACTGGAAACAGGGAACCGACGTGAGCAAACTCGCCGGCAAACCGGTCAAACTAAGAATCAAACTCAAAGACGCGGACTTGTATTCGTTCAAGTTTGAATAGGTTTTCAAAGCAGGGTGAGTTAACAGGAAACGGACTGAGTACCATCATATGTCAGAACCTCTCACCGAAATCAGAGTTGTGTTTGCATATTACTCTGAACCCGCTGATCGTCTGCTGTTGGCTGGCGAACTGTTGCAGGGAATCACTGCTCATCCCACAATGAAACTAAAGGTCAAGGACCAGGACGACATATGGATTGTCACCGGATTCGGACATCTGCCTCCGGAAGCAGTGATGGCTGACCCGCCCAAAATCGCCCTGGGCCTTCTTAATTCAGTCAATCCCCGGCAACCACCGCAAGCAGGCCAGCACCTGATCGAAGTCCGGGACTAATCACTATCCGAAAGGATCTGTTTTCGCGTCATTTCGTGCTTTTCGTGGTAGCTGCAATTTCGTTCTGCCTGTCGTCACCCCAGCATCCTGTGATAACCATCCTCAATTTCCTCCAGCCCATACGCATTTCGTTCTACGACATAGATACATTGAAAGTTCCACCCTCGCTCTGACAAAGCTCGCCGTAACGCGATTCCGAAATCGGGCTTAGAAAGTTTTCCGTAACCAGTCGCCAGAGCAGGGACGTTGACGGTCTTACAACCATGCAATTCAATGATCGACAACGCACTCGTTAGCGTCTGCAGCACCAGTTCAATGCTTGAATCATACCAGCCGTCAACTGCCACTGAATAGACAATCGAATTGAACTCGAACGGCTCGGGTCCGATTTCCATCACGAATCCAGGCGCAATAAAATTCAATTTCTGATCCTGCAGATACTGATGTAACTGCCTCTGGAGTGCCTCACCCCCACGCATCAACAGCGCACCGTTCACGCCGCCCGACATATTCAGATACACATTCCCCGAACAGACCAGCGCCTCTGCCGGGTGATCCAGAATGTCACCATGTATGAATTCGAGTTTCATCAACGAATATTCCGATCATTGGCTCTGGCTCAATTCAACTTTCCGCCCATCTGGATCCTGGACCACGAAAACCAGCCGACCATCAAATTCATAGCTGGAAAATATTTCAATATCAGCAGCATCCAGACTTTCTTTCAGATCCGTTTCCAGATTGACAGCAAAGCCCAGTCGACTGCGATCAACGGGTTCATCCTCTTTCAACGGATAGAGCTCAAACACCATTCCTTCAAACGCAGACGCATAATGTTCCGGGCCGGAACCATGCTTTTCTTTTTGAAACTCGATTCCCAACTGCTCGTAAAAGAACCGGCTCACTTCTATACCACGACAACGTAACACCAGCAGATTGAGTTTCAGATCCATGAATCATCGATTTCTGTGACACGGGAAGGCGACAATGAAAACACCCTTATAGTACCCGATTCCGACTGTTTCCACCACAAACATTTGAGTTCTGGGACTTGCTGGAATCAACTCAAATTTCGTGTCATTTCGTTCTTTTCGTGGTCTCGAATAATCTGCTCACCCCCGTCGTTTCCACCGTTGCCTCGCCGCGTCCAGCAGCACGGCGATAATAATCACCGCGCCGGTAATCACACGTTTACTCGGATCGGTGGCCCCGATCTGCGCCAGGCCTGTCTGCAGCACCGCGATGATCAGCACGCCGAAGAATGTATTGATCACCGAGCCGCGGCCCCCCATCAGGCTCGTTCCGCCAATCACACAGGCGGCGATGGCTGAGAGTTCCAGTCCCACCGCTGCGTTCGGGTCGGCACTGGAGAGTCGCGAGG
>TARA_R100001132_G_C3275571_1_pt1 | contig 17752 bp, 14 predicted proteins | sample TARA_R100001132 | Tara Oceans TARA_R100001132 (sample SAMEA2621247) | marine metagenome | biome: marine biome (ENVO:00000447); feature: mesopelagic zone (ENVO:00000213); material: "saline water (ENVO:00002010), including plankton (ENVO:xxxxxxxx)" | depth 800 m | reverse complement strand
GTTTACTATCTGGCTAACGACCGGAATTCGGGGTATACGCGGATTGATCCCCGAAGTTATCGAGATCATCCGGAATCGCCGATCGCGGCAGGATTTCATCGAGGCGGCGGGCAGCATATCACCCTGGCCGTCGTTGACGGGACGACCGGCTATGCCTCCTGGATTGCCGGTGGGGGACCAGAGAAAGGGCTCATTGATGTGACCCGGATTCGGCCCGAGGGGAATTCGGAAATCTGTTATTCCTTTTCACTGCCCACGGGGGCCATTCATGGTCTGACGACCTGTTCTGGAAAAGTCTTTTTTGCACCCGCCGACGGGATCTGCTGGTGTGAAGCAGATCGAAATCCCCTGCCCTCTGAGCAGCAGCAGGTAAATGTGCAGCATATTTCACTGGGAGTTGATAGCGAGACTCAGAAGCCCCACCGGACAGGAGCTTTTACAACGCATCGCAATTATGTCCTGTTTGTGTCCGGCAAGGGGCCGGAAGCACGCCTGTGCCTGCTGAATGCAGAACGGGAAACACCCGAATTGATATCCGTGCCCCTCTCCCTGCTGGCGGGGAACTCGCCTGTTTCTTTAGAAGTCTGCCGGACCGCCTGGGGGAAACGGCTGGCATTTGTGTTTCACAATCATTCGCAGGATCTGGAACAGGATGAATTCCTGAGCGTGATTGAACTGGATCCGGATGGTGACCTGAATTTTCAGGATGCCAGGCTCCTGAAAACGATCAAAGTGGGGGCCAGCAAAGTGGAGGGACATTACGGGCATCATGCGATCACTTTCGATCAGGCAGGCCGCTATGCATTCTGGTCAGAACCGGGAACGGGGCTGGTTAAAGCGCTGTCACTGGAGACCTTGCTCCCGGTGGGTGAATTCTCTGTGCCAGGCGTGCCCACGAAGGTGATCGCCGTGGGGCAACAGGATCAGGGGGACTGACTGCTGCCGGCGAACGACTGCCGGATTTTCATCTACGCTCGAAAATGTCAGATCGGGTAGACTGTGTGTGGATTCACTGGGAACCGGCGGCAGGGGTATGTTACGCCGCCGGTAGTCTGTTTCGATACCAGGAACCGTTGTGGTGAGGAGGTTGAGATGTGGATGTTATTTTCGCTAAGGACAGCAACAGGTCAAGCACAGGCATGTGGCGAAGTGCTGCGATATAGTGGTGATCTGTGCCGGTTGAGGAGCGATGCCGGAGCGATGTGTGTGGAAGTGTGTTGATCCGCAGATCAATTCAGTGACCATTCTTTAACTGGTCGAGAAAAAACAATGAATGCCCAGTGGGATAACAGACAGATGGGTGCAGTCATTCCTGATAAGCAGTTCTTTGCAAAGTGGACACGCGCGCGACACAGTTTGCGTAGTATCTCGGGCGGCAGGAAGCTGTCAACTGCAATAATGTGTGGTGAAAACGGAGCAGTGACAAAAGATCTCCCCTGAACGTTTCAGGAGAGATCTGCCATTCCAATGATAAGGGGAGAACTGGTTATTTGCCTTGTGCTTCGATGCAGTAGAGTTCCGTGCCCGTGCGAATCAGCAGTGCCTGATCGACGGCAGCGACTCCGTAGATGGTGGGCCCCAGTTGCGGATAGCCGCCTCCTGAGCCACGTTTGGCTTGAGCGTTTTCTTCAGTCGCTGGTTTTTCCGGTTCGTCAGCGAAAAGTTCGTTGGAGGCCAGCAGTTTGAATTCGGGGCCGGGCTGCAGGACATCGGTAGTCCCTTTTTTCGTGAAGAAGTAGATTTTGTCACCCGCGGCAAGAGGCGAACTCCAGCAGGGGCCGGACAGTCGTTCCGCATAGAGCTGCTTACCGGTTTTGAGGTCCAGGCAATAGACGACGCCGACTTTATTGACGAAGTAGGCACAACCCTCAAAGGCGAGTGGCGTGCAGTAATAGGAGACCGCTTTTTCCGCTTTCCAGACGATTTCGTAAGACGGTTTGCCTTCTTTGGTAACCAGTTTCAGGCAGCAGTTGGATTCACTGGCGTTCGCGGCATCCGGGTTGCGACGATCGGTGGCGGCCCCGATTAACACATAATCTTCAAAGACAGAAGCAGAAGGAATGGTATTGCCGCTGATGCCGGACAGCGTCCAGAGCAGTTCGCCGGTCAGACCCTGGTAGCCGGTGACGGTGCCTTTGGCACTGACAATGATTTCGGGCTTGCCAGCACGGTCGGCGATGACGGGAGAAGTCCAGGCGACGCCTTCTTCCCGATCCGTTTTCCAGAGATTCTTTCCCGTTTGTTTATCAAGTGACAGGAGGTAGGAAGGTCCATCATGGGCTGTCAGGACAATCAACTGCTCTTTCGTCTGGGCGAGGGAATTTCCGATGCCGTGATTACTGACAAAGGGTCCATAATCTTTCACGAGGGAACGCTGCCAGAGTGTTTCCCCGGCATGCGAACAGGCGATGACATCGCCGCTTTCAAAAAAGGCATAGATGCCCTGCTCGTCAACGGTGGGTGTCGGTGCAGCGCGGGAGACCATGGACGAAGTCTTTTTGGTCTGGCTGGCCGGGTATTCTTTACTCCAGAGCAGCTTTCCGTCGGCCAGCCCGTAGGCGTGGATGAAGCATTTTTCCTGTTGGGGACCTGCGATCGAGGTCACGAAGATGCTGTCTTTCCAGACAACGGGAGAAGACTGTCCATAGCCGGGCACGCTCTGCTTCCAGCGGATTCCCTGGGCGGGAGACCAGTTCAAAGGCAGGTTCGTGGCGGTGGTAATGTTTGAGCCTGTGCCCCGAAAGCCGGTCCAGGTGTCTGCAGCCTGTAGAACGGCTGCATTCAGCAGGACGGCGGTGGACAGGAGCAGGCAGTGTTTATTGTTGAACACAATCAGGTACCTCGGTCGATGGTCGATTTGAAATGTTAAAGATGTCTGCAAGAGAAGTCTGTTCAAGACTGGTTTCCAGCAGTGAAAAAGTATGGTTCAGATGTTGATCGAGCTGCTGGACTTCGCTGGAAGACGCGGCATTCCACGGATACTGTTCACGGGGAGATCCCGCTTTGACTGACTTGATCACATCCAGAAGCGAGATTTCCTGGGGAGTCGGAATCAATGCATAACCGCCATTCTGCCCCCGTTGTGAGCGGATCAGGCCGGTGCGATTCAGTTCCAGCATGATTTTTGGGAGATAGGCATGGGGGACATCAGCTGCCTGCGACAACTGGTCTCGCGTCATGAACTCAGGGAAACGAAATGCCAGGCAGGTCATGGCTCTGAGAGCGTATGCTTCGGTTTGAGAAATCATAATAACGACTCGTCTCTGGGAGCATTTTGAAAACGGATCAGTCTCGAACAACCACGAGCAGGCTGCGAATCGTTACCGTTTCAGAAAATTATAGGGACTGGAATTACTGCCCGGCTGGGGATTGAAGGAAGACTGTGTGTCCCGGGATGACAGTTGCTGCTGGAGGTTCAGGCAATAATCACGGCGACTGTGGTCTTCCACTTTGGTAAAAATATGAATCAGTTTCTGTAGACAATTGGAACACTGGATCTGTTTGAGTTCGGTTCGGCTGATTTCGCTTACAGTTTTCCAGGCTTCTTCCATTTCCCCTGACTGGACCAGTATGTTACTCAACGCGATTCGATAGTGGCGATTCTCCGGGTCAAGTGAGACGGCTTTGCGAAGCACGCCCGCAGTCTGCGGATACGGGTACTTGAGTTTCTCCATGAAGTATGCCATGCCCAACAGGGAATCTGCACATTCGGGATCCTGCTGGACTGCTTTGCGACAGGCGGATAATGCCAGATAGGTGAGATCGGGGTATCGACCGAGATAAGCAGCGATGGCCGGCAGAAGTTGATCCGGGATATCATCGCGTTGCAGCAGAATCGAGAACACGGAACTTCCCAGAGACATTTTACCGGTTTCCAGATAATTTTTTGCCAGCACATATTGGCCGGAAGCAGACAGGGGAATCAGGGTGGTTGCCGTTTCCAGCGAGTGGATGGAAACATGCTGCCAGCTCAAAGAGTCTTCAATTAATCCTTTGAGTTCCCACGCTTTACCAGAGTCGGGCTGGGTCTGCAGGAGTCTGGCGAGCCATTCGAGTGCCTGGAATTGCAGTCCCTGTCGGAACAGGCCGATTGCTTTCTGCAGTATGTTTTGAGGTTCCATCTCGCACTCTCCGGACAGGAATCTGTTTGTATCAAAAAAGAGGAGAGACAAGAGCTCCCGGAAATGGGGCGTATCCAGAGCAGAGCTCTTGTCTCTTCATACGGAATGCGACGACTAATTCAGTTTGACCTGCTCAATCGTTTTGAGGTGTCCTTTGCGGGAAGCACCGCCGATGGCAAGGAGACCACCGTTCCCATCAGGCAGGAGCCGATGGAAAAAGCGTGGTGTGGCCAAGGTACCTGCTTTTTTCCAGCTGTTATTCTTCTCGTCCAGCTGAAATACATCCCCGTCCATTCCACTCACATACAGGTTACCGTCAATGCTCCAGGCAGTGGTGCCGAATCCATTCATGGTGCTTCCGGGAAGTTCGGGGCCTTTCGTCCATTTTCCGGTTTCAGGAACATAGACGTCGACTTGGTGGCTGATGTCACCATCAGCGTCGATGCCACCCATAGCGTAGATTTTCCCCTGGTGTGCAGCGGCGGAGAGTGCTCTTCGCTGGAAGGGCTGCTTGATAGATTTCCACTCTGGTTTTTCCTGGGTCGCATCGAGGACCAGCATGTCATCCTGCCAGATCGATTCGTCTTCTTTTTGCATGGTCCAGCCACCGACAACGTATAAATGATCGCCGAGGAAAACCGCATCGTGAGAAGAGCGACCGGTGGGCATGGCTGTGACCGCTTCCCAGGCCTTCTTGTCAGGTGAAAAACGTTCCACAGTTGGCAGAGATTCCATCAGGGAATCTTCGTCTTTCTTGTTGTAAGCAGAGAGTCCGCCGACGCGGTAGACGCTTTCGCCGTGGGGAGCCATCGCTAAACCCTGCAGTGGGGTTTTGAGAGGCAGTGATTCCCATTTGGTCGGCTGTTTGAGATTCAGACGCTGGAAGTTCTGTGAGAGATTCTCTGCAGAGTGAGCGTGAGCACGACCGATGTGACCGCTGTAAACATACAGATAATCTCCACTGACGGCGGCACCGAAGCTGGAAATTCCTTCGGGCAGTTGCGGGTATTTGCTGTCAGCTTCTGCTGCAGAAGCCTCTGCTGTTTTTTTGCTTTCCGTGACTGCGGCATAAGGCAGAGTCAATGTAGAGTAATGACGCACGCTGTCGTACTTATCGCCTTTGTGCTCGCCTGTTTTCTCTTCGACGAATTTGGCCCGGATCGAGTAAACTCCTTCAGCCAGTTTGAGCTGGTGCTGGCCCTGGGCGTTGGTGGCTGCGGTCACTGTGGAATCACTGGTTTTGGGGCCGATGATTTTGAGTTCGACGTCTGCCTGTGGTTTGCCCTGCCAGTTGACCTGCAGAGTGACTTCGTCCCCTTTGAGGGTGGGCACAATATCCAGGGGCAACTGCTCGGTGGTGGAGATTTTGCTCCAGACACGCTGACTTTTCCGGGGATAGGTTTTGGCATAGTACTGCAGCAGGAACTGGCTCTCTCCACGGGTAATGACGCCATAAGTGTGGCTCAGGCCGTAGGCGGCACGCCCTGCTCCCTTTGGTTCCGGCGTTATAAACAGTGAGTCATCGCCGGCTGTGAGGGAGTAAGTTTCCAGCTTGCCTTTGGCGTTTTTCTCCCAGACTTTAATGCCCGAGAGGGGCTTGAGCAGATCCGGGTCATCGGGTTCGGCTGCCTCACCGAAATACAGTTGAACTTTGGCGGCATTGTTTTTTCCATCCGCTTGAGGCAGGAGCCAGAGGAAATGGGCAAATGCCTGGTTAGTGATTGATGCAGCCAGCAGGCAGACGAGCGCTGCAGTCCATTGAAACGTTTTCATATTGATGCTCTTTTACGTTAGTAGGAAGAATCGAATGTTACCTGGAATCAGACTTTGAGAGTGATTCAGGAGTCGTTAAACGATGGTTTGTCAATTTGATTGAGCCGACATTTCGCTCAAAGTTTTCGCCGGTTTCCACGGTCAACATGCTGGAAGGCAGATCGAAGTTTCCGATGCGGGTGAATGCAAAGGTATTGCTGCGATTTCCTGTGATGGCCCCGGTTTTGGGATCGCGGTAAATCACGGACGTATCTCGGGGTAATACTTCATTTTCCTTCGTTCGCCAGACATCCAGTGTGGAAATTGTGAACCAGGATTTATCGGAACGACGATGGACTTCGGTCATCACGTCATCCTGCAGGCGAAACGAAACGTTCTTGCCATCAATGTTGACCAGTCGGCCCAGAGGGTGATTCACTTCATCGTCAGCAAACGTAGCGGGAATGGGTTCCTGCTTGCGAAATTTGCGATGACCGATCACCGAATTCAGTTTAGGCAGACTCCATTCGGACAATGAATTATCTTCCAGGGTCAGATTGACTTTGAAGTCCTTATCAGCCGTGAGTTTGCCAGTCGTACTTTTACCATTGTACTGGACGACGACATCGGCTGTGAAGCCGGGGAATTCGCGCCAGGTGACCCGGGCTTCCCGGACTTTCTGGTACAGTTGGGTGGCCGCTTCCTTATTAGGGCTGGAAACCAGTTTGGGTTGATCCCGGGCAGGCGACCACTGAATGGTGGCAGAGAGCGTGAGCAGGACGATCAGGCCAGCCAGCCCCCAGCTTTTTAACTCTTTCTGAATTAGGTCATAGAACTTCATGAATTTGCTCCGCAGTCGTTAAATGATATAGCGGCGGCTGTTTATTTTGATTCAATTTTAAAATCAAAGGAGTTTTGTCCGTCTTTTGTGATCAACGCAGTCAGCTGACTCTTTTTGTTGTAAATATCAGGTATTTCGAGATCGAGTGGATTAGAAAGCATTTTGCCAGATTTGATTTCTGCCTTAATTTGGGTTATTTCTTCTAACTCTGGAGTTCTAGAGACAATTTCGACTCGCGCCTTTCCGACAGCGGGGCCCCCTGCTGCTGGGATCTGATAAATCCCCTGTCGCACGATGCCAGAAGATTTGATGGTTCCTTCCGGTGTTTCAGAGATAAACAGAATTTTGGCACTGGAGAGTGGATCTCCATTGTAGAGTACGGTTCCTGATACTTTGAGGCGTTCTACTGAAGAACTTGAACTATCACTGCAACTAAAGCTCATGCATACTAAAGGTGCCAATAATAAAACTGACTTTATTGATCTTTGATAATCAATCATAATTAGTATATCTCTGCTCGCTCTGAAAGAATCATCGTTTATGTACACACTGAAAAAGGCGGTCAATCAGACCTCTTGTTTTAAATTAAAATCTGCGTCAGGTCTGTTTAGAAATCCCCAATGACTTCACCACCAGCACGAGTGGCTAAAGCGTCTAGTTTGCCTGCATCGATATTTTCGCTCACGAAATGTACGGAACCGTCTGCCAGGAGAAAATGGGCTCCCCCCACATGATCGCTGCGCCAGATTGAAATATCAGCTCCGGTTTTGGCATTAAACTGACCACCAGTATTGCCCAGAGATGCGCCGGGATAGGATGATCCCCAGCGTGAATATCCCCAGCGGACTGTTCCAACTACACTTGAATCGGAGGAACAGGTTGTAGGTCCCCATGTATAATCTTTGAGGTTGTAATTGAATTCACCTCCCATGATCGTATTTGAAAGTCCGTCCGTAACATCTCGGAACCGGTAGACTCTAGTTATATAGGGAGGAGAATAGTATGTTCCCATTCCGCCTCGACCTTCAAAAAGACCATCATCCCCTTCTTCATCCGTTCCTGTAGAGAGACCATAGCTGGTGGGAGCCCCTTCTTCATCGTCACAAGTTGGATATGGGACAGGCCGACGTAAAACCATGGAAGGGCACAAGTATACGGGGAGTTTCTTATTGATAGCAGCAATATTGGACGGATCAGCGTAGCTCAGACTGAAATCATAAAGATTTTGAGCATTAGCCTGATCCAGGTAAGGAAGGATTGCGACAAGCGGCCCCATAAGCTTTGGGAACTGAACTCCTAAGGGCAATGCAATGTGCACATCGTGATAATTATGAATCGCCAAGCCGATTTGTTTCATATTGTTTTTACATTGGCTACGGCGGGCGGCTTCGCGGGCCTGCTGGACGGCGGGGAGGAGCAAGGCAATCAGAATGGCGATGATTGCAATGACAACGAGAAGTTCAATCAGTGTGAAGGCGCGTCTCTTGCGATAGCGGGATAGCATGGTTTCTCCTGACATGTGTAGTCTTTACCAGTGTGATGAATTTGAAAGATCACCTGATCTTTCAATGCCCGTTTGGTTCTGGCTGGCTGGCTACTGATGGAGAAAAACCATATTTGCTGGCTGGCTGATTGAAATTGAAACTCAGTCTCAATAAATCAGATCCTATAATGCGGTCCCCTGTCCTGCAAGTTTTCCATATCGATTTTGTGGAAAAATTCTAAAAAGGAATCGGCTCAGGGGGAATTGGGAAAGGAAAATCCAGGCTACGCTCACACCCAAGAAGGATCAATCCTGTTAAGGAGCCAACTACCAAGGGGTGGAAGAGACTTTCTCATAAAGATAACGAGAGAAAGGACTTATTGAGGATGTGTTTCCGGCTGCGAAGCAATACAGTCGAGAAACTGCTGCCCGAAGTCGTCACATTTTTTTTGTCCGACGCCCCAGATTTCGAGGAATTGAGGCAGGCTTTGCGGCTTATGTCGTGCCAGTTCCCGAAGCGTTGCATCTCCGAAGACCATATACGGCTGAATCCCCTTCTCTCCGGCGATCTGCTTTCGCAGTAAGCGCAGGCTTTCGAAGAGGTCCTGGTCGACACCTTTCCAGTTCAGATTTGATAAATCGTTCTTTGCAGGACGATTCGTGTCGGATTTGCCGGTCTCTGTCATTCGCATCAACTGGGGAGTGACTTCGCCTTTGAGGAGTTGTCTGCCGGACGCAGTGATACGCAACTGCTGATACTCGGCTGTCTTCGTCAGATATCCCTGGGAAACCAGTTGGTTGATCCAGTGCCTGATTGTTGCCAGGCTTTCTGTTTTCAGCAGGCCGTAAGTACTCAACCTGTCATGCCCGTTCGCCAGGACTTTTTTGTCTTTGGAACCTTTCAAAACCGCAGCCGTATAGGAAGCGCCAAAATTCTGATCCTGTCTGAAAATGGAGGACAGAATTTTCTGCCCGATGACCTGGGCGTCTTCGACTTTTTGAAAATCACCACGGCAGAGATCGCAGCCGGTTTCGCAGTCCTGCTCCAGGTCCTGTCCGAAATGCTGCATCAGATAACGATGTCGACAGTCAAAGGCATGGCAGTAGTTCTGCATGGCCTGCAGCGACTGGAGTGCGCTCGCTTTCGATTCATCGGGCTGGTCTTCCAGAATCCGCTTCCAGATCATCGCATCCTGTTCCGAGTAGAGCAGCACACATTCCGCTTCGAGCCCATCCCGGCCTGCCCGGCCGCTTTCCTGCTGATAGTTTTCCAGCGACTTGGGTAACCCGGCGTGAATCACATAGCGGACGTTCGGTTTATCGATTCCCATGCCGAATGCGATTGTGGCGACGATGACATCCACCCGGTCCTGGATAAAGGCTTCCTGATTGGCTGCCCGTTCTCTATCCTCTAATCCCGCATGATAGGGGCGCGTTTCATAACCGGCGTCATTGAGCGATTCGCTTAGAGATTCGACATCGGCGCGGGAAATACAGTAGATCACGCCCGGTTCTCCAGGATGCCGATCCAATACCGTACACACCTGGTTAAACCGGTCTGCCCGTCGCGCAACGGAGTAAGTCAGGTTGGGCCGATCGAACGAACCGATGAGGATCTCGGGGGTTTTTAATCCGAGTTGTACGGCGATATCGGAGCGGACGTCTTCCGTAGCGGTTGCGGTGTAGGCATGAATGCCGCACTGGGGAAAGATGTTTTTCAGCTCTGAGAGTACACGATAATGGGGGCGGAAATCATGTCCCCACATACTGACACAGTGTGCTTCGTCGATGACAATATAAGACAGGTTAATTTCCGCCAGCAGGCAGAGCATGTTTTCGAGCATCAGCCGTTCGGGGGCGACATACAGGAGTTTGATCTTGCCGGCCCGGACATCGCGCAGGACCTGGCGAGATTCTTCCTGGTCCAGGGAACTGTTGAGACAGGCCGCGGAGATCCCACAAACGCGGAGTGCATCGACCTGGTCCTTCATCAGCGAGATCAAGGGGCTGACCACGACGGCGGTCCCTTCTCTGCAGAGTGCAGGCGCCTGGTAACAGAGCGATTTGCCTCCGCCTGTCGGCAGGACGACCAGCGAATCCCGGTCATCCAGGACAGCGGTCATCGCTACCTGCTGCAGCGGACGGAACTCCGCATAGCCCCAGTATTCGTGCAGTACATCCAGTAAAGCGTCATCCATTCCAGCGCGGGTCATTTTCAATTCCGTATTCTCTGTATCGTCTGAATCATGCAGTCAGCGTGTCGATACATATCGTAACGGGTTGCGCAGAAAAGCTAAAGGAAAGAGTTGATGATGTTGGTATTTATCTGGCTCTCAATGGTAGCAACATCGACTTTTAAAAAAACACAATATGAAAATTAAGTTATCTCGCAATTTGTGATTGACAACTGAATATTGCCAGAGTACCGTGCTTGAGTCATTTTCAGGAAGAGACCGTGATTTCTCTTTTCCCAGCCAGCTCTTCGCCAGCCATCTTTTGACACAAAGATTCGGTTTCCAGGCATCGCTCTTCGCCAGCCTTTGAATCATCTTCAGGCACTTGCGTCAGTTTACCAGGTATCACGTTTCCTCTCTTTTTGATCTCTGATCGTAAGACTCATTTTCTAAAAAAACTCTTTACCCGACTTTGATATTTAAGAGGTAAGGTTTGTTTAAACAAAATCGAATTGCGCGCAGAGGATGACAGCCCTGTCCTGCGATCTAAAGAGAATCCCGTCGACTCTCGCTGGTCTGATGCACCAGAAATCGCAAGCTTTAAAACGTGTTTTTACGGAGAGATGAAGATGAAACGAAGGCAACTATTTTGTGTCGCGTTGTTAATTATTATGGGGAATGCAGTCTGCACTTCAAAGGCACGAGCGCAATACTATTTTGAAAGGGATCCTGCGAGTTATGTGAAAGTGCGTGATGACTTCTTTATAGCGGCGATAGGGTTTATCGATAGTGTAGTGGATGATACTGATATTAGTGTTTCGGATACAGGTAATCAAGCGGTGATTGCGAGTTCGACGACAAGTGCCAGTGCTGTCTCTGAAGTTTCGTCTGTTACTGCTGCTTCAAATACGCAAATAACATTTAACTCTGATTTAGTTGCCAATGGGCAAGTTTCCGCACTCGCAATGAATACCTCGATTGCATCTGTAGGTACTTTAGATTTTGCAGAGTATGCAGGTGTGAGATTTTATGAAGCATATTCAAAAGCAACTTGTGATGCAAAATTCACACTTAGAAACAGTCAGATGGATCCGCCGTCGACACAAATCAAATTAAAAATCAAGCAAAGTTCTTCTTATGCTGCCGATCCGGCATTTTACTGGATGCCAGAACATTCATTTTCGATTTATAAAAATGGTAATCCTTCACCGATGCTGACATCATCGGCATCAGGTGAAGTGACGTTTATTGATCCAGCGGCTAATCCCGGTGATTTTTATGTGATTAAAGGGATTGTAAATGCGGAAGGAGGGGCATCCTACGGATTATATTTTCCAACTGGTATTATAAATTTACTTGGCAGCCTGGAAGTGACTGGTGAAGCAGAGGTCTCTGTCGTGCCGTAGTGGATTTATGGAATCGTTTAATTAAAAAAAGGGAGTCATTCAACTGATCTGAATGGCTCCCTTTCGTTTTGAATCAGCACTAGCAGTCAAAACACTTCAGGCAGCGGATCGTAGCCGTCCACCAGATAGTGGGGACGCCCTGAGAGGTCGTGAATGGAAGCCGCGTTGTAATCGATTCCCAGGTGGCGATAGAGGGTCGCGAAGACTTCGCCGAAGTGAATCGGGCGATCGGCGACCTGGGCTCCCAGTCGATCGGTGGCTCCGATGACCTGGCCGGTTTTAAAGCCACCCCCTGCCAGCAGTCCAGCACCCACAGCGGGCCAGTGATCGCGTCCGCCATCTTTGTTGATTTTGGGAGTTCTTCCGAATTCACCCCAGGCGACGACGGCGACGTCATCTGCCATGCCTCGTTCGTGCAGGTCTTCGATCAGCGTGGCCAAGCCCTGATCAAACTGCGGGAGATGCGTATTCTTTAAGCCGCCAAAATTATTGCTGTGAAAATCCCAGCGACCGAAATTCAGGGTGACAATCCGGGCACCAGCTTCGACCAGTCGTCGTGCCATGAGGAAGTGCTCCAGGTTTCTTGGGGCACCATCACCGAAGTTTTTCGGATCCCCTTTTCCATAGCGTTCGCGGACGGCAGGATCTTCCTGCGAGAGGTCGAGCGCGTTGACCAGTCGATTGGAAGTCAGGATGTTGAACACCTGCTGATTCATATCGTCCATGCCCTGCATGGAACCGCTGGCGTCGGCTTCGCGTTTGAACTGATCAAAGGAGGCCAGCAGTTGTTTGCGGTCGTTCAAGCGTGATTCGTCGATGCCGTTCAGAACCATGTTCTTGCGTGATGGGCCGGAAGGACGAAACGCGGAATTGCTGACTCCCAGAAAACCGGGTAACCCGGGCGAGCCATAGGGGGGATGTCCCGTGTCAGGCGACAGACCGACGAACGGCGGGACAGCGGGATTGGCAGGCCCCTGAAGTTTTGAAACGACCGAACCAATCGAAGGCCAGCCACCGGCCGGCTGATTGCGGGTGGTACGACCCGTGTAACAGATGAAGGAATCGTGGGCTCCATTGGGGGAGCCATGCACCGAACGCAGGGGAATGATTTTATCGGCGATATTCCCCAGGCGTGGCAGGTGTTCGCAAATCTGGAATCCGGGCACCCGTGTTTCGATCGGTCGGAACTCGCCTCGAATTTCTGCCGGGGCATCCATTTTCAGGTCATACATGTCCTGGTGCGAGGGGGCACCGCACATGTAAATCATGATGACTGCTTTTTGGCGTTTGCTGCTGCCTGACTGAGACTCTGCCTGGAGTAACTGAGGCAGGCTCATGCCACCTAAACCCAGTGCGCCAATTTTCAGGATTTCCCGTCGTGAAACACGATCACAGAGCTTAGTCTCTGGTCCCCAGATTGACAGCATCGAAATTCCTTTCTCAAGGACAGGCAGGAGTATAGTGGAGCAATTGTGGTGAGCTAATTTGGTGTGGATCAATGATCAAGGAACATTGATGTGTTCAATTGTAGCACTTCCAGCCGGGGAATTCCAAGCCCAAATCCAGAAAGTGAGACTCTGAAACGAGAAATTCGTTCGTAGCAGATTCTTCATATTTTATCGACTCTCAAGGGGAATTCAGTGGTGGGCAACTGGATCACGCCGCAAAGAGCGGATTGCTGAAATGGTTTCTTCAGTCGTTAAAGTCAGGTATTTTCGCCCGTATTGACATTGAGAAATTAAGTTGAGATCAAGACTTTCGATGGCGCAAAATTTCAAGAATTCTGCTGAGAACTCCAGAAATAATTTGAAATTTTGAACAGGGTTGCGAAAATAGCATCCAGGGCAAAGAAAATACCATGGTTTAAGTTCAGGAAATAGAAAGCGTTTATTTACAGAGAGATTCTGACTGTCATTGATCGGGAGATCGAAAGTGAATCCAACCAGGTCTGACTCAACATCCCAATATGCCCCCACAGAAAAATCATCCGATGACCAGCCTGCGAGCTTGAAAGGCCAGGCAGTGCTGCCTGAGCTTTCCGCCAGCTCGGTTCTGCCTCCACCTCAATCGGGGGCAACTGCCTTTGACCGCTGGCTGATGCGGACCATGCTGAAGCAGGCGGGGAATCCGGAAATCGAGGTTGTTTTATGGGATCAGTCGGTGATCAGCACTTCCCCTGTCCCTCCCCGGTCGCGTGCCGTGATTCACAATCGCAGTACACTCTATAAGATGCTGATCGATCCCAGCCTGTATTTTGGAGATGGCTATTCTCAAGGGCAGATCGATGTGGAAGGGGGACTGGTTACTTTCAATGAAGCCATTGATCAATGCACGCATGTCGTTGATACCAAGCATTTTTATCGAGACGGATTGCGAAGCGGCCTGACATGGTTGAAACGGAATACGATTGATGCCGCCCGCAGCAATATCCATCATCATTACGATATCGGGAATGCTTTTTATCAGCTCTGGCTGGATGAGCAACTGGCTTATACCTGTGCTTACTTTGCGGATCCAAAGATGTCTCTGGAAGAAGCACAAATCGCCAAAATGGATCATGTCTGTCGCAAGGTCGGTCTCAAAGCCGGTGATACTGTCGTTGAGGCAGGCTGTGGCTGGGGGGCCCTGGCGATACACATGGCGAAGTATTACGGCGTCAAGGTCAGGGCATTTAATATCTCCAAAGAACAGCTGGCTTACGCGCGTGATCGAGCGCAGCAGGAAGGTCTGTCGCAGCAGGTGGAGTTTGTGGAAGACGACTGGCGAAATATTACCGGTACCTGCGATGCGTTCGTCTCTGTGGGTATGCTGGAACATGTCGGCCTGAAAAACTATCGGCGGCTGGGAGAAGTGATTTCCGGCTGTCTAAGTCCACAGGGCCGTGGTCTGATTCATTCCATCGGCTGTAATTCGCCGCGCACACTGGACAGTTGGACGACACGCCGCATTTTTCCGGGTGCCCATGTGCCCAGCTTAAGTGAAATGATGCAGATCTTTGAACCCCAGAAATTCTCAGTCTTGGATGTGGAAAATATTCGACTGCATTATGCGATGACACTGGAACACTGGCTGCAGCGGTATGAGCAGAATCTTGATCAGGTCAGAGAGATGTTTGACGAAAACTTTATCCGCACCTGGCGTCTGTATCTGTCTGCTTCCATTGCCGCGTTCCGTTCGGGGTCTCTGCAACTCTTTCAAGTCGTCTTTACAAACGGCAACAATAATGAAATCCCCTGGACTCGTGCAGGACTGTACGCGCAGGAACGGGGAGAGTCCAGGATTGGTGAGCAGACGTAATGTTATCTGATGGCTGCGATATTCTGATTGTGGGGGGAGGGCCGGCCGGTTCGTCCTGCGCCTGGGGCTTACGTGATTCAGGACTGGATGTTCTGATTCTCGATCAGGCCACATTTCCACGAGATAAAGTATGTGCCGGCTGGATTACGCCGGCAGTCGCTGAACTGCTGGACCTGGATTTAGCCGAATATCAAAAATCACATGTCCTGCAACCGATTACCCGCTTTCGGACCGGGATCATCGGTGGGGCTGCTGTGCAAACTGAATATGCGCAGACTGTCAGCTATGGCATTCGGCGTTGTGAATTCGATGCTTATCTGTTGAATCGTTGTGGAGCGCGAACTCGACTGGGTGAGAAATTCAGTTCTCTGGAACGAATTGAAAACGGCTGGCTGGTCAATGGCTGTCTGCAGGCGAAAGTCATCATCGGCGCGGGAGGCCATTTTTGTCCGGTGGCCCGCTGGTTGAACCCGGAAAAACGCGCCGAACATTCCGTCGTACTGGCACAGGAAACCGAATTTTCTCTCACTCCGGAACAGGCAAAGAACTGCTGTGTGCAACCTGAACGTCCAGAACTTTATTTCAGTCCCGATTTACGTGGTTATGGCTGGTGCTTTTTAAAAGATGGTTTTTTGAATGTTGGCATTGGACGCGAGGGAGAGAAAAATCTGTCCTCTGTCCGGGATGAGTTCGTGCAGTTTCTGGATTATGAAGGACGGATTCCCCGGGAGATCCTGGAGAAATTCAAGGGGCACGCCTATCGACTGTATGGCCTGGCGAAACGCACGATTATGGATGACGGTATTTTACTGATTGGTGATGCGGCTGGCCTGGCTTCGCCTCAGAGTGGAGAGGGAATTCGGCCTGCGATTGAGTCTGGCCTGATGGCGGCAGATGTTTTGCAGAGATGGCAGAAAGGCTATGACAAAGCGCAGCTGCAGGAGTATCAGCAGAAAATTCTGGATCGCTTTGGTCCCTGGCCTGACAAGCCTGCGGAGAGCATCGTCCCTGCTCCCCTTCGCCAGTTTCTGGGCAGGCATTTGATGTCCACACACTGGTTTACAAGAAATATTCTGCTGGGGCGCTGGTTTTTACAACAGCATTTGCCACCCCTTGTAAGAAATTGAAATCAGTATCACTCTATTTCCCGGGGGTCGTCATCTGATTGTCAGCCCAGGCGAGACCATTTGAGTTCTATCCCCTGCTTCGTGAGTGATGTCTGAAAATCCTGAAGCTTTTGAGGTGTGTTCCGGATCTGGCGAGGCGTTGTCTGGTTGGCTATTGCATGGGCGCAGAGTGCACCGGCGGCTTCACCAATGGACCACTCTACCGGGTGCAGCCGATAGCAGCCATTGGAGATATGTGTGGTGCCTATGTTTTTGCAGCCTGGAATCAGGTTCTCCACCCGTTCCGGAATCATGGCTCCCAGGGGAATCTGGAAGGGAACGCTTCCCATGTCAATGTAATTGTCTCCGCCGGAACTGGGATGCAGGTCGAGATGGTAGTAGCCGATTCCCACCGTATCGGAGAACGGCTTTGCCAGTAGCGGTTTATGATCTTTTCCCAGCACTTTGAGGCGTTCCGAGTGAGTCAGGTCCTGTTCTTTGATTGTGGTTTCAGCGCGGATGCGACGAGATTCCCGGATATAGGGATATTTGGCCAGTCCGTCAGCAGTGCCTGTAATGTCTTTGCGCAGTCGCAGTCCGGGCCAGCCCTGCCCGCCATCAGGACGCGGTGCGGTGGTCTGCAGCCAGTATAGCAGCGAAAGACTGAGCTGTTTGGCTGCTGTGATGTGCTTTTCCCGTTCTGCGGGAGAGACATCGGTGATGTTGCCCAGCATATAATCATTTTGGGGCCAGTTGATGACGGTAATATCACTGGCGTAAGATCCGGGCGTAAAATTATTGCGGTCAATCATCCGACGGTACAGCCAGAGATTCAGCGATCGGGTCTTCGGAGCGGGGGTCTCTTTTCCACAGGGAACAAAAGAGAGTGCCTTGGGCTCTAATGTTCGAGGAGAAGAATAAGCGAGTGAGAGAAGTTTTCCTGACCAGGCTGGTGTTAAAGGGGGAGTATGATCTTTCCAGAAGTCATACATTTCGGGACGTTCAATGGTATGATCCTCGCCTGCCAGATGATCAATCGCGAAGCAATGCGTAAATGACTGGATGTTGCGGGGATTTGCTTTCTCGGGAGCATGCGGCTCACCGGTTTCTGACCGGGATTCTGCACCAAGAACATACTCGGTTTTTGTTAACGGGAGTAAATCCCCTTCTTCGCTGGCATCGATGAAGTACGATGCATGCAGGGTTACAGGATGTGCTGCCCCTTGAGTCTGACAGGTGACGGCAGTGATATTATCGCCTGAGACTTCAGCAGACAGTGGTTCTGTATTGAGTAAGAGCGTCAGTTGACCACTGCTGATGGCAGGAGCCAGCATTGACTGCAGAGCGGCAATCCCGACTTTCGGTTCATGGCAGATGCGGGACACAGAACCATTGCCCGGATTCAGGTTGGCCGTGTTACGGGCTTTGCTGGTCAACGGATAGTATTGTTTGTAATAATCTCGAATGAGTGTCCGCAGTTTTGCATAAGACTCGGTACGGCCAAACGACTCGATCCATTGATGTTCGTCCGGGGGAACCGCCTGTTGTGAGAGCTGGCCGCCAATCCAGTCA
>TARA_R100001132_G_scaffold27541_1_pt1 | contig 17762 bp, 10 predicted proteins | sample TARA_R100001132 | Tara Oceans TARA_R100001132 (sample SAMEA2621247) | marine metagenome | biome: marine biome (ENVO:00000447); feature: mesopelagic zone (ENVO:00000213); material: "saline water (ENVO:00002010), including plankton (ENVO:xxxxxxxx)" | depth 800 m | reverse complement strand
CCAGCCATTATCGATCAGTTTCAAAGCGAGGTGATCCAGCAGTTCGGGGTGAGAAGGTGTCTCGCCTCGGAAACCGAAATTGTCCACTGTGCGGACCAGGCCGGAACCGAACAGGTGATGCCAGATCCGATTGACATACACGCGGGCTGTGAGCGGGTTGTGGGGGTCAGTGATCCAGCGGGCCAGTTCTCTGCGACCACTGGCATCTGCGGGGATAGCCGGCGCTTGCGAAGTCTGCGCGACCGTGAGGAATCCGCGGGGCACTTTTTTGCCCACGTGATGGACGTCGCCTCGAAGCAGCAGGTGGTAATCGCCCGGTTCGTCCTGCTCATAGACCGACATGATCTCAGGAACTTCGGGGGGAGCGGTTTTCTTGTGATGTTCCATTTCGGTCTTGAGGGCGGTAAGCTGCTGCCTGGTTTCTTTGATTTTCAGCAACGTCTGTTTGTATTCGGAGACAGCGGCCTGCTCTTGTGTTTTGTCCGCAGGATCGGCGGGCGCGGAAATAAAACGGATGGCGTCGACAATCACATAGCCGTCAGTCCCCTCATTGGAAACGATGATTTCATCATCGGCGGTCCCTGAGAATTCAAACTGGCCGACGGAGGCGAACGTACCGTCTGTCGGCTCGATGCGCTGATTCAAATAAACCGTCTGTTTTCCTAAAGGCGTCTTGACCGTAATCGGCACGCGTGAAGCCCGCGATTCTGCCGAATTGTAGGCCAGCTGGACATCGTAACGGCCCGACTTGAGCTTGCGAGGGGAAAACTTCACCAGCTTTTCCCCTTTGGCGGTATGCTTATCGTGAATATAGCCTTTGCCGACATAGTTTTTGTAGAAAGTGGATTCGGTCCAGTCGCCGATCAGCGTTGCCGCGGAATCATCCAGCGTGATCGTATTCAGGTTGGTTCGCAGCAGCTTTAATTCACTTTGTTTTGATTTAATCTGAGAATCCAGGCTGGCCAGAGTCTGCTGGTAGGCGTCGTACTTTGTCTTCTCGGGCGCCGGCAGTGGCAGCGGGCGTTTGGTCCAGCCCGAGACATTTCCCGGAGTCAGCATTTTCGTACTGCGAAAGATGCCGGCCAGCGCGTAGTAATCGGAAGCCGGAATGGGATCAAATTTGTGATCGTGGCAGCGGGCACAGCCCAGCGTCATTGACAGAAAGGCTCTGCCGACCGTCTGGATCTGTTCGTCGATCACATCCATCCGCAACTGCTCTTTATCCTGCTGTTCGTAGTTCGTGGGGCCCAGCAGCAGGAACGCGGTCGCTACCAGCTGTTCGCGACGCTGCTGATAGTCTTTCGCGTCCAGCAGATCACCGGCGATCTGTTCGGTGATGAACTGATCGTACGGTTTATCTGCGTTGAACGAATCGATGACATAGTTCCGATACCGCCAGGCAGAATCATATAACAGGGAGCGGCCGCCCCCCGTAGACTGTGAATAGCGGGCGATATCCAGCCAGTAACGTCCCCAGCGTTCGCCGAAATGGGGAGATGCCAGCAGCTCATCGACCAGTTTTTCCGTCGCGGCGGGACTCTCGTCTTTCAGGTAGCGGTCAATTTGAGCGGGTGTCGGAGGCAGGCCTGTCAAATCGTAATAGAGTCGACGGACCAGGGTCGTGCGTGAAGCGGCAGCAGCCGGCTGTAATTTCTGCTGTTCCTGACGAGCACGAATAAAACGATCGATGGCGGTTTGGTTCCAGGCGGCATCGGTCACAGTGGGAACAGGCTGGTCGGTGATTGGACGAAACGCCCAGAACTGCTTTCCTGTTTCGATATCAACGCTCTGTTTAACGAGCTTGCTTTCGCCGTCCCGGGGGTCCGGGGCTCCCATTTTGATCCATGTTTCAAAATCGGCGATAATTTCCGGAGACAGTTTCCCGGAAGGTGGCATCTCGAAACTTTCGAACTTGAGCGATTCCAGCAGCAGACTCTCTGCTGGTTTGCCAAGAGTTAACGCAGCTCCGGAATCGCCGCCTTTCAAGAGGCCCGCCCGCGTGTCGAGCAGCAGGCTGCCACGAATCGATTTGGAATCGGCGGCATGACATTCGTAACAGTGTTTGATCAGGACGGGACGGATCTTCGATTCAAAAAACGCAATTCCTTTGTCACTCGCTTTTCCTGCAGCTTCCACGCTCCAGGCGGGTGACATCAGGCCGGACACAATCAGTATCAAAACTGGATATCGTATCAGGCGATTTATTGGTTCAGTCCGTCGCATTCACCCTGCTCCTCGTTCGGTTGGGGGATGACCCTTCAGCACGTCCGTTTATCGGAATTGAATCAACTAATGTTTATATCAGGATTTGTGACCGAAAACAACTCTTTTTCGACCCGGAATCACCACCAAACCGCCTCTGTTCTTGAGCTTACGACGTTTACATCGATTTTACGGCAACCATATTCACAACGGGGCAAAAAAATACCCCCGATTCAGATACTTGAACCGGGGGGAAACGCAAATGGCTGGATGGCCTGCAAATTCATTCAGCACAGAAATTCAGGAAATCTCAGCGGAAGATCAGCTGTTCTTCTTCTTGGATTTCTTGCCTTTGGCAGGCTTTTTGATTTTGGCGAACTGATCGGCGGTTAACACACCTTCCAGTTTACCTGTGACTTCACTGTTCAGCTTACGGATTTCGCCAGTCACTTCTTTCATCTGTTTTTCCTGATCATCAGTCAGATTCAGAGCAGCGCTCACAGCGTCACGAAGCTCTTTGCCTTTTTTGCCGGCGTCTTTGGCTTCTTTCATCGCTAAACGACGAGCTTTGACCTGATCGTCTGTCAGGATCTCACGATTCTTTTTCTGCAGTGCGGCGAATTTTGGTGTGTACTCTTTTTTGAGTGCTTCCACTTTTTCTTTCTGCTCTGCATTCAATTCAATCGTTTCAGGCAATTTCAAAGCCTGGATTGTGACGTTCGCCTGCTTTTTGTTGCCTTTTTTCTTTTTGGCACCTTTCTCTGCTGCATCTACGGATGCGACACAGGCCATGATTAAAGCGACAGCCACAAGCGCTTTCGATACTTTCAACATTCTCATTCCCCCTCAGGAAATATCAATAACATAGTATGCCAGACATCCAACATGGATATTGGCGGGAAGTGCCACAGTCAGGTTTTTATTATGAGAACAGTTTATTGATCACGGCACCGTCACGAACGATGGTAATCGGCCGTCCGGTGTTGGTGTGATATTCTTTGGTAAAATCGATGCCCAGGTTATGGTAGAACGAAGCGGCCACGTCATCGGGAGAGAATCCATCTCCTTCAGGTTCCGTTCCGTTGGCCGTACTCTTGCCGAGTACCTGTCCGCCCTTCACCTGGCCACCGGCCATCAGCATGAACATACAGCGTGGATAGTGATCACGACCGCCGCGCTGAGTATTGATTTTCGGCGTACGTCCGAACTCGCCGGTGACAAAAACGGCAGTCGACTCCAGTAAGCCTTTTTCAGCCAGGCCGTTGAACAGAGCCGACAGGCCTTCATCGAACGGAGGCAGCTGACGGTTTTCCAAAGCGTCCCAGTTCTTGTTGTGTGTATCCCAGCCCCCCATGGAGACGGTCACAAACCGCACGCCCGATTCCACCAGACGGGAAGCCAAAAGACAGCTCTGTCCAAAGCTTGATTCACCGAATGGTTTGACAAAGTTTGGCGATTCTTTGGAAACATCAAATGCATCGCGGGCTCGTTTCGAAGTGATGATCGATTGGGCCTGCTGGCCGAATCGGTCCAGACCTTCAATCAGCTGTGAGTTCTTTTCAAGGCTGCTGAATTTCTGATCGATCTCCTGGAGCAGCGATTCGCGGCGTTCGATATTTTCAATGGTCAGACCGGATCGGAGCGAGATGCCTCGCACGTTGAACGGTTGCCCGGGACGTGGTGTCGCGCCGGTATTCAAGGGTGCGTATTTGACGCCCAGGAAGCCTGGTTTCTGGGTCGAATTGGGAATGGAAACATAGGGAGGTAAATTCGCCGGACCCGGATATTCCTTGGTATAGACGGCACCATAGCCGGGATATTCCAGTGAGGGTAACGGACGGCTGCCTGTGTTGACATAGGCACGGCCGAGTGCGTGTGCGGCGACGGAGTGCGAGACCCCGCGGAGCAGTGCGAACTTGTCCATGCAGCCGGCCAGCTTCGGCAGATGCTCGGAAATTTCGATGCCGCTCACGTTGGTTTTGACGGGTTTGAATTCCCCGCGGTAGTCACTGGACGCCTCGGGTTTGAGGTCGAACGTATCCATGTGGGAAGGACCGCCGGAAAGTTCGATGAAGATTGCCGACTTGGCTTTTTCCGGTTTTGCCTGTCCGGCATCTACCATTCGCAGGTAGGAAGAGAGCGTCAAACCAGTGAAGCCAAGGGTACCGATTTTTAGAAAATCGCGGCGTTTGACTCCATCGCAGGTCATTGATACGGCCATGAGAATTCCTTTCACATTGTGATGCCTGATGTTGTCAATCAGGCGAAATTTGTTTGGTGATACAGTGGTATGTCGCTGTTGTTTCAGTATTGATTTTAGTGATTGAGCATGAATTCCTTCGTGTTAATCACTGCCCAGATCAGGTCATACAGACCATCCATTTTATTCTGCGAGTCACCCAGGTATTTTCTGGCAGAAGCAATTTCCGCTTCTGTCGGATAACGGCTCAAGCTTCTTAAGTAAGTGCTGGTGATGATCTCTTCTGATTTCTCATCCGAAATCGGCTCTTCAAATGTCTGCAGCTTTGCTGGAGTATTGCCGGCCTTGCCCGCCATCTGCCGTACTTTTCGCATCTGCTCATTGAGTTCCCGGAATCGCTTCTGGGCCTGCTGGAGTTTCTTTTTATCATCCTGCTTTTTCAACTGGGCCACACGCTGCTTGGCGTCTCTGGCCTGTTCCTGCAGTTTCTCCAGTCGATCACCCATCTGCTCTTTCTGTGCGTTCGGCTTCTGTACGGCGCCCAACTGCTGTCCCACCTGGAAGAGCCAGCTGCTGTTGGAACGATTGATGGCGGAATACACGTCGTTGTCGTTTTTGAGGTACATCGTCTGCAACAGACTGGGATCGACTGAACGATCGCAGTCACAGTTGTTTTCACGTGTCGAACGTCCGAAGATGGTTAACGCGTACTGCTGATCCCGCATGGCCCGGTTACGGGTTCCCGAGGCAGCAATCGCGATCGCACGGTCACTGAGGCTGTTTTTCATACTGTCAATCGCATCATCAGAGGCGGTTGCCTGATGAATCGCATCGTACAACACTTCTGCAGGCAGACGATGGGGAATGTAGTGGCTGAAGTTGACTTCATCCAGTTCATTCGTTTTGTTGGTCTGCCAGCTGCGCTGATAGGTATCGCTGTTGGTGATTTCCCGATGTAACCATTTCATATCAAAGTCACGACGAATGAATTCGCGAGACAGGTAGTCAAGCAGAGGCCCGTTGCTGGGAGGGTTCGCCAGGTTCAGGTCGTCAGCCGGTTCGATGATGCCACGATTGAAGTACGAAGCCCAGACGCGGTTGACGAAGGCTTTCGCGAAATACGGATTGTCTTCACGACGTAACCATTCCATCAGGGCCGTACGCGGGTCTTCCAGTTCATTGATCTGGACCACTTCTGCTCCAAGGAGCTTGGCGGTATCCGGAGTCTGACCGTTGCGGCCTCTCTTATTCTGTTTCTTTCTGTTTTTATTGTTCTTATTCGCAGGACGTGCTTTGGTTACATACACTTCCATGAAAGGCACGTCTTTACCATTCTTGACTTCTTTGCTCAATTCGCGGAGCAGCTGGTTACCACGCAGTTTGTCGGCACCCAGTTCATCTACCATCGCAGCGTATTCATCTTTCGATTCAGGATTCACGCCAAAGTTGACCCGGGTAAAGAACCCCCGGAACTGTTTGAAGTCGTTCTGGGTCCATTGATCAAACGGGTGTTTGTGGCATTGAGCGCACTGAATCCGGATTCCCAGAAAGGTGTAGGCAAAGCCCAGCACGCGATCATCGGGGTTCCGCAGATCACGCCGCGCCCAGTAATAAGGCATGTGATCACGATCGGTAATGTCTTTGCCGGGTTTGTCCTGGTAGATGGCATTGATGTTTTTGGTGAACTCTTCGAAACTTTCACCATTTTCACGGCTGGTTGCCAGCAGGATGCCTTCGGTGATCTTATCGTAGCCCACGTTATTGGCCACGCGTTTTTTGATCCAGTCGTACCAGTCCTGGCTGGGGCGTTCGCGTACGGGAGAAACATTGACGAGATCGTCATAGTTATTCTGAGTGAAGTCACACAATTTGGTCGACCACCATGCAGCGTAGCCGGGAGATTCCAGCAGTTCGTCGATTTTCTGTGACCGCTTGTCCGGTGAGGTGTTTTTCAGAAACGCTTCGATTTCGTGTGGTGCGGGAAGAGTGCCGGAAATGTCCAGGCTCACGCGTCGCAGGAATTCGGTATCATCACATTTGTCAGCGGGGATCATTCCCAGTTTTTGCAGTTTGTTGACCACGTGTTTGTCAACTTCTGTGGCAGCGGCAATCTGCGGGTATTGATCGCCATACTGATCTGAGACGGGCTGCAGAACAGGCACGGGAATCACGCCGGAATCGTAGAAAGCCACCACATGGGTGTCTCCTGGTTTGGCGGCGGTGACGAGGCCCTCTTCGGTAATCGTCGCGACCTGTTCGTTATTGGTCTGGAAGCGACAGAGCGGAGTGACATCTTCACGGGTTCCGTCAGACCAGACGGCGATGGCGTTTAAAGAAACGGTCTCCCCTTCTTTTTTGAACTGAATCGCATTGGGGGTCACAATCAGACGCTCGAACTGGGGGGCTGCTTTGGGAACGCCGTTGGCGCCTGCTTTGACCCAGCTCAACAGCAGCCGATGCTGCCAGCTCTCTTTTTCGAAGCGTTTGCCCCCTTCGTGTTCAATTTCGTTTAAGGGTTTCTGAATGATCAGGCTTTCAGCCGCGTTTTTCAGATCGACGCGCTCAGCGTCTTTATCCGTTAACTGCTGGTGATCCATCGCGAAATCGTAGCCGAACAGCGAGAGACGGAAGTCGCCTTTCCCCTGGAAGGAACCATGGCAGGCACGACCATTGCAACCCAGCTTGCCCAGCAGCGGGACGACGTGTTGCTGGAACTGGGGGATTTCGGTGCTGGCGGGATCGGAAAATCGCTCGTTGACCGGCTGTTTGATGTCAGCCTGGTCAGCGGCTTCGATCGTTGCGGACAACGCGAAGACGGCCAGTAAGGAGCAGAAACAACTTGTTATGCGAATTGATTTCATATCACACCTTGCATTAGAGACGACATAAAGTCTGTCAGAGAGTAATCCGTTTACTTTTGTTTTTTATTCGACGGGCCCGGTTTTTTGATACTGCGGTTGATTCTGGTCAACTCGGAGTCAACGAGGCTGTCGTGGTTCTGTTCGATTTCGGCGATGGATTTTTCCAGTTTCTGAACCCGTTTTTCAGCCATGGCTTTTTCATGCTTTAACAGTTCCAGCTGCAGATCCATTCGCTGTTTCAGTAGCGATTTTAATTCTGTCTGATCATCGCCACTGCCCATGATGGAAACACGGGCGGCCAGCAGTCGAATGCGGGAATCGACTTCCCAGCGCTCCAGTGTCAGACGGTAGCGATCATTGTCACGCTTTTTGAAACGATCCAGTTTGGTCAGCGTGTTGTCCAGATCGCGAACGGCGCGTTTATATTCGCGGGGTTTGTGCTTTTTCAAACGCTGGATCAGGTCTGCCAGTTCGGGGTGATGGGTTCTGGCAAATTCGATCGCCAGTTTTTCCCGTTTGGCAGTGATGGCATTGTTCGTTTTCTGTTCTTTGTCAGGTTTGACACCCGGTGTGCCAGCCGCTTTCGCCTGGGATGCATCTCGAGAGATATTCACTGTTTCTGAACGGTCACCGTTTTGTGCCGAGACAGAGGCAGGCAGCAGCAGGCAACCGCAACTGAGGAGTAACAGCAGCAGGCGCGAGAACGTATCGGATTGGCGAAGGCTTGATATCATGAATTCAGTTGACACTTTCATCCGGAAGAGCGACGGCTGTATAAAGCCAGTCTGGAATTTCGAGTGAATGGCTTTCAGCCAGCGTGTTCTGCTGATCCAGCAAGTCGCTGGATTCCGTGGCGGCATTCTGGGAGATCAGCTGATTTTCTTCAGCCGACTCGGACCAGAGACTCAGCAGGTGTTCCAGGTCTTCTTCGGAAGCATCGCTCAGGGGTGACTGCGAAACCAGTTCGGTTTCGGGGACCTGGTTTTCCGGCTGCAGTGAAACAACCAGGAACAGCATCGCGGCGACAGAGCAGCTGACTACAATCCATTTCAGCGATTGACGCTGAGTCACAGGCTTTGGCTGGGGAGTGACAGCAGCGGGCGCAGATTCGATTGTATGTAAACCCGCCATTAACCGGGTGGCCTGTGCCAGTGCTTCCCGCGCCGACTGATTTTCTGCGAGCAGCGATTCAAATTGGAGTGAATCGTCGGCAGAGAGGTCATTCGTGATATACTGAAACGCGATCCAGTTCAGGTCGTTTTCAGCAGCGTTATCAGATTCAGGGTTTAAGTGATTCATAATCAGGGTCTTGTCAGGTAGCGGTGATCATCAAATTCCATTTATTCAGAGGGATGATCGAGCCGACTTGAAAGTGTTTTAATGGCGAGTCTCATTCGCGTCAGAACCGTTCCCAGGGGGATTTCCAGTTCCTGTGCAATTTCGTTAAACGTTTTATTTTCATAAATCCTGGCTTGCACTACCGCCTGTTGTGATTCAGGGAGTTGAGTGAGTGCCAGTCGGATCTGTTCAATGTTTTCATCATCCAGGAGCCGTTGATCAGGTGAATCAGTCGAGAAAAACGTCGTTGTCTGTCCCAGTTGATTCAATGATTTCTTCTGGATCTTGTTCCGACGGATCAGTTCCATCGCTGCATGGTAAGCCACTCGAAATAACCAGCCTTTGCGGGTTTCTTCTTTCGAGGTGCCTCCTGCTTCCAGGGCTTTGGAAAACGTCAGCTGTAATACTTCATCAACCAGATCGTGGTTACGTAACAAACCCACTAAAAAAGCGCGCAATTCGCCTGCATGGTCTTCAAATAATTGATGGACGAGCTCGGGGGCGAGTTTGCCATCGTTACCGGTGGCCAATTTCTACTCCCGTTTGTTAACAAAACCACGGCTTTTAGTAATACTGATGCATGAGCAGTCGGATTTATTTTCAGAAACCAGAAAGATTTTTAAAATTATCCGACGATAGAGGAAATCGCGCAAGTCACTATATTACAGGAATGTAGAGATACTTCGGCAGACCTGCATGCGGAAAATCCTCAGTCAGAATATCCAGACGAGGGGTAAGATGCAAAATAATTACAGGTCGCGAGAGATGATTCCCCTGGACTGGCGGGAATACAGAGTGCACGCAAGGCCAGTATTTCAAGTGCGATACACCATCACTCAACTCGGAATCGCTTACGGCGCGTTTTGGAAGTAGATCGCGGGGACGATGGTTTCAGCGATTTGAGGATGTCTGTAATAGTTGGGGAACATATGCGCGGCCCCGACACATTCTGAAACATCGATATCATGGACCCGGTTGACGTCATTCCCCAGGGCCCGTCGGTCCAGATAGGTGAATCCGGTGCGAGCCAGCGCACGGCGGGAGATGGGAGCGAGGACCGGATAAAACAGCAGGATCCGGTCTTTGCGGTTCTGTAAGTTAATCAGACAGTCGGTACAGTTGAGGCCACAGCCATAACGTTCACCCGGGTTTAACCAGTTATGATTGATGGCAGCGGCAGCAAATACGATCCGGAAATGGCGGCAGCGACAACAGATGTGAATCCCACAATCCTGCAGCGAGACGCCTTGCACGCTGCCTCCGCCAATCAGATGCATGGCTGATGAAACGGTGCGGGCTCCATGACTGTGCCCAAGCATGCTGATCTGATGATGTTCGGGAAGTTTCGCAATCAGTCGCGTCAGGTAATGGCCATTGTATTCCGCCCGTTTTCCGAGGATATTCACGTCGACCGGAAGAATCTTGGTGGGCGTATCATCGCTGGGCCAGGTAAAGAAGATCACGTTTAAGGGCATCTGCGGCGCTGCATTCCGCAACCAGAGATAGGTATTGTAAGAATCGGTCAGCACACTGTCCCAGCCCACGAAACTGCCATGCACCATGATACAGATGGGGGCTTTCGGATCGATGGACTGAATCAGACTCTCCATCGACTGTTCTGTGACCCGGCCTTCTGAACAGGAGTGATAGACATCGAACTCACAACAGGGACAGCAGCATTTACTTTTCTGCAGACAGCAGCGACTGCTGACGACCCAGTAATTGATCTCCGGCACACATTCGACACAACCGGGAGTATTTACACACTCCTCTACGGCAGGATTACCGTAAGCGGGAGCGGGTGGGACTGTCTGGGCAAAGCCTGGTGTGACAAACAACAGCAGGCAGCAGAAAGTTAAGACTTTAAGCTGCATGAATTGAGATTGTAATAAATTCATTGGCCTGATTTATTGAATTCAATGGATGAGTGTTGGTGGCAACTTTTCTCACATGCAGCGCGCACTCCTCGTCTGGTCGTGCTAAAAGCAATTACAACACATATCGGTATTCTGCGGGACCGATAAGCGCAATTTAATACAATCTCCGGTTCTGCTGATTGCCGACAGGGAATATCCGGAGATATTGGTCAATCCCGGATTTTCGTTAAAGCTGAGGGGAGTGCTGAAGGGGAAGCAGGTGAGAAGCAGGCCTGCTCAATCCGGCAAGTATACTGACTTGGCGCGGCACTGACTTTCAACGGAGGCGGGAGATCAGTTCGTACTCACTTTCACAGCACAACACTTATACGAAGGCTGACTCGAGTGGGGATCAAAAACAGCATCCGTCAGCTGATTGGTCTCTTCATAGTGCATGGGAATGAAAAGCTGTCCCGGCTGAACTGATTGCGTAATGAACGCCCGTGCTTTCAGACGCCCCCGTTGTGATTCGACCATGATCCAGTCATTGGGGTGGATGGAATAGGCGCGGGCATCCTGCGGATTCATCTCCACATAGATCCGCTCCGGATAAAGCTTGCGCAGTACATCCGAATTTCTGGTCCGGGTCTGGGTATGCCACTGCGAAGCGGTTCCACGGCCCGTTAAGAGGATAAAGGGATATTGATCATTAGGTGGTTCCGGCATTTTGGCTGGTTCTGAAAAGATAAAGCGTGCCCGGCCATTCTGATGAAAATATTCGCCATCTGCAAAGAGTCGACGTTGTGGTTCAGGAGGTTGGGTTTCTGTATCAGGGAACGGCCACTGGATGCCCCCCTGCTCGTCAATTTCTGAATAGTTTTCGATCCCGGAAAAATCGCAGGGTTGTCCTTTGGATAACTCTTTCATCAGTTGAAATACTGCTTCTGGAGTTGTCCAGTTTGCGAACATTTCTCCACAGCCCCAGTACTGGGCGATCAGTTTAAAGATTGAGAAATCGGACAACGCCTGACCGGGCGCCCGCTTGACCCGTTTCACACGACCAATCCGTCGTTCCGCATTAATGAAGGTCCCTTCTTTTTCGCCCCAGCCTGCAGCCGGGAGAATGAGATCGGCGAATTTGGCTGTCTCCGTATTGTGATACATATCCTGAACCACCAGAAAGTCGAGACGCTCCAGGATGTCGCGCACCTGTCCCTGGTTGATCCAGGAGTGAGCCGGATTCGTGCAGATGACCCACAGTCCTTTGATCTTACCAGCCAGAATCCCTTCAATGATTTTGTGGTACGGCCAGCTGTTCTGATCGGGAATCCGGTCGGTGGGAATGGAAAGTGTCCGGGCGACTTTGTCGCGATGTTCGGCGTTTAGAAAATCATGTCCCCCCAGCAGATTCGTCGTATTGCTGAATAACCGGGATCCCATCGCGTTACACTGCCCCGTAATTGAGTTGGCACCGGTTCCCGGGCGACCGATGTTTCCGGTCATCAACGCCAGGTTGATCAGGGCCTGCGCAGTACGGACCCCCTGGTAGCTCTGGTTCACTCCCATTGTCCACCAGAAGGAAACCCGTTTCCCTGATTTGATCAGATCCGCAAACTTTTCAATTGCGGCCTGGCTCAGCCCGGTTTCTGCGATGACCCGCTCCAGCGGATAGGCGGCGACATGTTCGGCAAACTCCTGAAAGCCTTCGGTGTGTTGCTCGATATAATTTTCATCAAGGGCCCCCTGCTCGATCAGAATTCCGGCGATCCCGTAAAACAGGGGCAGGTCTGATTTCGGATAGATCTGCAGATGCAGGCTGGATTGCATTGCGGTTTCTGTTTTGCGAGGGTCGACGGCGATAATTTCGGGAGCATGTGGATTGCGCATCACCCGTTCCCACATGATGGGATGCGCGATACAGGGATTCGCCCCCACAAACACCAGCACGTCTGATTCTTCCAGGTCCTGGTAGGTGAATGGCGGCGAATCAAAGCCGAACGACTGTTTGTAGGCAGTGACTGCGGAAGCCATACACTGGCGGGTATTGCCGTCACCATGTTGCATTCCCATGCCGAACTTGGCCAGGGCACCCAGGAAGGTCATTTCTTCAGTCACCATCTGGCCGGTACTCAGAAAGGCAACCGAGTCGGCTCCGTGCTGTTGCTGGATGCCTTTCAACTTGCGGGTGAACAGGCTCAATGCGGTATCCCAGTCGACCGGTTCCCAGTGGTTGGGAGATTTCTTGACCAGCGGGCTGATGGCACGATGAGGCGAATCCAGCACGGAGAGTGCTTCCCAGCCTTTAGGACAGGCCATTCCCAGATTGACGGGATACTCGGTCGTCGGGCTGACGCAGACTGCTTCTCCCTCTTTTAAATGGATATTCAGGTTACAACCTGTGCCACAAAAGCCACAAACCATCTGGGTTGTTGAATCAGGCAGATTTTTATCGGGGACTTTTCCCAGGCCAAATCCGCCGGGAGAAAGTAATAACTCTCTGGTCAGGTGCCCTTCCTTCTGATGAATGAGGGCGCCTAGATTTGAGGGATCCATTAGTGACATCGAAACCGATTCCAGTGCGAGAAAAAGTAGGTCATCGTAATACACCTGGCATGCGGGGAGCGGCAACCGCGGAGAAGAACAGGTATCGTTCCAGCAGTTCCCCGGCGAGGTTGGCAACAAACAGGAAGGAGACGATGATCAAGAGACTTAAGGTATGTAAAGGTTGAGCCTGGTGATTTAACAAAAAGGCCGGCATCAGAATGCCTCCCAGAATTCCACAGGCGAAGCGTGCAAGGGTGATATTGGACAGCTCTCCGCTCATCAGCAGTGCAGATCGTTTCAGGGGAGAGTTCTGACGTCGCAACAGGTAGCGAAAGATAGACGCTTCGAACGTCAGTTTGCAGACAGCAGTCACAATCAAGGCTTTCGCCAGCAGCGGCCCGGCCTGGGCAACCAGTAACTGCGATTCCGCAGAGTGGGAAAATATTCCCAGCAGGTAAAGCGTGAACAGGGTGGAAGTGATCCCCAGTAAAACAGCCGTCAGTCCGAACTTGATCATGGTGGATTCAAAATTCCAGAACTCACGTTTGGTAAAGACGTAGATCATGATCGAGCAGAAGATACCTACGATGCCTGTCAGGCCGACCACTTGACCAGCCAGAGGCTGCCAGGCTTTCAGATCAGCAAATGACTCGCCCGAAAGCCAGGTTAACAGCGCATAGGCCATGGCGGTATTGGAAAAGACGCCAAACGCGAGGATCTCACGGCTCAGCCAGGAATGTTTGAGCCCCAGGATTCCCCGGAAAGCATACTGCGGTCGGCCCAGATGCAGCGTACTGGCCCCCAAAGCGACTAAGCCAAAGAAGAGTGCAAAAGTAGCTGACATCCGTGTCATGACGTCCGTGGTGGCGGCGCTGAGAAAATATTCGAGTGCCAGGCTGGTCAGAAAGGCGCCAACCGAAAGCTGTGTCAAAACCAGCATGATCACCAGCGGCATGTGAGCATGCTGCGGACTGGCGGAATAATAATCTGCGGGGATCGTATTGCGGGGGAACGGTTTTCTGGATTTATACGTGGTCGTGGGATACGTGTGCTGTGGATCAGGGGCGGCAGGCAGGAACGGGTCGATTTCTGAATCGGCAATAACCTGTTCTTTGTTGACGATGTTAATGGAGATCGCCTGGTGCGGGCAGGCTTGTACACAAGCCGGGGCTTCTCCATCAGACAACCGCTGGCTGCACATATCGCATTTACGAACGATGCCTTTCTTGCTGTGATATTTGGGAACATCATACGGGCAGGCCAGCGTACAATACTGGCAGCCGAAACACTGGTCGTCCAGATGCCTGACAATGCCGGTGACAGGATCTTTCTCGTAGGCGTTGACCGGACAGGCCTGCATGCAGCCCGGGTCGAGGCAATGATGGCAGGCGGTGGTCACATGCTGATAGATCGGATCCTGGTTCGTCCCTCCCGTAAGCAGACCGACATCGCGCCAGGTTTCATTTTCGTCCAGACCATTCAGGGAGTGACAGGCCGTCACACAGGCTTTGCAGCCCGAACAGCGATCCAGATCCACGCCGAACGCATACTGTTCACCCGACTGCGGCAGCGCGGCAGGAATCAGATCCGCATAATAACGTGACTGAGCCGGCAACTGGTTGGCATCATATCGTTTAGCAAACTGATCTACGGCTGTGAGTGTCTGCTGTTCTTTCAGCAACAGCGAGATCAGATCGAATTCCTGCGCGGGAGCCGTCCCCCGCAGTGCAACTGAAGATGCATTATCACTGCCATAAGACTGATTCAGATCAGGTCCGTCTACGTCGAAGTTCATGAGTCTCTATCTGGTTTTATTTTTTTTATGAAATTGTTCACTGTGAATCAGTTCGTGTGGTACTCCCATCTTCAGTAGACGAAGTGTGAAATCCTGATTGAAATTCCGCGGGCCACATACAAAGAAACGGGAAGACTCCACCTGTGGGATCTTTGAAATCATAAAATCAAAATTGAGATGCCCACAGTATCCCAGCCAGTGCGGTACGGGCTGAGAAAGAGTCAGAAAGTAATGAAAGTCCGGCATTTCCGTGATCAGGTTCCGTGTTTCCTGATCAAAGATGATGTCCCGATGTGTCCGGGCACCATAAAACAGGTAACAGTTCCGGTTTACATTGGTCGCATGCAGGTAGCGTACGATGCTCATCATGGGAGTGATCCCGATGCCGGCACACAGAAGAATCAGTGGTTCGATATGCTGCGCCGGATCAAAATAAAACTGACCCAGCGGACCTTTGAGCAGGACAGGACTGCCAACCTGAATCTGCTCAAAAAAATAATTCCCGACCTGCCCCGCGTGATTGCGTTTGATGGTTAAATCAATGCGTTCACTCTGATGGGGAGAGGAACTGATGGAAAAGCTGCGCCATACATCGATTCCATTAATATCGAGGCAGACTTTGACGAACATCCCGGGACGATGGGAGGGAATCAGTCCCTGTGAGTTATCCAGCCGAAAGGTACAGACATCCTCCGCTTCCTGAATCACATGGGTGACCGGGAGCGATATCAGCTGATCTTTTTGTATTTTGCTGTCTTGTTGATTATCTAAGATCATTCCAAAACCTGTGCTTAGTGAGCGCCAGCACATTCCGTGTGATTGATAAGTTCATCCAGTACACTGGAGTCCGGTAATTCCAGGTACACATTTTCCTGCGCATCCAGTTTAACCTTAAATACTTTGACTTCATATTCCGATTCACCACTCAGGCAGGAACCATTTTCCAGCGAGAATGATTTCTTGTGCAAGGGGCAGGCGACTTTGGGGATACCGGCAGAATCACCGATAATTCCCCGCGAGAGCACCATGGCCTTTTTATGAGGACACATCTGCTGGCAGGCATACCATTCGCCGCGACTGGCGAAGTTGAAGACCGCAATTTGTGAATTGCCATATTTCACGGTGGAACCGGATTCAGCAGGAAAATCGCTGACGGTTCCCACTTTGACCCATTCCCGCGGTTCGGTGTTCTGTTCCGGCTTTTTCTCCGGTAGTTTGATGTCGTCAAACGCGACAAAATCGGGAGCCCAGTCAACCGGACGCGTCTGCCCGCGCTGGGGGATCAGTTCGATCGAAGGTTCATGCTCATCCGTGTTGACGAACTGTTCGAACAGCCGTCGTTTCACCGGATTGGTAACGACTTCTTTCCATTCGCAATGGTAGGAATCGACGAGAGACTGCATCATGCGTTCCAGCTCATCACAGATCCCCAGCCTGTCTTCGATCACCACTTCGCGCAGATAGTCGATGCCGCCTTCCAGCTTTTCCAGCCAGGTGGCCGTGCGTGTCAATTTGTCTGCAGTCTGAATGTAATACATCAGGAAACGGTCCAGGTACCTGATGCAGGTCTCTTCATCCAGGTCCGAAGCAAACAGGTCCGCGTGCCTGGGCTTGGCGCCGCCGTTTCCGCAGATATACAGGTTATAGCCATGCTCGGTTGCGATCAGTCCGAAGTCTTTACTCTGGGCTTCAGCACATTCGCGCACACAACCTGAAACGCCCCCTTTCAGTTTATGCGGTGCACGGATTCCGCGGTAGCGTTCTTCCAGGCGAATCGCAAAACCGACCGAATCCCCGATGCCATAACGGCACCAGGTGGTCCCCACACAACTCTTGACTGTTCGTAATGCTTTACCGTACGCGTGCCCGCTTTCAAAACCGGCGTCGATCAGTTTCTCCCAGATTTCAGGCAGCTGATGGACTTCCGCGCCGAATAAATCCACGCGCTGACCGCCTGTGATTTTCGTATAGAGTCCGTATTCTTTTCCGACTTCGCCCAGCACGATCAGCTTTTCCGGCGTGATTTCCCCCCCCGGGACGCGTGGCACGATGGAATACAGGCCCCCCCGCTGCATGTTCGCCAGAAAACGGTCATTCGTATCCTGCAGGTCGGAGTGATCGATAATATGATCATTCCACAAGCTGGCCAGAATCGAAGCGACCGCCGGTTTGCAGACTTCGCACCCGTTACCGTTTCCACAATCTTCAATGACCGCTGAAAACGTTTTGAGCTTTTTGACTTTGATGATGTCGAATAACTCGGTTCGTGAATAATCGAAATGTTCGCACAGTCGATTGCTGACGGTGATCCCCGCTGCTTTCATTTCCGCTTTGAAGACATCCGTCACCAGAGGCAGACAGCCTCCGCAGCCCCCGCCGGCTTTCGTGCATGCCTTGATTTCATCGACCGAGCATAAGTTCTGTTCTTTGATTGCAGTACAGATTTGTCCCTTGGAAACGTTGTTACAGGAACAGATCTGGGCATCGTCGGCCATGTCTTCGGCACTGCCACCCGGTATGCCACCCCCTGCTCCAACGATTAGTTCGTGTGGCTGGCAGGGAAGTGAATCGCTGGACTTCGCCAGCAGGGACAGGCTGCCATAATCAGAGGCATCACCAATCAGGATGCCTCCCAGCAGGTTTGTGCCTGCTTTATTGAAAACGAGTTTTTTGTAAACGCCTTTAAAGGGATCTTCAAATGTCAGGCTTTTGGAAATGTCCGGTCCCGCTTCATAATCGCCGAAGCTGGCCACATCCACGCCCATCAACTTTAGTTTGGTAGAGAGGTCACTGCCTCGAAACTCCGCTTCACCGTGACATACATGGGTTGCTGCGACTTCTGCCATCTGGTAACCGGGGGCAACCAGGCCGTAGACCATCCCGGAATGCAAGGCGACTTCGCCGACCGCGTAGATGTCGGGATCTGAAGTCTGCAGATTGTCATTCACCAGAATCCCCCCCCGTTC
>TARA_R100001132_G_C3275577_1_pt1 | contig 17812 bp, 10 predicted proteins | sample TARA_R100001132 | Tara Oceans TARA_R100001132 (sample SAMEA2621247) | marine metagenome | biome: marine biome (ENVO:00000447); feature: mesopelagic zone (ENVO:00000213); material: "saline water (ENVO:00002010), including plankton (ENVO:xxxxxxxx)" | depth 800 m | reverse complement strand
AGTGAGGGCCGGTTCTGCTTCCGGCTGCAGTACCATGCGATCTGCCTGGGAGAGTAGCGGGGAGCTTTCCGGAGTATCGATATTCAACAGTAATACAAATAAGACCAGCGCAGCTACCGAAGAACAGGCACTGATGGCAACGGCGATGCGATAACGCAGCATCGAAGGAACACGCCGGGCCGGGGCCGTTTCTGTGGAAGTCAGCAGGGTTTCCTGTTCGATGCGACGCCGGATGGAAGGTGCCAGTTCGGGAGGCGCCGATTCCGTAGCGGTCTCCTGCAGCAAGCGGGAGAGTTCGCCGAACTCATGCAGTTCCTGTCGCGCGGTCTGGGACTGTTCCAGTTGTGACTCCAGCTCAAGACGTTCCTCGGGGGAAACTTCGTGATCGAAGCAGGCGGACAGATTTTCGTTAAAGTGGGATGGGCTGCTCATTTGGTTTCACTTATCGATGACTCATGGTCAGACTCGGAAACACGCGTGACAGGTTCGTCCTGAAACAACGTGCTCAGTTTCTGTTTTAGTTCATTCCTTCCTCTGAAAATTCGGCTCCTGACTGTTCCCAACGGGATCTCCGTGATTTCGGCAATTTCCCCGTACGACATGCCTTCCAGTTCCCGCAGGATTAAAGGCGTGCGATACTCTTCCTGTAACTCGTTGAGTGCCTGATGAACCAGCTTTTTTCGCTCGGCGAGTTCGGCGACTTCGGGAGGGTGATGTTCGGGGCGTGTATCAACCAGCCAGGTACCGGCCGGGTTGTCTTGTGGATCTATCGTGGTGGAAGTTCGTTTTGTTTTTCGTTTCTGAGTGATCGCGGCATTAAAAGAGATGCGAAACAGCCAGGAATAAAAGGCGGCTGAACCTCGGAATGTTTTCAATTTAAAAAAGGCCTGGGTAAAACCTTCCTGGGCGGCATCGCGCGCATCGTCGCTGGAGCCCAGAATCCGCACCAGGGTTCGAAACAGGCGGTCCTGATATTTCAGTACCAGTTGATCAAACGCCTCGGTACGACCTGCCAAACATTCTTGAATCAGGTATTGATCATTGTTGGTCACAGTACCTCTTGGACGATCCGTGGGGAAATGAAGTTCCCGTCATTTGAGAAATACAGGGATTTTACGCGAAAAACGATTGCGGTAGCGTCTATCTTCTTACTTTTCAGCAGCTTACGTCAATATTAATCTGCGGGAGTAGATAGATTGTCAGGATTTTTCTGCTGCAGCAGGATTCAGCCGGCAGTTATCGATCAGACGCGTGGCACCAACCCAGGCAGCGATCAACGCGACCATCTCGGATTGAACCGAGGAAATATCTTCGAGGGTTGTGGGGTCAGCGATTGTGGCGTAGTCCAGTTTCAACAGGGGTGTTGACTTCAACAACTGTTGCATGGCGGATTTGATCGACGCGAGATCGGTTTCACCGGCGGCGATTCTTTCTTCTGCCAGTCGCAGGGCCCGTGAAAGGGATAATCCCGCCTCCCGTTCTTCTTTGGAGAGATAAGCGTTCCGACTGCTGAGAGCCAGACCGTCTGAATCGCGGATAATGGGACACGTTTTGATCTCGACCGGAATATTCAGGTCGAGGCACATCCGTCTGATGATAGCCTGCTGCTGAAAATCTTTCGCACCAAAATAAGCGATGTCCGGCAGGCAACTTAACAGCAGCTTGGTGACGATGGTAGTCACGCCCTGGAAATGATTCGTGCGGGTGGCGCCTTCCAGAATGCGCGAGAGAGCTTTGACCGTCACATCGGTTGAATACCCGTCGGGGTACATGATACTGGTATCCGGAGTCCAGACGAGGTTTGCGCCGGCCGCCGCACATTTTGCCAGATCCTGTTCCAGCACGCGCGGGTATCTTTCAAAGTCTTCATCAGGCCCAAATTGGGTCGGGTTTACGTAGATGGAGACGACCACAAAATCGCAGTCAGCGCCAGCGGCTTCAATGAGACTGGTATGCCCTGCATGCAGGGCACCCATGGTGGGCACAAAGCCAATCCGGGCTCTCTGCTGGCGTTGTGCTGTGACCCGATTCCGCAGTTCAGAAATCTCGCTGACGGTTTCCAGAGTCGGATCAGGCATGATCGAAAACTTTCAGGACAGGCGCCAGGGCCGGTTCAGACTGGATGATCCCGGCTGGTTAAGACTCTGTTTTTTTCGGAGCCTGGCTGCGGTTACCGCTTCCGCCCCGTTTGCCGGAACGCCTTCGTTTGGGACGTCTGCGACTCTGATCATCGGCTTCAGCTTCCGGCGGATTTTTAGGGTTATCGCTCTTGTCACTTTTAACGCCGACCAGTTTCGGATTCAGCAGATAGGAAATGGCTTCTTCCCAGCTGGGAACGTTCGGATATTTGTTTTCGGAAACCTGTTTCGTCGGAGGGGATAACACTTCAATGTCATCTGCTTCTGAACCGGATTCGACTTCACTTTCATCCGTAACTGTTTCGGATGCTTCGGATGTTTCGGTAGAAACTTCACTCTTGCGTCTACGGGATCGGCGTCGCGAACGTTTGGGTTTCTGTTCGGTTCCTTCTTCGGAATCGTCCTCGTCGGCGTCATCACTTTCGGCCTGGACATCCTGCTCCTCATCTTCCGTTTCTGTTTCTGCTTCGGAGGAATCAGTTGTTTCATCAGGCTTGCGTGAACGTGATCGGCGACGTCGTCGTCGGCGGCGGGGACGTTTGGTTTCCGCTGTGTCTTCTTCGCCCTCGGTTTTATCCTCTGCTTCTGTTGCCGTCTCTGTTACCGCTTCGTCGTCTTCCTCTTCGTCGTCATCTTCATCATCGGCAGCGACAACTTCCTGCTGGAAAGCCACCACTTCTGAAATGAGACCGAAGCCAAACTCATTGTCATCGTCCAGTCGCTCGTCTGTCCGGGTGGTAGTTTGCGGCGGAACAGGGATCTGTTTCTTTTCAGGACGGGACTTCTTCCGTGGCGGAGCAGCAGGCTTCTGCACTTCGGCGACTTCTGCTTCGTCGTCCTCGTCTTCGTCGTCGTCCTCATCATCGCTGGCCGCGATTACTTTCCTGGAGCGGGATGAATCATCTTCATCCCAGTTCCAACCCTCCAGGGCATCCCAGTAAGTATCTTCCTCGTCATCTTCTTCTGCGGATGACGTGTCTTCTTTCAGCTGGGCAGCGGGAGCAAAGTCCTCTTCGACTTCATCCTCTTCGTCGTCGTCTTCCTCATCATCATCAAAAGAGGCAATCAGGTCATCGTCTTCGTCGTCTTCTTCGTCATCATCATCTTCTTCATCGTCGTCGAAGTCGATTCCCGAGTCCAGTTCTTCGGCCGGGACGGTCTTTTTGCTTTGGGGGGCAGGTACTTCATCGTCATCGAAAATCGAATCGCCGAAGAACTGATCATCGTCGTCGTCGACCTCCGATTCTGCCGAGACCGGCTTTTTAACATCCTCATGCTCAGCGGGCGCAGACTCATCCTGGTCGGATGTATCCTCGTCTTCTGCGAGATCATCCTCAAAATCAAGGGGCAGCGGTTCAACCTGTTTGTCAAAATCGATGCCAAACAGATCACCTGCGAGAGACTCCCAGGAGTCACCTTCACCCGACGGATTGATGCCAAACGGCTCTTTGCTTTTATTCATATGCGCAAAGTACACGTTCCGTAGAGTTTTTTCAAGATTTGCGCCTGTTCTGAATTTTTATATCTCAGGGAAATCATTGACTGTCTGAGTATTCGATATGGTGGATCACCGCCTGCAGTTTGCGGGCTTTCTCCAGCATGGAATGGTAGCGGGGCACCTTGGCATAACCGACCTGGCGTGCCAGCAGATCTGCTTCGGAACTCAAAACTACTGTACAGGGAATAGATTTAACCTGTAAAATATCAGCGATTTCGCGGTCTTTATCAAAATCCAGGTGAACTGGTTCAAAAGCCTGATTCAGATAACGCGTCATCCGCGGATCGGAAAGCGTCTCCTGTTCCAGTTTGCGGCAGTAAGTACACCAGCTGGCATCAAACACGATGTAAACCGGTTTGTTGCTCTTCAGTGAAGCTTGATGCGCTGATTCCAGATCAGTGTGCCACTTGATCTCATCTGCCGTCTTCGTCTCCGCTTTCGATAATTCTATTGAGATGCCAACCAGGGCAACGATCGAAAAACCAATAATGCCCCATTGAATCAGTTTGGGAAGTCTTTTCATCTCTGTGACTCCTTCACAAGTCTGAACTGTCATCCCTGACAGCTGTACTTATGTGGTAAAACGTGGTGACCCGGTTAAGAGTGAGCTTCTGTTAAGAACATATTTGATTGATTCGAGACGTGGCAGACACGGTATTTCGTGATCTGAAATACCTGGATGCAAAGACGAACAGACCTGAATCCAGGGAAATCGTCGTAAATCATTCATTTAACTTTATCGGAGTGAATCGGGGAACTACTGTGATCGATTCGACCCGATTCACCTGAATAACCGGCACATGGCCGGTAAAGTTTACCTAACCGGAACAGAGTGGGGGCGAAACACAGAAAAAGCCAAAGCGGCAGACAGATTTGATGAGAAATCTGTTGCCGCTTTGGCTTTGAATCAATGGGACAGGGCCGCGGTCAATTTTCGGGTGGTGTTTGCGGCTTTGCTTTGGCAGGCGTCTCTTTCGGAGCGGGCGCCGGTTTGCTGGCTGAATTTTCAGCCGCGGGTTTTTTCGCAGCTTCCGCGTCTTTGGCGGGTGACCCGGTTTCGGGTTTCTTATCTTCACTGTTTGCGGGTGCCGGCTTTTTGGCAGTTGCAGGGTCCGGTTTTTTACCCGCCGGTGGAGTGGCCGGCTTTCCAGCGGGAGGCGCAGTGGTATTTGCTTTCGCTGGAGCCGCTTCCGGTTTCTCAATCGGTTCAACCAGGGCTTTGCGTTTCAATTTCAGCGATTCGAAGCTGTTGGCAGAGATGACGTAGTACCAGTTGGCGAATCGCTCGTTGAGTTCCTGAGCCAGTTCGCTGCCCTGGGCGACCTTGTCATCGTATTCCTTCAGTTTGCGTTCATAGGTTTTCAGTTGAGACTGATAGGCTTTCATGGCCTTTTCATAGGCGGCTTGCGGACTCGGCTTCTCGTCTGCACTGGCTTCTTTTTTGTCTGTTTCCGATTCCTTTTTATCCGTTGCCGGTGTTTCTTTCAGATCGGCTGGTTTTTCAGGCGGTTCCGGTTTTTGAGGAGGGTCGCCGAGATAGGCCGGATCAAAGGCAGCTGTGACCAGCAGATAACGACTGGTTTTCAGCGCACTGTCATTTCCCTTTTCGGACTCCGCATTCTCAGCCGGTTTGGCATCATCGGATTTGGCGTCACCCTGTTTCTCATCCGCTTTATCATCTTTCTTTTGACTGCTGTTTCCCACTTCGATATCAAGCGTACTGCCTGTGAAGATTTTGCCGAAGTACAGTGAGTAGACCACTCCCTGACTGGTCGCCAGTACCACTTCCCCCTCATTGGAGGCCAGCTGGGTATTTCCCTGGGGACCTCGCGCCAGTACAAACCCTTTATTCTGCAGATCGAACAGATCCAACTGGGTTCGCGGTTTAAGTGCTCCCGATTCTTTGAGGCCTGCCGCCAGTTCACTCGATTTGGGGCGGATCCCCTGAATCTTCAGGTCAGTGAGAGTATTGACCAGCTGGTTGACGTCGGCGGTATTCAGTTTTTGCGTCTCTTTGTCCAGGCCCCTCATTTCCCAGGGGGTGGTTGAATTCTTACGCGTGAGGACCGTCACGTTTTCTTCAGGGGTCTGACTTTCATAAACGATTTTCTGTTGCGCTTCATCGATTGAATAATGGCTGATTAAAATTTCTATCAGTCGATCGCGGTCGACTTTCAGGATATCCGGTTCAATCCACTCGGAGAATTCGGACGAGAGATCAACATTCAGTTTCGTGCGATAGACGGCGTCTTCATCGACTTTGCGAACATAATATTCATTCGGCTGTTCAGGAACCTGCTTGCCGATGATAAAGTCTACCAGCGGGGCACCCCCTTCTTTGCTGAGCGTCAATCTTTGCCCGCGACCCTTCAGGTTGGTATTGGATTCATCCAGGGGATCAATGACCCCAAAGCGTTCGTGGTCATTCTTGCGCCGGCTTTCCAGCGCACCACGGATCACACCAACCAGCGACGTCGCGGTTTCCGCCAGCTCATCCTCTGCGTCTGCGGGGTAGTCATGATGCGAGGGGATTTTCCATGCACCCTCCTTAAATTCCACATTGAAAACTTTCAGCGTCGCTAAATCTTCGTTGTAGCTCACCACACGCAGCGATTTGGCTTGCGTCGGGTCTGTAAATTCAGGATAGAATTCTTCACCTACATTTTCATAGCCGGTCAGTTGAACCGGTTGAGAAGCACGGTCAGTGAAATAGGCGGCTACCAGGGTAACCGCTGCGATTCCTGCAAATGTCAGTGTTCTGGTCGTTTCATTCATGGCAAACGATTTTACTTATTAAACAGTGAGTTAAATGGAATACTGAATTGATTTCCCGACAAGCTATCTGCATGGCAGGCAGGCGTTATTTCTTCAATCTCCGGTCGGGAGAAATGTTCTGGTTTTCATTTTTGATCCTGAAGAACAGGAAGCACATCCCCAGCAGGATTGCCGGGAACGGCGGGACGAGGATCGCATACCAGCGGATGCGGTCTTCGATGGCCCGGATCTGGCGTTCTGTCTGGGCTTTGATTTTTTCAATCTGTCGCTGTTTTTCCCGTTCGATGTTGGCTTCATCGACTTCCAGCCTCCGACTCTCATTTTCCTCGGCCATTCGCAGCATCTGCTGTTTGGTATTCCCGTCGATGGTGGTGTCCTTGATGATTTTATCACGCTCTGCTTTGAGGCGATCGCGGGCTTCTTTGAGTTTTTCTTCCGCAGTGGCGGTCGCTTTTTCCCGTTCCGCATTGCGTTCTTTCACAAACACGGATGTTTCGCGTTCGACAAGTGTCAGCGTGCGGAGTTGGGAGCGGCGTTTTCGCAGCTTGATGTAGGAATCATCGCCGGCCAACTGGTCGACACAGTTCAATAAGAACGTCACGTTGTCAATTTTCAGACCGAAGGCCTGGCGCTCCCGGATATTGAACAGCTCATCTGAGATCAGGTCGGCATCAGCTACGAAGATCACATCAAGATCTTTGATTTTCGACTTCTCGGTCGAAGTAATCTGCGCTGCAATCACGTGCGAATATTCGTCGATCAGGCGTGGCGGATCTTGCGCGATGCGGACAGAATTGAAGAACGGGCTGGTGATCTGGCCCCATGATAGCAGGCCCGAGTTGAGCCCGGTTCTCAGCAGTGGTTCGAAGTTCAACGTGGAATCCGATCGGGGACGAATATTTCCCGGGAAGAAAGTCAGAATTTCCTGCAGTCCGCTGGTGATATTACTGTCCTGGCTGAAGGCACCCCTGACGCCGCTTTTGGGGCTGATGAAAATCAGCTCAGGGCGTACGACCTCGGAAAATTCCGGATGGGGGTTAAAATAGTCAAATACGACTTCCCCGTTGTCCCAGGCAATCTGCAGCAGGTTCAGCAGTGGAGTCAGACGTCCGTCATCCGCCTTGGGGGTTGGCGGCGGTTGTCGCATGCCCATCATGCCCCCCGGACTGGGTTTCGGCATCCGTGGTGCATTCTGGATGCCTCGTCCTCCGCCGTAGACGGGCAGGGGGTCATCGCAGATCAATGTCGGTTTCCCTTTTTTGACGTACTCGATCAGGTTGTTCAACTGTGGTTCTGTCAGCGAAGAAGGCAGCACGGCGATTAACACATCGTAAGCGGTATCGCTGATCGGGGAATCGGGAGAGACCTGCTCGACCTTGTATTGTTTCTTGAGCTCACTGACGATCAACCACGGCGGCTGGTTGCCCCCCATGCCCATATCCAGGCCGCCAAAGATACTGGCGTCGGTATTGAGAATTCCAACCGTCAGACGCTCATCTTTCGAAACGGTGCGAATGGAACGCGTGAGTTCATATTCGATCGGGGTTCCCACATTGAAGAAGGGGATCACGACTTCATCGGTTCCGCTTTTGACGACGGCTCCCATGAAGATTGTATCAACAAAGGCACGACCACCACGTTCTGTCTGAACCTGCTGGGGTGAAATATTCAGCAGGCGGGCTTCTTCTTCCGCTTTACTGAATGGTTCCACATCAACAAAACGAACCTGAAGCCGTTTGCCCCCCAGCTGGTTATATTCCCGCAACAGACCAATCAGTCGTTTGCGGATCGGCACGTATTCACGCGAGACTTCCGGGCTGATGAAGGCTTCAATGGTGATCGGATTTTTTTCATCAATCTTTTCGAGCAGGTCCCTGGTTGTCTTAGACAGGCTGTAAACCTTTTCGGCGGTCATGTCGATGCGGCTGCTGCCGTAAGAGACAATGACATTCGCACTGATCAGAATTACTGCCAGTGAAACAGTGCGGACCAGGTACTGCAGTCCCATCGAATTCTTCTGCTGTGAACTCCAGTGCCGCCGCGTAATCAGGATCCGGTTCAGATACAGCATCATTACGGCCAGTGAAATAAAATACAGAACCGCGCCGAGGGGAATGACCCCCGTGCTGAAGTCCTGGAACTGTTCGACCAGGCTCAGGTTCTGGATCAGGTCACTGGACGGAGCAATCTGGCCGATGAAAATCGGGATTGCACAGATGACGGTTCCCAGCACAAATGCGACCGTGGTACTGCTGGTCAGGGCCGAGGCGAACATGCCTGCGGCCAACAGGGAAGCACCGGCCAGCCAGTAGCCGAAGTAGGTGGTAAACATCAGGCCCATATCGGGATTGCCGATTTTCCAGAGTACAAACACGTGCGTCACCGAGAACAGCAGCGCGATGGTGTAGACGGCGAGTACCGCCAGGAATTTACCCAGCAGGATTTCCAGGTCGGAAGCGGGCAGGGTGAAAAGCAGTTCGTCCGTTCCCATTTTTTTCTCATCTGCCCAGGCACCCATGGTAATTGCCGGGATGATGAATAACAGCAGTAAGGGATACCACAGGCTCAGTTGATCGAGGTTTGCCTGATTGTTCGCGAAGAACTGCTGGTTGAACGCGGCAAAGGCGCCGGCTACGACAAATACCACGATAAACAGATAACCCAGTACTCCGGAAAAGTAACTCTGTACGTTTCGCTTGAATACGGCCAATACAACGTTGTTCCGCAACATAACAGAAGGGTCCTTACGTCAGCTTTATCTGATACTATAAATGAGTCGGTAAAAGAAATATTACGCGTGTGTCAGTTTGTGGAAACGCGTTTCCATATCGTCCTGGCTGTTTCCCAGCTCAGCTACGGAACCGTCAAACACGATTGAGCCCTGGTTGATCAGGATTACACGGCTGCAGACCGCTTTGACTTCCTGCAGAATATGAGTCGAGAGCAGGATGGTTTTGGTTTTACCCAGATCACGAATCAGGTCTCGCACGGACTGATTTTGATTTGGGTCCAGGCCACTGGTAGGTTCGTCCAGAATCAGAATATCCGGATCGTGCAGTAATGCCCCTGCCATGCCCACGCGTTGTCGAAAACCACGAGAGAGTTTTCGGATTGGTTTTTTCCAGACACTGCTCAGATCGCATTTCTCCATGACGAACTCCAGGCGATTGCTGAGTTCGGCGGCTGACATGCCCCGCACGCTTCCGGCATAGGTCAGAAAGCCCTGGGGGGGCATCTCTTCATACAGCGGACCATTTTCGGGGAGGTACCCGAGTTTCTGGCTGGCTTCAATTCGATGTGTACTCACATCAAATCCGCCGACGCGTGCCTGGCCTTCACTGGGGGAGAGAAACCCAGTCAACAGCTTCATGGTAGTAGATTTGCCCGCGCCGTTGGGACCCAGAAAGGCGGCGACCTGGCCGCGGGGAACGGAAAATGTCACATCTTTTGTCGCGGCGAACTGGCCATAGAATTTACTCAATCCGATGGCTTCAATCATGTTCTCACCGGACGAAGTTTCAGACTGCTCTGCAGAAGATTGCTGAACCTGTTCCGACATTACAATGATACTCCCGATGATTATCTCGTGGCTTGATTCAACAGAAAGACTGTAAGGTCACGGTCTGCCAGAGACCTCGCTCAAATCCTTTTACGTGAGAGATCGTCCGACAGTTGGGTGGTTTGTTCATTTTTAACTGGAACGTGTTAAAAACACAACAAAGGGGGAGAGTACGTTTTGAGTTACACAGATGTTATCCCATTTTGTACCAACGCCGGAATGCCGGTCAGGCTGACGGGAAAACATCCACATTGTCCATATAGAAATAATCCCCGCATTTCCTGATGTCCAGTCTGTTTGAACCTGATTTCCGAATTTATTTCGCGGATCGATCCCTTTCAGGCTGTTTCAGTCAGACTACAAAAAAATCGGTTGTACCTGGTCCGGGCACAACCGATTTCTATTATTCGAACTCAGTAGAGTGCTTTGTCAAGCTGGACTGTGTCCCGTTTTACTGTAGCGTCTCCAAGGCCATTTGGGCCGAGTATAATAGAATGTGAGACGCTAAGGTTAAATGTGACGCACTCTAAAAATTGAGGGTTGGGTGTGTTGATGACGTGCTCCGTTGTCGCACGCTCGTGATATTTATCAACCCAAAATTTTAAAATGACACTCCAATAGATTATTGAGCAACGACTTCGGGCCCTTCGACCTGCTCGAAGTATTTTTCGACCTGGTACTTTGCCTCGAGTTCCTGGCTCCACTCGAAGTTGGTCTGCTGCTGTTCCATCTGGGCCATCGGCAGGTACGGAGAAAAGAAGAAGAACATGTCTTCCTTCAGAAACTCCTGGTACATGGCGGTCAATCCGCCGGGCGTGGAGGGAATGCGGTTGATGACTTTCACAACATAACAGACCGTTTTGTCGGCATTCATCACGACGCCGACTTCTCCGTTATCCAGATTGTCAAAGACTTCTTCCATGAATTCGTTACCGGCTCCTGCGACGGCTGAAATGCTTGACAGCTCCGGACGAGGCATGGAAAACGGATTGCTGGCATTGGCAGTGGAAGTCCGCATCCAACTGAACGATTCTGTTGTCGTCGTGGACAGTTCAGTCCCTTCCTTCTTGCCGGTGATGGTCTGACCTTCGATTGCAGCCGACATTTCTTTGTCGCCGCTGATCAGTTTTTTCAGCTCCTCTCCCCGCTTCTGAGCCAGGGGGCGGGCTTTTTCCAGCTTTAACTGTTCCGTGATCTGCTGATCAATTTCCGGATCGTCGAATTCAGGGATGGTGGCATCGACGTGTTTGGTCTTCCAGTAACTGAGTAATCCGCTGGAGAAAGAATCTTCTGCTTCGTAAGGGATATAGGTCAGGTTAACGGGAGTTTCAAACAGTTGTTCGATGACTGTCCGTGGTTGTGCTGCAAACTGATTGATACTTGGCTCACGGGCAGTGCCCAGTGGGTATTTCTCAGATTCCGACATTTCCTGAGCCGACATCATCGGCGTAATGTTGTAAATCAGCTGATGTTCGGCAGCATACTCTTTGAGAGCCTTGCTTGCTTCTTCCGGTGTGGGCCGTGTGGCCCCTTCTTCCGGGTTGGTGATTTTGTCACTGAGTTCATTCATGAACAGCTCTGCATCGGAAATTTTATCTTTCATCAATTCCAGTGTGCGTTCACGTAACAGCTGATCGCGGATTTCACTTTTCAAATCTTCATTCAAGGGGCGATAAGGTTCCAGTGGCGGGGGAGCCGTGGTGGTCGCTTCCGGTTTGATTTCTGCAGTTTCTGCACCCGGTTTGGGAGCAACAACGGGAGATTCCGCTGGTTTTTCATCTAACAGGGAAACGAATGTGGCAGACTCAGCAGCAAGTGCACTGGACTCTTCTTTCTTTTCCGGCTGTTCTGATTTCGGTTCAGGTTTGGTTGCAGGCTCCGGTTTTGCATCAGTCTTGGGTTTGGCAGGTGTTTCAGCTTTAGCGGGCGTCTCTGTTTTGGTGGGAGCCGTTGGGGGTTTCTCTGTCGGCTTCTCGCCAGTTTCCGGTTTAGGTGCTTCTGCCGGTTGCTCGGTAGCAGGACCGGTGGGAGCAGGCATTTCGGGTGCCGTCGGAACGGTGGAGCCAGCGGGAAGATCCGGGATGGGATTGTTTTTGTAGAGGCGTTCTTTATTGTCTTCGTAGAAAGCCGCAATCTCTTTGTCGGTCACAGGGGGAACCTGCTTTTCAGTATCCACGTAATCCGCCATCAGGTATTCCACCTGCACCTTCTGAGGTTGGCGTAATCCCGGTGAACCAGGACCTTTTTCGCCCGGGAAGACGGTTTTATAGGTTTCAAAGAATGCTTTTTTCTCGGCGGGACTCGGTGCGGGGACTTCGGCTTCAAAGTCTTTGACTGGTAATGCAACGAGTTCCAGTTCCTGCCGGACATTGAACTTTTTGTAGAAGTTCCAGTATTGAGCAGGAGTCAGTGAAACTTCAGGTCGCAGCATCTGGAAAGCCTGTCGTGCCTGCAACTGATCGCGGAAGATGTCGTAAATCTGACCTTCGGTCTTGCCCAGTTGCTGACAGGTTTCCTGAAAGGCTTTGCGGCTGAGTTTATTGTTCGTGTAGCGGGAAATATAGTTGGAGATCGCATCATCAGAGATAATCAGGTTCATTTTTTCCGCTTCTTTGCGGAACAGGAACTCAAGGATGATGTCATCTTCCATGTCACGACCGAAACCAAACATGGCGCCGCGGGGAGGCTGAGGACGCTGCTGTTCTTCTTCCGTCAGGGACGCCATATAGGATCGCATGATGAACTGATTGGCAATCTGGCGATTCTGGACCATCTCCTGGTACTCTCGCATATCGATGTTGCCAGCAGTGCTTCTGACTACTGTTTCTGCGCCGACTTTGGGGATGTAGAGATAACCCACGAAGAATCCGATGATGACTCCCACGGCCGCGAACTGAATTCCTTTGCCGCGGTCACGGCCCAGGTACCAGAACACGAACCCGAACAGCAGCATTCCCGCAATGGGAGGAAACTGCGCGGGTGTCAGCTGGTCCATGACGATAAAGGCGAACAACGCCAGAATGGTCAGAGGAACCATTAATACTTTTTGTTTTTTACGAAACAATTCCAGTGGCGAGGCCATTCTGTTTCCTTCTTCAGTCTGCAAGTCGAATGAATTCGAATTCCTGTAGTGAACTTCCGGTGTCAACGAGATCCGATTGAAGTAATCGCTGGTTTTCGTATCTTCCAATTGGAAAAGAGTTTTCCGTTTATTTCATGTGTTGTAATTTATTCCGGCCATTCGTGAAAGTCTTCTCTCAAAGAATCCTGCTGTTTCCTGTCTCTTCCTGCTCCGAAAAGTGCCCGGTTTGGGGACGGCCTGCCTGATGAAAAAATAAATACAGGCTTGACAGAGACTTTTAAGACGGTTAGAGATTGCCGAATGAAGTTTACAAACTGATCCGGATTCAGCAGATCCAAAATACAATAAACAGGAATGATTGAGCCGCGTATTGTAGCCAGCTTGACTCTGGAGGCAAGGTCGACGTCGGTTTCTCAGGAAGGGCATGTCTGGTGGCAAAAAAGAAGCTGAAGGCACTGGTGATCGTGGAATCACCGGCGAAAGCCAAGAAAATCGGCAGCTATTTAGGCAGCGACTATAAGGTCCTGGCCAGCATGGGCCATGTCCGTGATCTGCCTGCCAAGGCTTCTGATATTCCAGCGGAATTCAAGAAAAAACACAAATGGGCGACCCTGGGCGTCAATGTCGAGTCGGAATTCGAACCTTATTATCTGGTGCCCAAAGAGAAGAAAAAGACGGTTCAGGAACTCAAAGATGCCCTGAAAGATGCCGAAGAGCTCATTCTCGCGACCGACGAAGACCGCGAAGGAGAGAGTATCGGCTGGCATCTGGCCGAGCTGCTCAAACCGAAAGTCCCGGTCAAACGCATGGTTTTCTCTGAAATCACCGAGGAAGCCATTCAGGAAGCGATCGCCAACCCTCGCGAGCTCGATCTGAACCTGGTCTCAGCCCAGGAAACCAGGCGTGTGTTGGATCGTCTGTACGGTTTTACATTAAGCCCGTTGTTATGGAAGAAGATTGCCCGGGGCCTGTCAGCCGGCCGTGTACAGTCGGTCGCCGTGCGGATCCTGGTCCAGCGCGAACTGGAACGGCTCGCTTTCAAAAGCGGTACCTACTGGGATTTGAAAGCCCAGCTCAAGACCGGTGAAGGCGCGGAATTCGAATCGATGCTGATGACGGTCGACGGGAAAAAAGTCGCCAGCGGGAAAGACTTCGACGAATCTACGGGGAGACTCAAAGAGGGCGCCGATGTTCTGCTGCTGAATGAACAGCAGGCAGGGGACCTGCTGGAGCGGGTGAAAAAATCGGACTGGACGGTCACGTCAGTCGAACAGCGATTGCAGTCGCGTAAACCGCCCGCCCCGTTTACGACCAGTACCCTGCAGCAGGAAGGTAACCGCAAGCTGAATATGTCCGCGCGGGAGACCATGCAGGTCGCCCAGCGTCTGTATGAAGATGGTCACATTACTTATATGCGTACTGACAGTGTCAATCTTTCCAACGAAGCGGTTTCGGCTTCACGCAAACGGATTGAAGATCTGTACGGTAAAGATTATCTCAGCCCTGAAATCCGCCGCTTCGATACCAAGTCCAAAGGGGCACAGGAAGCACACGAAGCGATTCGCCCTGCCGGTAAATCGATGAAAACGGTAGAAGAGCTCGGCCTCAAGGGGCAACAGGCCAAGCTGTATGCCATGATCTGGAAACGAACCATGGCCACGCAGATGGAAGAAGCCCGTCTGCGGTTTCAAACTGTCACGATCACAGCTGACAACGCTGAGTTTCGTGCGACGGGACGTCATGTCGAATTTCCCGGTTTCTTCCGTGCGTATGTGGAAGGCTCTGATGATCCGGAAGCAGCATTGGATGACAGCGAATCGATGCTGCCTCCCCTCGAAGAGAATCAGGCTCTGGAAGCCAGCGAAATCGAACCACTCAAGCACGAAACCAAACCACCCGCGCGCTACACGGAAGCCACGATTGTCCGCAAGCTGGAAAGCGAAGGCGTCGGGCGTCCAAGTACGTATGCTTCGATCATCGGCACCATCCAGGACCGCGGCTATGTCAATAAATCAGGCAGCCAGCTGGTGCCTACTTTCACAGCGCTGGCAGTCACCCGTCTGCTGGAGAAGTTTTTCCCGAACCTGGTCGATCTGCAGTTCACCGCTGCCATGGAACAGGAACTGGATGACATCGCCGTGGGTGAAGGGGATCGCCTGCCTTATCTGAATCAGTTCTATCGAGGTGAAGCAGGCCTGGATGAACAGGTTAAATCTAAGGAAGAAACCATCGATGCACGGGAAATCTGCACGCTGGATCTGGAAGGGATCACTTCGGCAGTCCGCGTTGGTCGCTATGGACCCTATGTTTCCAACGAGGCAGATGAAGATCCGGTTTCGGCTTCAATTCCCGATAATATTGCCCCTGCAGACCTGACAAACGAGCTGGCTGAAAAATTAATCCGCCTGAAAGCCGAAGGCCCGAAGTCGCTCGGCATGCATCCCGAGGAAAACACTCCCATCTATAAACTGCATGGGCCCTTTGGTCCGTATCTGCAGTTGGGAGATGTCGTTGAAGACGGCCCAAAGCCCAAGCGTGTCAGTATTCCCAAGAACGTGGATCCCGATACGATCGATTTTGAAACCTCTTTGAAATATCTGAGCCTGCCGCGTGCGTTAGGCGAACATCCCGAGACCGGCAAAAAAGTGAATGCCGGCATCGGTCGATTTGGCCCCTACGTGCTGCATGATAAAGTTTACAAGTCACTGGGCAAGGAAGATGACATCCTGACCATTGATCTGCCTCGCGCGGTCGAACTGCTCAAACAGGCGCGCAAACGCAGTGCTCCCACACCGATTCGGGATCTGGGGAAACATCCGGAAGACGAAGAGCCGATCGGCATTTTCGATGGCCGTTACGGGCCTTATGTGAAACATGGCAAAATCAACGCGACGATTCCCAAAGAGTACGAAGTCGAGAATGTGACACTCGAGCAGGCCGTCGAATGGCTGGATGCCAAGGCAGCGAAAAAAGGCGCCAAAAAAGCAGCCAAAAAGAAGTCCGCAGCGAAGAAGACCACCAAAAAAACAGCCGCGAAAAAGACGACAAAAAAAGCGGCTGCAAAAAAGAAGACCACCAAAAAGAAAGCGGCGAAAAAAACTACAAAGAAGAAAGCGGCTAAGAAAGAAGAATCAGAAGAATAACATCACGTCTCAGATCAGGCCGATGCTTTCGAAGTGTCGGCCTGTTTCTTTTCAGACGCGGCCTTCTCTTCTTCAATTTCTTTGCAACGCTTCTGATCTGCTGCATCAACCTCTTTCTGATCCAGATCAAATTCGTCGATCAATTCGCGCCGTCGTATTGTTATCTTCCGGTCAAACTCACTCAGCACATCCAGAGCACGATCGCGCGAAGTCACTAAGCCGATTATCAGGTATTGCGTAATCGCGATGCCATAACAGACCCAGCCCACTGTCCCTTCCGTCGTTGCGGACAGAATTGCAAACACCGGCGAGGAACGATTGATATGCTGGCAGACCACTCCCTTCAGAATGACACGCCATTTTTCTTTTAACTCGCGGAAGATTCCATATTCCCGGGATAACTTTAATGAGGGAGGACCGGGATGAATAATCGAAAACAGTTCCTGGTCTGGCATCGCTTCTATGACACCGATCGCCAGGAGAATTCGAAGCCCCGTAAGAATCGACAGTTCGGTTCCCTGCAGGCTGAGAGGTACCCATCCTGCAAATAATGCCGACTCCATATTAGCAGTGGCAGCCAGCAGCAACAGGGAACCACGAAACCACTGCTCGAGGTCTTTTTCAAGCTCGTCATCGATTTCCTGAACCCGGATGACCTTATTCAGCATCAAATGGAATATCGGGATTGCTATTAATCCGATAAAAAATCGCATTAGAGGCTTCAACAGGATTCGAATAAATCCACCCACGATAATTCCTAACTGATCGAAGGGTATTGGCACGAGTATGTCTCCCTGACAGTTTAAACGCTCATGGTTCTGTCAGGGATTAAAAAAGACCGCGGAAAATCCGGGTCTTAAGCGAAAGTTGAGTTCCTATTATGACTTAAAATGAGTCGAGGAGACAAGATAAATCTGAAACAACTGCTTTACCAGCGAATCTGTTCGTAAAGTTGCAGTAAACGTTGGCCCCGGTTTGGGTTGAGTTGCTGGACATACGCCACACGGCCACGCAGATGACTGGCAAAATCCGGTTGATTCTCGCGGTTCTGAGTTCCCGGTCCCTGGCGAATGCAATTTGTGAGAATCGCTTTCAGCAGATCAAATTCTTTGCGAGGCACATTCGCATGCTCATTCACGACGACGCCCGTTACTTTCTGCTGTTGATTATTGCGTAACACGCGACGCTTCATCTGATTCACCTGGAACCGTTCAGAGCGGATGATCTGATTGACCAGCGGCAGAAACACCTGTAATGATCGCAGAAACGCTTCTGATCCTGAAAAAGTCAGATCGTCGGCATAGCGTGTGTAGTCGGCATCAAAGGCGCGGGCCAGTCCGGAAAGTCGCACGTCGAGCGAATAGGCGGACAGGTTCGCCAGCGCAGGAGAGGTAGGTGCCCCTTGAGGCAGATGCCGCGACAGATACGGAATGAGCGGTCGCAGGCTGCCATCCGGGAAAGGCAGGCTACTGGGAATCACGGATGTGGTGAGTCGTGCCAAATACAGCGATGCTTCACGGCAGTATCCCAGGTTACGAAAGATAGCAACCACGCGGGAAAATTTCACGCTGGTGTAAAAGTTCTCCAGATCAAATTTCACAACCACACGTTTGCCCG
>TARA_R100001132_G_scaffold25199_1_pt1 | contig 17816 bp, 18 predicted proteins | sample TARA_R100001132 | Tara Oceans TARA_R100001132 (sample SAMEA2621247) | marine metagenome | biome: marine biome (ENVO:00000447); feature: mesopelagic zone (ENVO:00000213); material: "saline water (ENVO:00002010), including plankton (ENVO:xxxxxxxx)" | depth 800 m | reverse complement strand
CCGCCGATCGACGTGGTGTAGATCGGGAAGCAGCGTGGTGGGGTGCGCTTGTTCCCCACCGCAACGAACGCCCTACAGAGGGCAACCGTAAGCAACAACTATGAAAGGAAATACCAATGGTCATCATCATCATCACCAGCGGCGCGCTGCTGATGTAAGCGCAGCCAGTTTCACAGAAACCCCAAGAACGAAAGGAGGGCATTATGTTTTGGATGATCGTTTTCGGCGTCGGCATGGCTGTGCTGACCGCATGACAACTGGCAGGTGCGGAAACTCCGCACCTGCTACCATCAAGGAACAAACAGGATGCTCAGTATCGTCTTCATTTTGAAACACCTCGGTGAAGTTCTGCTCTAACCAGAAAAGGAGAAGCACATGATTACTCTCGGCTACATCGCACTCGTGATGATCGGGGCGGGTGTCTACCAGCTCCTGTCATAAATGCGACAAACAGCAATGGACGGCGACGATAGCTTACATCGTCGCCGTTTTCGTTTTGGTTCTTGGGGGACTTTTCGGACAATAACTTCTAGCTAAAACCTATGCGCCTGAAACGGTCGTTATCGACTGTGACTCATACGATTGAGTTTTGGCACTTTCTACGTTCTGAAAATCTCTGGGTTGAACCAAGGTAACCAACGCGGCGTGGTATAAAACCTTGCGCAAGTTGGAATTTCTTGCTCATCGCCAGAGCCCGATACATTGTGTCATCCATGAGCGCGCGCGATCACATTGCACGGCTCTACCCGGAGATGCGCGCCTACGCGACAACATTGGCGCGGGACCGGACGGAGGCCGAAGACCTCGCCGGCGACGCCGTCGTGCGAGCACTTTCGCATGACAGAGCGCCTGCGGACCCTGAACGATTGCGTCCGTGGCTACTGCGCACCATACGCAACCTGCATATCGACAAATGGCGCGCAGGGCGGGTGCGTCGGGAATACCGCGAGACCGTTGGCCGTATATCCTACGAGAGCCGGGCGGCGGCGGTCGAAGACGATGTGCTGGGGCGCATGGCACTGGCCCGGCTGACACCTGAGCACCGCGAGGTACTGATCCTGGTGGACGGGCTTGGTCATAGCTACGCGGAGGCGGCGGCGCTGATCGGCGTGCCGCGCGGAACGGTGATGAGCCGCCTCGCCCGTGCGCGGGCCGCGATGGTGGCGCAGGTGCGTGGCGCGCAGGAGGGCCAGTGAGCGACACAGACGAAGATAGGAAGGGGAGCACCGCCGCAATCGGTTCTGCCGACTGGGAGGCGCTGAGCGCACTCGCCGATGGTGAGCTGTCGCCCGACGAGGCGGTGGCCCTTCGGAATCGTGCGGCGCATGAGCCTGCGCTCGCGGAGGCGCTGACGGCGATCGAGGGGCTACGTCACGATGTTCGCCGGTGGACGGACGCGCGCAAACCTCGTCGCGGGACGTTTGCCGGTCGGATCGGGTTGCTAACCACAGGTGCGGTCGCGGCTTCGCTGGTATGGGTTCTGCTGCCTAACGGACCGTCTCCAACGCCGATCGAAACATCACCCGCGATGTTGACCGAGGCACAGATTTCATCGGCCATTCTCGGCGCGCCTTTGCTCGACCTTTCGCAGGACGACTTGACGCCGGTTATGCTGACGACAGTAGGGGAGCGCGCGATCCGCGAGTATGTCGGGCCGAACGGGTGCCGCTTGACACATGTGCTAGCAACGAAGCAGGCGGAGGCGATGGAGAACGGGCCGGAGGACGCGGAGCAGAACCACCGCTGGTCAGTCGGCAGCGTCGAACACGCACTGATTGCCTACGGCATGGACCAAGACCGTTTCGAGGCTTTGGCCGCTTTCGCCGAGGCGCAAAGTAGAGCAGGCCGTCCGGACGGCCTGCTCATCGCCCGTGCCGCGGGCGACGCGCCCTGCACTGCTTGAGCCTCTCAATCCTCCAGCGATGTGTCCGCGCCGGTAACTTGGGCCACGTAGACTGCCAGCGCGTCGATCTGCTCTTGCGTGAGAAGGCCATCGTACGCAGGCATCACGCCCACGCCGCCGGTGACTGCCGCGTGGACTTGCTGGGCTGACGGCTGAAGGTCGTCGAGGTTCGGGCCGATTTCGCCAACTGCATCCGCATCGCTCAGCGCGTGGCAGACGGCGCATTGCGGCTCGGCCAATTCGACAAATATCTGGCGTCCTTCTTCAAGGAGGGCGTCGTCGGGCTCTGTGGCCTCGGCATGGGCTGGCGCAGTGATGAGGGCGAGTGCAAGAAAGCCGACGGTGCGGCCGATGGTGGTCTGGTGTGTCATGGATCGTCCTTGGATCGTTCGGGTAACGGCCCCCGCCGAGTGGACAAGGGCCGTGGTGTTCGGGTTCAGGAAACGGTCAGCTCGACTGCATGATCGCGCCATCCATTATGGGCATAGCCGCGCTCGTTGGGCGGAAAGTCCTCGGGCTGGGCGGTGCCTTCCGCGTTCATGGCGCGGCTGGCGATCGTGTAGGTTCCAGGCTCCAGATCAGCGCGCAGCGCGAACGGACGCCAGGAGTGAACGCCCATATCCGCGCCGGTGATCTCGGCCTCTTGCCATGTCTCACCGCCGTCGACGGAGACCTCGACACCATCGAGCGGTGACTGACCGCCGTAAGCGACGCCCTGGATCAGCACGTTGCCCGTCGCGGCCTCCATGAGCGGCGTCGTCACCCAGGACTTTACCGACATTTCATACATCGACGGCTGTGAGGGATCTCCCGATACGCCGACAGGCCGCACCCGATAAGAGGTCTGCTGAATCTTGGCTTCGGACTCGGTCTCTGTCAGGGCGACGCGCTTCACGTACTTTACATTGTTCACGCCGTAATATCCCGGAACGACCATCCGTAGCGGGCCGCCATGGGCAAGCGGCAGCGGCTCGCCGTTCATCTCGAAGGCCAGAAGAATGCGGTCGAGAGCGTCCAGCGGCACCGAGCGTTCGACCATGATCGTTTTGGGATCGAGTCCATCGGGAAGTTCCTCGCCTCCCGTGCCGGTGACGAATGCCGCTTCGGATACGAGGCCGCCCATCGCCTCGACGACAGCGGACAGGGGCACTCCGGTCCAGATCACGTTGCCGGCAGCCCCCACGGACCACTGTGTGCCGCCCGCTTCGTGGGCGAAGAAAGCCCGTCCGTTGCCCGAGCATTGCAGCATGGTCGGCACCGAGCGCACGCCGAGCGTCTTCAGCTCGCCCAGCGTCATCGTGGCAGGGCTGCCAACGCCTTCGATGCTCACTTCCCACGCATCGCGGTCGGCAACGATGTCCTCGGACGGAGCGGGCAAGTTGTTTCGCACGAAAAGGTCGACGTCGGGCGTGATGGCGCGCGCGCCCTGACCCGCGCGTGTTGTCTCCAGTGTTTGCGGCGAATGGACGATCATGTCGTCCGCGTCTTTCCAGGCGACGTAGTCGGGCAGTGTGTCGTCCTGCGCCAGTGCGCGGGCGGGTATCAGACCCGCTGCACCAGCGCCCGCTGCCGCGCCGAGACCGGCAGTAGACAACAGGAACCGGCGGCGCGTAGGACCGCGCGACGCATCGCTTGGGTGGCCCGTATCGCGCGCGGCATCGTGCATGGCCTCGTGGGCATGTAGATCGTTCATTGGAAGTCCTCCCTTTAACGAGCGGCTCGTGCTTTGTGCACATGGCGCGTGATCAAGGCGCCGTAAGGTTCGCTCAAGGGAAGAACGGATCAGCTACGCGACCTATTCCTTGCCCGGTCAATATCATTAAGCCCGGTCGACAATCAGCGCGTCCATCCCTCCGTCGCCATGATCTCCTGCGCTTCTTCGCTCACCAGAAAATCGAGGAACGCCTGCGCCTCTGGATCGGCGTCCGGTGACACCACCACGTTCACATCCCGGTGGATCACGCGGTCGTCGGACAGCTCCACCATCTCTATGTCGTCCTTCGTCAGGGGCCAATTCGGCCAAGTGATCCACGCATCCGCATCTCCACCCGAGATTACCCCGTAGGACGCACCAGAGCCCAAGGCGTAAGCTACGATATTTGCCCGCAGCTGCGTCACGTCTTCCAACCGGCCCAATCGACCGGCCACATCTTCCCATACACCCGTGCCCGAGGTGTTGTAGACGCCCGCCCCTTCGGTGACGACGACGCGCACCCCGTCCGCAAGCAGGTCGTCGAAGCTCTCAATCCCCAGCGGATTACCTTCGGCCACTGCGATCACCGCGGGGCGTAGGTAGATCGGCGTCACCTCCGCCGGGTCGAAAGCGGTGTAGGTCAGCAGGAAAGCCGTCATGGACTGCTCCGACGTGCCCCAGAGGATGTCAGCCTGCGCCTGCGCTTCCGCTGCCCAGTCCGCCTCGGGTCCGGCGACGACTTCGACTTCGGTGCCCGTTCTCTCGGTCCAGACATCGGCGACTTTACGAAATGCAGTATGTGGCCCGCCTGCGCCATAGAGGCGCACGATACCGTCGGCGGGCGCATGCACAACAGACGGATCGTGGAAGGCCGTGTCACCGCGCCGATCGGCGGCGATATCGGCACTGGCCGAGGTCGCGACCAGAAGAGCGGTTGCGAAGAGAGGCAGATAATTCATGGGACACTCCGAACTATTTGGGAGAGGAACGTCCAGCTCACGCTGTTTATTCCGTCAATCTTGCAGCGGCGTGCGGTAGAGGCCGAACCAACCCTTGCCCACTTCGATCAGCGACATCGGTTTCCGCGCTGGTTCCCTTCCACCGCCACTGTGAAATCATCTCGACCCGCGAATGCTCTGTTGAACTGAATAAAGTCAGACGTAGCGAATGGTCATCGTTGACTGTCCGGCAAGCGCGAGGCCCGTCGCAAGCGCTGGACAACGATCCCTTAGCTAATCCTATGCGCCGAAAACGGTGGATTCTGACGCTCTGCACCAACCCACGCTTTATCAAAGGCGTGGTGTTGCCAAAACTCCCCGGCTAAACCGAGTCGGATTTGGCAGGTTTTTGCGCTTGTCGTTTATCGAGATTGAATATGTCGCGCATGGTTGCCGACTTGTTTTCAGCGACACCGCTACCACTTCGCTGGAAAAAACAGCGTGGGCTGGCTTGGCAAGATCAACTGGTCCTTGACCGATATTCTCGTACCGGCACGCTTCGGTTTGCCCTTTGCGGACAATACTTCCAGTTCGCGGGCCTGCGCGAGTTCCGACAGGACGTGAAAGATGTCATCATTGGTGCCTGCCGTGCGGTTGCCGACTTCGGAAAGCAGGCGAGATACCTCCAACGGCGCGCCGTTCATTATGCGATGAACCTCGGATGGCAGGGCATTGACCAACTCTTTGTTGAGAGTTGTTCTGTCGTTTTCGGTAAAGTTCAGGAGGGAGTCACAACTTTCGATCAGCCTAGCATCGTAGCCGAGGTTAAACAGGCCGCCTGACCCCACATGGATGAAGCTGTTCTGCTCCTGCCAGTGAACACCCAACATCTTATCACGAGCCGCTTGATGCTGCGAAAGGTGGGCGAGCATCATCCAGCGATTGTCGGTCCGGGACCATAGCATGAAAGGGGTGAAAAATTTGGCTCCGCTGTATGTGTGAATGTGCGCCATCAACGCCCGCTGTGTAAGGGCTCGGCCCATGCTTTCGTCTTTGCGCCGTTTCCAGTCAGCAACGAACCGGGCATCAATCCCGAACTGGCGATAAAGAGGCAGGTCCGCTGACGCGTCTTGCATGTAGTTCAGGAGGCTATCAATCGCGAAGTTGAGCACGACTTCCGCCCGGTCCAGAGATTTGAATATGGTCTGGATCGACGACATGGGCACGTCGGAGTATCCGAACTGGTCGAGGAAGAAAATCGAGCGTCCCTTGCGCTGAGTAGCGGTGATCTGCTGCATGATCGTCGGCAAGTGTTCAACAAAGGTGCCTTCAAAGATCGTGATGCGCGGATCGTCCGCCGCATACCCTCTGCCACGCAGTTCCCGTCTTAGCGCAGCCACATGCTCAGGTTCATCATCGACAAAAATTAACCGGGCATTGATCTCCAAAGGCTTCGCACGCCCGGCGTTTAATCGGGTCGCTGCTTCCTCAACTGCATTCAGTAACACCAGCGGACTGCCAGCCCGCGTCTCTGCGCCGTCCGCATATGCGCCGCCGCCGCTGAACCCGTCGACCAGTGTAATGTTCAGTCGATCCTGCGCCGGGTTTCGGACGACCGTATCAAAGTAAATGTCGAGATAGTTCTTGAGAACATCCAGTTTACGTTTGGTGTGCTCCTCGATGCGTGGCAGTACACCGTCCGGTCCCCAGATAAAGTTCTTCGCCATTCCTACCCTAACCCGTCAACTCGGCCATAATCGCTTCCGGCACAATCTGCCACGGAAAGCCGTTCCATTCCTCGCCCTCAAGAAGACGGCCGCCTGACTTCGGACGAGGTCCGCCCCATTGTTTGAAAAAGAATGCGACATCAAAATGCTCGCAGGCCAGCCGCAGTTCGGTAGCCCACGAAGGCTTCATGGGTCGCGCCCGTGGTCCGCTTTCGCCTCCTACAATCGCCCACGCGATGCCTGTCAGATCGACTTTTCCAACAGGACCCAGAAGCGGTTCAAAAGAGATGAAGCGTGCGTCCGAATTGATTTCGCGCAGGTGCTCGATGCGGCCCTTGTGCGCACTGTCCTCAACCGACACACCTAGCCAGATGTGCGAAGGAACCCGGCCACCTTCATACCGGTGCTTGATGTATTTCCGCATAAGCGAAGAACGCTTGGTCAGCACCTGATAGACATGCCAATTCGCAAACTCCATCGCCTCAAACACAGCGTCGATATGTGTCTTTGGAATATCCTTGTGAAAAAGATCGCTCATCGAATTAACGAAGATCATTCGAGGTTTCTTCCAGCGGGCGGGTTGTTCCAGCCGGGAAGGCCAGAGCCGTAGGTCGAAGCCCTGTTCATACGGATGTCCTTCGATCCCGCGCCAGCGTTCAGCGAAACGCTCTGCGTAGCAGTTGTCACAGCCAGGGCCTATCTTCGTGCACCCTGTCACCGGGTTCCACGTCGCATCCGTCCATTCTATTTCAGATTTTTGTGCCATCCTGCTCGATCCTTTTAGTCGACGAGGTTACGCGAAATGGCACAAATAGGGAACATAAAATCTCGCAGGCTCGGGTGCTGGACCGGCACTCGAATAGTCACACTTCACGAGCAAACACAGTGTTGTGGCGTGAGAGAATCCTCGAAGGTTACGTTCAGAAAATGCGCCGCAGACCGCCGCGAAAACGACCCTTTTTGCAGCAAAAGGTTCCTCGTGGCCAAGCCTTTGATTTTCCACGGGCTGGACTGACGCAAAAACCTCGTGCAAAAAAGATCGCATGAAAATCGGCTACGCACGGGTGTCCACGGAGGAGCAGAACCTTGATCTACAGATCGAGGCGCTGAACGAGGCCGGGTGCGACCGGATCATTACAGACCAGGCACAGAGCGGCGCGACAGCGGCCGAGAGCCGCGCCGGGTTTTCCGAGGCGATGGAGCTGCTGGGCGAAGACGACCTGCTGATCGTCTGGAAGCTGGATCGCGTGGGCCGGTCCATCGCTGACCTGATCCACCTGCTGAAGCTCTTCGGGGATCGCGGCATCGAGTTCCGCAGCCTGACGGACGGGATCGACACGACGACCGCAGGCGGGCGGTTGGTGTTTCACATCATGGGGGCATTGGCCGAGTTCGAGCGAGACTTGATCCAGGAGCGGACCAAGGCCGGGCTGCGCGCCGCAAAGAAGCGCGGCAAGCGGCTTGGCAGGCCCCCTGCCCTTACCCACGCCCAGATCGCCCACGCCAAGACCGCTATCGAGACGAAGCGCGAGACGGTTTCCGGCATGGCAGAAATACTGGGCGTAAATCGTAGCACCCTACAACGTGCTATCTCACGCGAGTTTTTGAAAGATCGGGTCAGCTCGTGAAGGTCAGGCTCAGACGTATCTCAGGGGCATTTAATGATGGATATGCCCTCGATAAGCACACCGCTTCCAGTGTGTTCGTCGGCCACAACGAATATGGTCATCCGCAGTTCGACACGACGCGGACTCCAGCCGGAGAAGCTGTTTTTCAGCTCAAATACCGTGGTGACTTTGATCAGGCTAAACCGCTGGCGAAAGCTGTGGTGCGGAACATTGTGCCTTACTTTCCGAAGATCGGACTGGTGATGCCGGCACCCGCGTCTACTGCGCGTCAGCGCCAGCCTGTGCATGAGGTCGCCGGGTTCGTGGCCGAAAGGATGGACGTGCCCCTATTCGACAACCTGATCGAGAAATCGGCCGTCGCTTCAAACACTGGTTCGTTGAAGAACATGAACACCCGTCAGGAAAAGGACGAAGCGTTGCAGGGCAGATATTTGCTCAACAAGCCAATCTCCAACGAAGGTCGCTGGAACGTCCTGGTCGTGGACGACCTTTACCATACGGGTGCCACGATGGATGCGATCTGTAGTCTTCTGGCGCAATATGATAAGATTTCAGGTGTATACGTCGCCGCTTTGACATGGAGGTAAGGATGCAGACGGTTTTCATCGCCGGTTCAATCAAGATCAAACGCCTCCATCCTATGTTCAAGGAGCGCATCGCAAACATCGTCCGGGAAGGGATGCCTGTTGTTGTTGGTGACGCGAATGGGGCCGACGCATCAATCCAAGCGGAGCTAGTCGAACAATCGGCGAAAGACGTAACGGTCTTCTGCACAGGTGACAAACCACGCAACAACCTTGGCTGCTGGCCGGTCCATCGCGTTCAGTCGTCCGCACAGCCAGGCACTCGCGCTTATTTCACAGCCAAGGACATCGAAATGGCTGACCGGGCCGAGTTTGGCCTGATGCTTTGGGATGCCGCCAGCACAGGAACGTTGAGCAACGTCTTCGAGCTTCTGTCGCAAGGGAAGAAGAGCGTCGTCTTCATCAATCGTGCGGCGAAATTTCAGAATGTGAAGCAGGGCGACGACATCCTCGATCTGGTCAGCTTTATGAGTGAAGGCGCACGCAAGACAGCAGATCGAAAAATTAGGTTGGGCGAGAAGGTCAGCCAGTTATCCGGCTTTCAGTCTCGTTTGGCTGTCTGAAGAATCTAGAAAACACACATGAGCAAATCTGATTACTACGATGATGACGGCTACGAGCGCTGTGTTGTCACGTTCTTCGATATTTTGGGATTTCGTGCGTTGTTGAAACAACGCTCCGCGAGCGAGATTGCTTCGATGATGTCCACGTTCAGAACGGTTTCCGAGTCCGATGAACCGATCGAACCTGTGAGGCGAATGAAGGAGGCGCGCGTGATCAGCCAGCCTCAGGTCGAGTGGATTTCCGATGCGATTGTCCGTTCAAGAACAGTCGATGTTCAGCAGAGATCGGGACCATTATCTTGGGAACTTATTGACCTTCTTCATATTCAAATCGCGTGCGTGCGGAACGGTATTCTGATCCGGGGAGCAACAACCATTGGCCCAATGCATCTGGGATTGAATTTTGAAGGGCCAGTCTTTGGTCCAGCTTTGGTTGAAGCCTATGAAATGGAAGACGCCGAAGTCGTTTACCCACGGATCGTGGTGATGGATGAAGCGCTTGAAGCGCATAAACGTGACCGGTCCCTTTGGAACGACGGGCATACCTATTCTGACGAGAAGCAGTTTCTGGACAAGTGGTTGAGGCGGGATGGGAATGGACCGCACTACATCGACTATCTCAGAGCCAGCTACGAGGAGTTTGATGATCCATCTATTGACTGGCCCACGTTTCTTGGCGAGCATAAAACGCTGATCGAAGCTGGCTTCGACGCAGACCCGCCAGCCCGCGTAAAGCGTAAATATTCATGGCTTCAAGCGTATCATAACGAGGTCATCCATGAGGTTCTTGATCGAACGCCCTCCGATGCCTTCAGCGAAGAGTTTGAGATGCCGGTTCGCGATCTGTTTGCAGACTTAATGATTGCCAAGACCTGACACCGGCTATCCCAGAAAAAAAATATGCCCGGCAAGGCCTACTCTGGAAGCTGACGCTTCGGTCGGAACTCTTTCACACTCCACAGAAGACTGGCCGAACACCAGCAGATCGCCGTATTGCTCAAGAGCGCATCCGATCATAGGCGACATAACCCTTCTAAGCGAGACGAAAGAGATCATCCGCGCCTGCAAGGCGGCAGGACAGATGACTTAATCGCTCGTTAGAACAAAATGTGAACAAATGGCATAAACAGGGTTCCCAAAGCCGCCGGGACAGATTATGACATGTTGTCAATAACAGACACAGAGCAGGGGCAGGCACATGAACGCGCATCCACGGACAGAATTTGCAGAGTTGATGGAGCGCGCCGGTCTCGACATCGACACGGCGGCGGAGCTTCTGGGCGTGAGTGACCGGACGATCCGGCGCAACATGAAGGGCGAAGGCAAGCGGATTGACCAGCTCCGGCTGGAAAAGCTGCGCCAGACAGCCGATGCGCGCTGCACCAGCGAACGGCCCGAGGGTTTCCGGTTCATCGACCTCTTCGCCGGAATCGGCGGGCTGCGCCTTCCCTTCGAGGCCATCGGCGGCCGATGCGTGTTCACGGCCGAGTGGGACCGGTTCAGCCGCGAGACCTACAGCGCCAACTTCCCCGAGCCTGCCGACAGCGAGCATGTCTTCGCGGAAGACGTGCGGCCCTACGCCGACGCGCCGGAGACAATCCCGGACCATGACGTTCTTCTGGCCGGTTTTCCGTGCCAGCCGTTCTCGATTGCGGGCGTCAGCAAGAAAAACGCCCTTGGCCGCCCGCACGGCTTCCTGTGCGACACGCAGGGCACCCTCTTCTATGATCTGGCCAAGATCATCGACCATCACCGGCCCCCGGCCTTCCTGCTGGAGAATGTGAAGAACCTTGAGCGCCATGACGGCGGCAAGACCTTCGCCACGATCATTCATGTGCTGGAGAAGGAGCTGGGCTACCGGGTGTTCCACAAGGTCATCAGCTCGACACCCTGGGTGCCCCAGAAGCGCGAGCGCATCTTCATTGTCGGCTTCAAGGATCACAGCATCGAGTTCGACTTCGACCAGCTCGCCGTGCCGGAGGGTGACGGCCCTACACTTGGCACCGTCCTCGATAAGACTGTCGATCCGAAATACACACTGACCGAACACATGTGGACCTACCTTCAGGGATACAAGGAAAAGCACCGCAGCGCCGGGAACGGGTTCGGGTTTTCGCTGTTCGGCCCCAACGATGTGGCCCGCACCCTGTCCGCCCGCTACTACAAGGACGGCTCCGAAATCCTGATCGAGCAGAAGGGCAACCGCCCGCGCCGCCTCACGCCGCGCGAGTGCGCCCGGCTGATGGGGTTCGAGAAGCCCCGGCAGACCGAGTGGAAAATCCCTGTCTCCGATACACAGGCCTACCGCCAGTTCGGCAATGCCGTTGTCGTGCCGGTCGTGAACGCCGTCGCGCAGCTCATGCAGACGCGGATCGCCGAAGCGATGGAGCTGGACGGACGGGAAGTTCCCAATCCCGTCCAGGCAATGCTTCCACTGGCTGAGACGCAGCCCCCGGCCCGTCTGGCGCGGCGCACAGCAGACATTCCGCAGGAGGAAGGCGAACCGCTGGTTGCCGAGCTGGAGCGTATGATTGCGGCGGACTGATGCCCGCCGACATCGTATCCACCAGCGTCCGCAGCCGGATGATGGCCGCTGTCAAAGGGAAGAACACCAAGCCGGAGCTGGTAATCCGGTCCGCGCTTCACAGGCGCGGGTTCCGCTTCCGTCTGCATCGCAAGGACCTTCCCGGCAGGCCGGACCTGGTATTCACGGGCCGGAACGCGGTGATCTTCGTGCATGGGTGTTTCTGGCACGGCCATGACTGCCATCTGTTCCGCTGGCCCAAAAGCCGCGAAGACTTCTGGCGCGAGAAGATTGGCAGCAACATCGAGCGCGACCGGAACCAGCGCGAGGCGCTTGTGAACGCGGGCTGGCGCATCGGCACAGTCTGGGAATGCGCGCTGAAGGGAAAGACCCGCCTGCCCTTCGACAGCGTTGTCGATCAGTGCGCCATGTGGTTGAAATCGGATATAAAAACACTGGAGGTGAGCGGTGATAAAACGCGGGCAACTGTCTGACTATTTCGAGGGCGTCGGGGTCAAGCGTCTGTCCGCCGTGGACGCCGAGCCGAAAACTTCCAACCAGCACGAGGTCGGCACGACGAAGAAGATGCGGGACGACTTTCTGGGCGAGAACCATCAGGAGAGGTTTCCGGCGATCTATATCTGGCTGGGGGGCGATCAGGAGGGCTTCACCGAGGAGAGCTGGGCCACACACTACGACGCGCGCCTCAACAAGCCCCGCGCCGCCGAATGGCGGCTCTACTACCCTTCCAACCCTGTCACGGAGGCCATGAAGGCCGGAGACACCCTGTTCCTGGCCAAGGACCAGGGTGGCGTCCTGTGGTTCATCGTGGCCCCGGAGGGATCGACCAGCGAACAGCAGCTCTTCTGGCTGTTCGGTCTGCGTCCCGAAGGCAAATCCTTCGTGTCCCGCGAGTTTTCCGACGAGGAGCCGGAGCTGGACTTCGCGGCCCGCTTCATTCTGGACGAGATCGGCGTCGAGTTCGAGGAACCCGAGGCCGACAAACTGGACAGCATCATCGACAGGTTCGGCACCACCTTCCCGAAGACGGCCGAGTTTTCCGATCTTGCGCGCCTCACCCTGCCCGAGGTCCGCGCCGAGGATGACCCGGACGCGGCGCTCATCGCCTGGCTGGACCACGAGGAGGCCCTGTTCCGGCGGCTGGAGCGCAGGGTCGTGTCCTCGCGAATCGAGGCGGGGTTCACGAGCGCGGACGGCACGGACGTGGACGGGTTCATCAGTTTCTCCCTGAGCGTCCAAAACCGGCGCAAGTCCCGCATGGGGCATTCGCTGGAGAACCACATGGCTGCTGTTCTCAGAGCGCACGACATCCGGCATGTCCGGGGCGCGATCACGGAACACAAACACAAGCCGGATTTCCTGTTCCCCGATCTGGAGACCTATCAGGCGGCTCCGGCCGGTGGAGACGCACGCCTGACGATGCTGGGGGCAAAGTCCACCTGCAAGGATCGCTGGAGGCAAGTTCTGGCGGAGGCCGAGAAGATCAACCGCAAGCATCTTCTGACACTGGAGCCGGGGATTTCGGAACCACAGACCGATCAGATGGAGGCGTCCAGCCTTCAGCTCGTGGTCCCCTCCCCTGTTCAGGACAGCTACACCGAAGCGCAGCGTGGCTGGCTCTGGTCTGTCGGTGATTTCATCGGAGAGGTTCGGGCGCGTCAGGGGCAACTATAACGCGCATAGCATTCGCGCTGAGCCTCCCTGCCCTGCCCTGCACTGTCCTCAAATGAGTTTTTGAGTAAATGAGTGACTTGCCTATGTCTGCATTACATCAACTCACACCAAACTTGCCGCACCTCAAATACTCAGTTACACTTTTGAGTGAATACACAAATGAGGCAGAGCAATGAGCATAATTTCCGTCCTGAATCCCAAAGGCGGCAGCGGCAAGACCACGATCAGCACCAATCTGGCCAGATCGCTGCATGAGCTGGGCCATTCCGTTCTGATCGTGGACAGCGACCCCCAGGGTAGTGCCCGTGACTGGCACGCAGCCAGCGAAGACAACCCTATCGAGCTGGTCGCACTTGACCGTCCCAATAACGTCAGAACACTCGCCAGTATGGCGGCAAACTACGATCATGTGGTGATCGACGGTGCGGCAAAGCTGGAGGACATGATCGCAGCCTGTATCAAAGTCAGCGACTTTGTTCTGATACCGGTTCAGCCGTCTCCCTATGACATCTGGGCCGCATCCGATCTTGTCGAGTTCATCAAGGCGCGGCAGGAGGTCACGGATGGATCGCCGCGTGCCGGTTTTGTGGTTTCCCGGATCGTGGAGGGAACCCGGCTGGGCTGCGACGTGCGAACCGCGCTGGACGATTACGCCTTGCCGGTTTGTGAAACGACGATCACGCAGCGCCAAGTCTATCCCCAGACGGCATCCGAAGGACTGACTGTGTTCGATGCTGACAATGCGAAGGCGCGGGCGGAAACCACGGCGCTGAGCAACGAAATACTAGCGATGCTTGCCGCCGCAGCACGGGAGGTCGCGTGATGGCCCTTTCCGCCAAACGTCCTAGCCGTGGCGACGAGGCTCGCAAACGCATCCTGCATGAAGTCACGGAGACGACAGAGAAGAAGAAGCGCCTCAATGCCGAGATCGAGGAGACGCTGTATCGCAGAATCAAGATGAAGGCGGTCGAGGAGGGTCGGTCGATCTCCGATATCACCCGTGATCTCTGGTCCGAGTATTTGAGCGAATGAGTAGTTGAGTAATTACTCTACCAGCCGTTGCGACCGCGTTTCTTGAACCAGCTTTTGCAGAAACCGAGGAACGCGGCGTCCGGGTTTTTCGGTGGTTCCTTTTGTCTGGCGGCGTAGCTCCGCCACTCTCCGACCAAAACCTTGATGTCCCATGTGGGAGCCAGTTCCCGCGCCCGCTCCAGTGTGTCGGGCGAGAGGGGCAGGACGTAGCCGCCGGTCAGCTTGTCCTGTTCCGGTTTGGGAGCGTAGTTCTCCAGAAACTCCGGTTTGGGCGTCACCGTGAGGATGTCCGCTTCCATTCTGAAGGCATAATCCGGCATGTGGTTGTGTTCCTCATCAGCCTTGCAGATAGCTTTGACGAGACGCCGAAACTCTTTGTCGGAAGAGGTGGAGCCGGTTCGATCCTTCAGCTTGTCCAAGCCGCATTTCCACTCCGGTTGCGTCCCGCATTGCTTGCGGGCCAGCTCATACAGACGCCGTTCCAGAGGCTTGCGAAGCTGGAAGTAGCGGCGATTGAGCGTCAGAACGTCATCCCCGGCGATAGCGTTGAAAACCCAATCGGAAAGGGTGACTTCGAGATCGAGCATCCGGCCATCACGGGTTTCGCGAACAATGCGGTAGCGGTCTATCAGGCTGAAGCCGTCAATCTGTTCCACACCGCCCGTGGTAATATTGGTTTCGATCTGCGTCCCCTGGAGACGTTCCAGCGCGGCTTTCAGACCGCTGTATCCGGTTCCGGCAACTGGACGGTTCGTCGCGACAAGAAGGTCATAGGCCTTGAATCGGAGGGTTCTGTGAACCCGTTTACCGTCATTCAGAGCCGCCATCACCTGCGAAATGCAGTAGATCAGCACATCGCGGTCATGGACGGTCGCGAGACCTATCATGTTGGGCCTGATCTCCACGTAGCTCTTTCCATCAGCCGCCACGTAGCGCCGTTTCTTGGTGTCCGGCTTGGTCGAAAGGGTGAAGATCGGGTGCGCCATCGACGCCATGTCGCCCTTGGGCGCTGCATCGAAGATATCGCAAACAAAGAAATCCCCCTGTGCGTGTCGCAAGGGGAGGAGAGGCGTCCGATCCGGTTTCGTAATTTCACCCACCATACAGGCACTATTCGTAATTTCACCCACCAAGGCAAGGGATTCGTAGTATCACCCACCGACCGGCTTTCGTAAGATCACACACCATCTTTCGTAAGATCACCCACTCCCTATCGTAATATCACCCACCGAAGACCGAAAGTTAGGCCGTTTTCTTGAGTAAATTGAGTTGCTTATAGAGGCCCATGATTCGCGTAACACAGACTCTAACACATATATAACACCCGGCTTCGCAGCCTGAGCCGACCCATCAGCCGTTTCAGGCAAAGCACCCCACCACAAAAACGCCCCTCCGCTTTGCAGGGGAAGGGCGCTCGGAGACATCTCCGTTCACGGCCATCGGCGTCCCCGCCTGTACCGCAGGGACATCCTATCATGTCATCTTTGTTCCATAAATATCCCGGAGGTGAATGCCCCTTCGGGGCAGAGGAGGCAGAGCCTCCTGGCCGCTTCCAGCGGCAGAGATGCTGAGAAAAGGGCAAAGCGGTAGATCGAGCGCTTTGCCTCACTCGCGGTAGAAGGCACAGACATCGGTGTTGGTGGACGTGGTCGTCCAGACACCGCCGAGGACAGCGCAAGTGGGACCGTAACTGGCCATGAAGCGGGGCAGAGTGACCGTCATCGCCAGAGCCAGGACGAGCACACCCAGACCGGCCAAGGGCAGGCGGCGTTTGAACCGGTCCAGCTTCTGTTCCCGTTCCCAGAGCTGGCGCTGCGCGGCGGATCGGTCCTGTTCCGCTTCCTTGAGCACCGTTGTGGTGTGGTTCGAGGCGCGGATCAGGCCGCTGGCCACATCGTTCATCCGGTCGATGATCTTGCCGGTGCGGTCTTCCACCAGTGTGACGGCGAAGTCCGCGTATTGCTCGGGGTCGGTCTGTTCCCGCGCGGCGAACGCCGCCTGCCGGGCTTCTGTCGCTACCTCCCGGAGGCGGTTCAGCACCTTCGTCTGTTCGTCCAGGCGGTTGCCCTGGCTGGCGAGCAGAGTGGCGATGTCGTCGAGGCTCTTGTGGATTTCATCGTCGGAGAGGGCAGGGAACTCGGGCTGATCGGATTCTTGCGACATGTGGGCCTCCTTTCGGGACTCAGGCGGCGTCCTGCGGGACGAAGAGCCCCCGGAACTCGGGATCGGCGTAGTAGCGCAGCTTCTGCGCCAGCGCCGAGGGCTGGCCCTGGACGCGCAGGAGCTGGACGTTGGGCGGCATTTGCATGATCTCGTCCGGGGTCAGCAGATCGCGGCCGGTGAGGTGGTTGGAGAAGCTGGGGCCATCTCCGGGCTTGAAGCTGTCGGTCTGGAACGGGCGTGTTTCCTGGCCGATCATCTGGCTCAGCCATTTCGCCGTCTCGAAGTCGTTCACCCCGAAGACTTGTTGCACCCCGGCATTGGCGATGAAGGTGTTCGCCCGATCGCCGTAGAGATCGCGCAGCTGGCTCATGTCCTGCAAGATGGGCCAGAGCTGGAGCCCATAGCCCGCCATCAGCCCCATGGCGCGCTCCACGGCCTCCAGACGGCCGAGGGCGGCGAACTCATCGAGCAGGAACAGCGTGGGCCCCAACGTGGGGTTCGACGCTCTCAGCCGTCCTGTGGCGCTCAGAGGGGCCGCAGGAGCCCCGGAGAGGGCAGGGGAGGCGTCTGAGGCCTCTCCAGGCGCTGACAGGGCCGCTAACGAGCCTGTGGCCCCCGCCGGTGTCGCTGACACTTCCGCGTCCCGCGCGATGTCCTGGAGGGCCTGAGAGACGAGGAGGCGGAGCCAGCGGCTGTAGGCGTCCATTCGGTTGGGCGGCAGGACCAGGAAGACGGAGGTGATCCGGTGGCGCAGATCGGAGAAGGCGAAGTCCGAGCGCGCCAGGCACCGGGCGATCCGGGGGCTGTCGAGGAAATGCGTGTGCCGCTGCGCGTTCGACAGGACCGAGGCGGCTTCCCGGTCCGCCTTGCCGAGGAAGCGGTTCGCGGCGCGGGCGATCAGCCCACCCGCTTCGTCACTGTCCTGCATCAGCTCCAGGAGCGCCTTCAGCCGATCCGGGGGCAGGGTGAGATATTCCCGGACGGTGGCGAGAGACCGGCGGTCGCGGTCCTCGTGGCAGACGCAGAACATGATCAGCCCGCCGAGGATGGCCTTGGCCTCCTCGTTCCAGTGCGCTTCCGTTACCTGACCCGGCGGGTCCATGACCAGCGCCTCTGTCAGGGAAGCCGCATCCTCGCCCAGATCGAGGCTGTCCGGGGTCAGCCGGTCAAGCGGATTGTAGGCAGCAGAGGGATGGCCGCTGACCTCAAACGGATCGAGAACGTGGACTGTCCCGAACCGCCGCCGGGCCTCGCCCGTGATCCGCGCGTTCTCGCCCTTGGGGTCGATGACCAGCACGGAGCGCTCCATGGCCAGCAGGTTGGGGATGACGGTGCCCACACCCTTCCCGGCACGGGTCGGGGCGAG
>TARA_R100001132_G_C3275583_1_pt1 | contig 17874 bp, 8 predicted proteins | sample TARA_R100001132 | Tara Oceans TARA_R100001132 (sample SAMEA2621247) | marine metagenome | biome: marine biome (ENVO:00000447); feature: mesopelagic zone (ENVO:00000213); material: "saline water (ENVO:00002010), including plankton (ENVO:xxxxxxxx)" | depth 800 m | reverse complement strand
CGGCGTCATCCCGTTTGGAGGCTTCTCCGCCCCACTCCAGGCGATATCCGGGCGGAAGTTCAAAGCCCGCCTGTTTCAGTTTTGCCTGGAATTCCGCCAGTGCCTCCGCGGGCAGGACGCCTGCTTTGAGATAAGCCTGCACTTCATTCATCCGCTCCCCATTGAAATGAGAAATGGCGGCCACTTCCGATGACATTTTCACTTCGGCAATCGCCGTCAAGGGGACAAACTGTGGCTGCCCGTCAGCGGTCTTTATACTGGAGATCAGCTGCAGAGAAGCAATCTCATTAATGGAACCTCGCCGCGCCTGGGGCACGCGAATGCGTACAGGCAGTTCTTCCGTCTCTTCAAGAATACTTCCCCCCAGCGAACCTTCCAGGGCCGCGTTTAACTGATGGGAGATTTCCGCATGATCCAGTCCCGCGAGTCGCGCCTGTTCTTCGTCGATCTTCAGTGTCAGTTTGGGGAGCGGATCTGCGAGTTCTGCTTTGTGATGTAATACGTTTGTGGTTTGACTTAAAATTGTCCGCAGTTCATCACCACTCTCGCTGAGCTGATGCAGGTCGGGTCCGAACAGGCGGACTTCAATCGGCGCATCGAAGGGAGGCCCCTGCTCCAGCTGACGCACCAGCACGCGCGAATGGGGTACTTTTTGATCCAGTTGCCGCTGCAGTTCATGAATCAGGGCTTCGCCCCCCTCGGCTGTATTGAGCTGCACGAGTGCCTGGGCATAGTTGGAAGCATTTTCCCGTTTGGCGACAATGTTGTAATAAAACTGGGGGGCACTTTCTCCCAGAAACCATTCAATCCCCTTGACCTGGGGATGTTCCATTACCACCTGCCGAATCGTTTCGATGGTCTGCCGTGTCTCTGCCAGGGAAGCATGCGCATTCAGTTCCAGTTCGATATTCACCTGGTCGCGGTCGGCTGGCGGGAAAAACTGCTCGGGTAGAGAACCGACGACAATAAACCCGCAGATCGGCAGCAGGCATCCCAGCGCCATCCCCAGTACCGGACGTGCAAACAGAAAATCCAGCGACTTCTGATACCAGTCGCGCAGTCCAGCATGACTGAATCCCACCTGCCACCAGTGGGCGTGTTCCTGATCGGGATTCGCATCCGCGAACAGTGCCGCAATGGCGGGGATCACCGTCATTGCCAGGAAAAAAGAACTGCAGATCGCCAGAATCACACTGATAGCGATCGAACCGACAAACTCACCCGCCGGTCCCGGCATCAATGCAATCGGCGCGAATGCGAATACCGTAGTGAGTGTCGAACCCAATAAAGGAACCGCGAGGTGCCTGACCGTAGAAATGACCGCATCATCGGATGCCATCCCCGTATTCAATTTGGCGCGTACTTCGTCGACGACGACAATCGCATTATCGATCAGTAATCCCAGCGCGATAATCAATCCGGTGACTGACATCTGGTGAATGGGGATCTCCATGAAACGCAGTCCTGCCAGCACCATGAACGCCGATAAAGGCAAGGCGGTTCCCACGACCAGCGCATTCCGCCAGCCCATCATGAACACAATCACCGCGATTACTGCCAGTCCGCCCAGCACCAGGTTCCAGACGAGTCCACTGAGGCGGGCCTCGACATAACGGTTCTGATCGAACAGCGTCTGCACACTGACATCGTCTGCCAGATTCTGTTCGAACTCATCCAGCGCTGCTTTCGCCGCCTGACTCCAGTGATCGATCCGCACACTGTCACGCACAAACATCCCCAGTGTGACTGCCGGCTTGCCGTCTGCAATTACGAGGCTGCTCAGCGGCAAGGCCACCCCCTTGTGGATGGTCGCGATGTCCCCCAGCTGCACGGAATGGCCTTCTGAACCGAACTGGACCGGCGTGTTCGCTATTCGCGACAGGGAATCCAGTTCGGAATCGACGTCGATCAGCAGATCGCTTTTGGTCCCCCGCAACTGGCCGGCGGTTAACTTGGCATCAGAGGATTCCACCTGCGCCGCAATTTCTTTGACACTTAAGCCCAGCGCTGCGATTTTATCAGGCTGGATTTCAACCACAATCTCTTCATCCGGATCTCCGAATGTATCAATGTCTTCCGTCCCGGAAATGGCCCGCAGGCGGTCTTCCAGCTGCTTGGCTGAGCGACGCAGTACGGCATAGTTCACGTCGTTGGGATTGTCCCACACCAGCGCCACGATCAACGCATAGGCTTTGACTTCCAGCTCTTCAAAATCGGGTTCTTTCGCACCCGCGGGAAATTCAACCCGGGCATCATCGATTTTATCCCGGATTCGCGACCAGACTTCATCGACTTCATAAACATCATCGCGAAGTTCAATCGTCATGGACGACATCCCGCTGCGGGAAATGGTCCGCAGCTCCTTGATCTCATCAATCTCCCGCAGTTCCTCTTCCAGCTTTTCGGAGACGAGAGATTCCACGCGCGTTGCATCGGCTCCCGGAAAGCGGGTATTCACCCGCGCCACCCGTTGTGTCAGCACGGGATCTTCCATGCGGGGCAGCACGTAATAACTGGAGAGACCGGCAACGGTAATCAGCGCCATCATCAAAATGAGTAACCGCCGATTTCGATAAAATAATCCTTCCAGCATGATTTGATTCCCCATTGATTTCTGAAAGGTCTGTTTTTGTCCGATCAACGCTGCGCGACTGCTTACCGTATCACTGTTATCTGAGATTAACGCCGGTCTTTAATGACCACCCGCTGATTGCCCGTTAATTTGTGAATTCCATCGACCACAATCTGGTCGCCGGTTTTCACTGTGCCTCGGACCAGGACACGGTTCTCCTCAGTATGTAATACCTCCAGCTGTCGTTTCTCAAGGATTTTTTCTCCCGCCTCTTTACCTGCGATCACCGCGTAGGCAGACCAGAGTCCCCGTTCCCCCCGCGCCAGCGAACTGAGGGGCAGCCAGAATCCCTGCATTTCAACAGGTTCAGATATTTCAATGCGAATGACCTGACCCGGCACAAGCTGTTTCGCCGCCTTCCCGTTGAGTGCCAACACAACTTCCCGTGTCCGCGTCACCGGATCCAGTTCGGGCAGGATGGCCTTCAAAGTGGACTGATAATTGATTCCGTTCAGCCTGACCTCCTGCTGGCTGCCATGCTTGAGATTGACTGCCATATCCACGGGCACCCCAATGTGCGCTTCGAGCTGCTGATCTTCGACCAGGCGGAACAACGGGGCATTGGGAGAGATGACCGTGCCTTCGTCGGCATAACGTTTGGAAATGCGACCGCTGAAAGGAGCTTTGAGAACGGTATCATCCAGATCGACCTGGTTGTCTTCCAGCGAGGCATCCAGATTGGCCACGACTGCTTTCTGGGCTGCGATCTGTTCTTTGCGAGTGCCTTCCTGCAGCTCAGACAGCCGACTCCGCGCGGCATCGAGCTGCGCCTGCTGCTGTTCCACATCGTACTGGGAGGCTTCAAAATCAGAACTGGTGATCGCATTCCGTTTCAGCAACTGCTCGCTCCGGGCGTGATCGGCCTGCAGGTTTTTCAAGCGGGCATTTAACTGCCTGACCTCTGCCTCCGCGACAGCAATTGTCTGCTTACGTGGTCCGGCGATCAGTTCTTCAAGCTTTGCCTGGGCTGTGGCTCGTTCGGCCTGCAGCTTTAAGCGAATGACTTCCAGATGCCGCGTATTCAAGCGGGCCAATACCTTTCCTGCCGGAACCGAGTCCCCTTCATCCACGACGATTTCCACCAGCTTACCATCACGCTCGAATGCCAGTTCACTCACGCGTGCTGCGGAAACCTTTCCGGTATAAGTGCGTGTGCGGGCAAATGAATCGACGGGTTGCAGTTCAATCACATTCACGGGTACGCCTGATGATTTCGAATCATCGACGGGAATTTCTGTCGAGAAAGCGGTGGGTGAATTGCCCCTGAACATGCTGACCAGAACCGCCAGCAACAGTGCTGCCACAGCCAGCGCGAAATGCTTACCATACTGTGTTAATTTTTGACGAAACGTCAACTTGTTTTCAAAAAAAAGCGATTCAGACCGTGCTCTGCTGAAGTTCATTTCCAAACACCTCCCGGGTGACACGGTCATAAACCGCATCGTAGTCGACTTCGGTACTCAGTGGCTGCCACTGAATTCCGTCCAGAAAACGATTAAAGTTACGGCGAAGCATTTCATAAGGTTCCGAAATGCCCAGTTCGCTGAGTGAGTTGCTGGTGGTAATGATCGAATATCCGCCCACGGAAAGAGACCAGAGCCCGAACACGATTTCTTCGGGTGTGGCTGAATCTCCCAGGTGCACATCACCGCGAGCGATGCCATCACGGACAATGCCCCCCACGATGCCGATGCAGCGGTGTTCGTAATTTGACATCAGTTTGCGGCGTTCTTCTGATGTTTTATCCCAGATCGAATCCAGGCGAATCGTCTGCTCGACGCAGAAATGGTCGGGATAGGTTTTCACAAACAGTTCCGCAGCAGCGCCGATGGCAGCGATCCGTTCGCGGGAAGTTCCCTGAAACAGAGAGGCTTTCTGAAACATCGCCAGCCGCTTTTCCAGCGTCTGTATCGCCAGCGTGATGATGATCTCTTCTTTACAGGAGAAATGGTTATAAATCGTCCCTTTGGAATATTCCAGCAGACTGGTGAGCCGGTCCATATTCAGACCGTTATAGCCGCCCTCGATAAACATCGGGCGCGCACATTCCAGGATTTTCGCTTCGCGTTCCTGGATTTCTCGTTGTTTGCGATCTCGGGTACTCATAACAACTCCATTTTGACGTATCGTCATTTTTTGTCAAGACATTTATGCGATTTGCTGCGGGAAATCCCCATGTCAGTCAACAGCCCCTGAAACCTGCCCGCAAGCAGACACCTTTTCTCACCCCATTCCATTACTCTGAAACACCTTACAGCTTCCACAGACACTAGAAAGGCCAGACGCTGCGAGGACAGGGTTCCAGAGATTATGTGTTGAAATCAGAATTTCAGGGGAACGTTGCGTCAACTTCCGGTGGGGAGCATCCCGGGTCTTCTCAAAGGAGTTTCAGACCTGTTCTTCCCGCTGCTTCTGATACTCCTTGAGCTTGCGATACAGGGTTCGTTCCCCGATGCCCAGCATTTTGGCAGCTTCTTCCCGTTTGCCGTCTGCCAGATCGAGGGCCCGCTCGATGTAGTAGCGTTCGACTTCACTAAACGGGCGCCCGATCAGAAAATCAGCGCCTGATCGATCAGAAGTATAACTGCTGTCCCCATCCGGTCCTGACACAGGCACGATTTCTTCGGGCAGGTCGTCCAGGTCCAGGATGCCATCGGTATCCAGCACCAGCATCCGCTCGGCGGCATTTTTGAGCTGGCGAATATTACCAGGCCAGTCATACGACATCAGCGCGCGACGTGCGGCCCGTGAGACGCCATCGTAGGGTTTATGATACTGCGACGACAGTTCTTTAAGAAAATGATCTGTCAGCAGTGGAATATCGCCGCGGCGTTCGCGCAGGGGAGGCAACTCGATTTTGACAACCGAGAGTCGGTAATACAGGTCCTGCCGAAACGTCCCGTTCTTGACCATCTCCAGCAGATCTGCATTGGTCGCTGCTACCAGCCTGACATTCAGGCTGATCTCTTCGTTATTTCCCAGGCGGGCAATCTTGCGATCTTCCAGCACGCGGAGCAGTTTAATCTGCGTCTGCATCGGCATCTCGCCGACCTCGTCCAGAAACAGGGTGCCTCCGTTGGCGTGTTCAAACTTCCCGATTCGTTTGCCCACGGCTCCGGTAAATGCCCCCTGCTCATGACCAAACAGTTCGCTTTCCAGAATACTGTCCGGCAGCGCGGAGATATTCAGGGGCACAAACGGCTTACTCTTGCGTTCGCTGTTCTGATGAATCGCGCGGGCGACCAGTTCTTTCCCCGTGCCACTCTCGCCTTCAATCAAGACGGTACTGTTGGTCGAAGCCACATTTTTCAGTTTGTCGACGATCTGATGCAGCTGCGGTGTGTTACCGATGACACCTTCAAAGCCGAATTTTTCATCCAGTCGCCGATGCAGTTCCGCATTCCGCCGCATGAGACGGACCCGCGTGGAGGCTTTCTCTACCGCGTTACGCAGCTCATTGATGTCCAGCGGCTTGGTCAGATAGGTATATGCGCCGAGTTGCATGGCGGTGACGGCGGAATTGATGGATCCATGCCCGGTCAGCACGATGACCTCTGCATCCGGCAGTTCGTCTTTTGCCGTCCGCAGGATTGCCAGCCCGTCCACGCCATCCATGCGGAGATCCGTAATCACGATATCCGCGGTTTCGCTTTCAATCAGCTTGGCCCCCTGTTCGCCGGAAGTGGCGATTTTGCAGTCGCAGCCCACCCGTTCCAGGCTTTCTGCGACAGCCTGCGCGTGGGCTTCGTCGTCATCAATAATTAATACGCGAATGACGATCGATTCCAGATCGGTTTCCGTGGCGTCTTTCGAGCTCATTGAGCGGACTCTCTACCTTTCCAGATGGGATGGGAAAATACTGTTTCCCGCTGAAAACTTTGGTTGAACATAACGGATGCAGCTGGAACAACCCTGTGCCTGCCCCGCCCACTCCCATCATATTCAAGTCGGAAAAACAATGAAATTCCCGGGCGTGATCTATCTTCAGCAAACGGGAAATGAAATCGTGAATCGTGTTCCTCTGCCTGGTTCGCTGTCACATTCGATTTTTCCATGATGGGCATCGATAATCTTTTTGACCGTCGGCAGTCCCAGGCCACTCCCTCCCGGTTTTGTGGAAAAGAAGGTTTCAAAAATTCGTGATTTCACTTTTTCATCAATGCCTTTTCCATTGTCGATGATGTCGAGGTACACCGTTCCGTCTTTATGTGATGTCTGCAGTTCAATCAATCCCCCATCAGGCATGGCCTGAATCACATTCAACGCCAGGTTCATCAGCACCTGTCGGAACAGTGCCTGGTCGATCTGGACCGGTGGTAAATCCGCATCAAAATGCGGACTGATTTCGATCGACGCTTCCCGGGCCTGAGGTCTGAAAAAATCGATGAAGTCACTCACCAGATCATTCAGGTTGGCAGAGCTCAGCGCCAGTTTTCCCACTCGGGCAAACTGCAGGAAGGCATCGAGGATATCCTGCAGATGCTTACATTCCTTCTGGACACTTTCCACTTTCTTCAGCATCCGATGCTTGGCGGGAACATCCAGTGTTTCCAGATCTTCGGTGAGCAGTTCCAGATTCATGCTCATTGTCGAAAGCGGGTTTTTGATTTCATGAGCCAGCCCTCCCGCCAACGTCGCGATTTCTGAATATTGCGCCTCAAACTTTTCACGTTCTTCAGAGCTCAAGGGGCTCTCATTAATAGCTGATGATCTTGTCATAAAACTATCCAGCTCGTCCAGGAAAAGAGGTTTCCGGCAGACCGCCGCCGAAACCGCATCTACAAAAATAAAACGATGAAGTCATCTCACGGCGAGCTCCTTCATCGTTTTTTATTTTCTCAGATTAAAGAGAATCTTCTCTTACTCTTCTTCTGCTTCGGTATCAACATCTCCGTTGCTTTCACCGGCGGCCTGTTCAGCCAGTACCGCTTTACGGGATAATTTGACACGATTCTGATCATCAACGGCGATCACTTTTACCTGCAGACGGTCACCCATCTTGCAGATATCGCTGACCGATTTGACGAATCCGTCAGACAACTCGCTGATATGACACAAACCGTCTTTGCCGGGAGCAATCTCGATGAAAGCACCAAATTCTTTGATCGAACTGACCACACCATCGTAGATGCGACCAACGCGAATTTCTTCTGTCAACGCTTCGATGTGAGCCATGGCTTTTTCGACGATCGAGACATTTCCGCCGGAAACAGTAACGGTACCATCATCCTGAATATCGATGGTGGCGCCGGTGTCTTCCTGAATCGCTCGGATGGTCTTTCCACCAGGTCCGATCAGCAGGCCGATTTTCTCGGGATTGATCTTGGTCTGATGCAGACGGGGAGCATATGCAGAAATCTCTGCACGAGGACGACGAATCGCAGTCAGCATGGTTCGCAGCAGTTCCAGACGGGCCTTTTTGGCCTGTTCCAGAGTCGCGCGAATGACTTCTTCGTTGATGCCCTCATTCTTGAGGTCCAGCTGAATCCCGGTGATCCCTTTCTGTGTCCCGGCTACCTTGAAGTCCATGTCACAGAAATGGTCTTCGTCGCCGATAATGTCAGTCAGAATCTTATATTCTTTCCCTTTGGTCACCAGACCGATGGAAATCCCGGCAACCGGCTGTCGCAGCGGCACACCGGCATCCATCAGAGCCAGGGTGGCTGAGCAGACCGAAGCCATGGAGCTACTGCCGTTTGATTCCAGAATGTCGGAAATCACGCGGATTGTGTAAGGGAAATCTTCTTCACTGGGCAGGACTGGTAAAACAGAACGTTCTGCCAGACAACCGTGGCCGATTTCGCGACGTCCCGGTCCCCGGATCGGTCGGCATTCACCAACTGAAAACGAGGGGAAGTAGTAATGCAGCATGAATCGCTGTAATTCTTCTTCGAACAGACCGTCGACCCGTTGCTTATCGCGAGAGGTTCCCAGTGTGACGGTGGCCATGGACTGTGTTTCACCACGGGTAAAGACGGCTGAACCGTGGACTCGTGGCAGAGCACCTGTTTCGCAGAACACATCCCGCAGCACATCGGTCGCACGTCCATCCAGTCGACGACCAGTGATCGCCATTTCGCGGACGGCTTTTGCTTCCAGATCGTGGAATGCTTCTTTGAATTCACCCAGTGTGGCACCGTCTTCCGTGGTGTCGGCACCTTCCGGGAAGAATTTGGCGATCAGCTCTTCTTCGATCGCTTTAGCACCCTCGCGGCGTTCTGCTTTCACAGTACTCTGCATGGCTGAACTCAGTTTCTGGAAGATGGCATCATCCAGTTTGGCAACAAACGGATTTTCCGGAGGGGCTTCGTACTTGAAGGGCTCGATCCCTGCTTTTTCCCGCAGTTCCAGCTGTAATTTGCAGATTTTTGCCAGTTCACTATGTGCGAACATGATGGCAGCTGCCATTTCGTCTTCCGGAATCTGGTTTCCGAAACCTTCGATCATCAGCACCGATTCGACGGTTCCGGCAACAATCAGATCCAGATCGCCTTCGGCAATCTGTTCATGAGTCGGGAAGACAATTAACTCACCATCAATGCGACCAATGCGGACGGCACCGATTGGTCCCTGGAAAGGAACCGGTGAGAGACACAGTGCCGCTGAGGCACCGTTGATTGACAGCACATCCGGTTCGTTGACGCCGTCACAGGACATGACGTTAGTCTGGATCTGCAGTTCGTCATGAAACCCCTTGGGGAACAGCGGACGGATAGGACGGTCGGTTAAACGAGCCGTCAGAATTTCTTTGGTCGTAGGCCGACCTTCGCGTTTCAAGAACCCACCAGGGAATTTACCAGCTGCTGCTGCCCGTTCCCGATAATCAACCGTCAGTGGGAAAAAATCAATTCCGGGTCTTCCCGGACCTGTTGCCGCTGCAACAAAAACTACTGTTTCACCATACTGAACCAGAACAGAACCGGCTGCCTGTTTCGCCAACTGACCAGTTGTAAGACTAAGTTTCTGTCCGCCAACCTCACATTCAACAACTACTTTCACAATATTATCCTAATTCTTTTCCGACAAACCGACACAGAGCAGCAAACACCGAAACTATTTTCGGATGTTTAACTTCTCCAGAATTTCCCTATAGCTTTCTGCACTTTTCTTATGCAAATAATCCAGCAGACTGCGGCGACGGCTTACCATCTGCAGCAAACCTCTACGACTGGCGTGATCTTTCACGTTCGATCGTAAATGCTCTGTTAAATTAACAATCCGTTCCGTAAGTACAGCAATCTGCACTTCAGCAGATCCGGTATCCCCTGTTTTGGACTGATATTCTTGAATCAATTCTGCTCTTCGTTCCTGCGTGACTGACATTCTTCTAACCTAAACCTTTAAAACAAACCACTTGACAAACAGAGAAGATCGGGGAAAACCCAATGCAAAGACAGCCACTACGTCCGTGTCTTGACTTCATCTGAGACTGGTAATGGCAAGAGAAAACAAAGCTATTACGCTAGCTTTCAGGGTATTTAAGTTACTTAATGTAGCAATTTGAATAGATTATTCAATGGATACGCCACCTCGATTACAAAAACCGGGCTGAATAGAATCAGACCGCATTCTTTTTCCGTAATCTTTCCCCACTTAAACAGGGGAACACCCGCTGCCAGCAAACGCCATATTCTCATAAACCACTTTATATCAAGAGCTTACCTCTCGCACAATCACTTCATTGCCCTGAATTTGCGAGACCACGACCGGCGCTCCCACCTGGATATAAGGGCCCTCGCTGATGACATCCACCCAGACTCCTTCAATTTCTACCCGTCCCGCAGGGCGTAAAACAGAGCGTGTGACTCCTTCCATACCGACCTCCAGATGCAGCCCCTTGACTTTTAACGTCCCTTTTCCGGGAATCAGTTCCGGATCCAGTTGGATCTCATGCGTCGCGGGTTTCTGATATTCGCCCGGCGGGGCCAGCACGATGGAACTCATCAGCTTTGATTCAGGTAAAAATCGATTCAACACGATTGCGAGAACGATCACCGTAACCAGTGAGGCGCTCATGGTCGCGATAGTACTGGACATCGTGGCAAAATCAGATTCGGGGCGCAGCGTATTAAAATCACCAAATGTCTGGCTGGCCAGAATGATCGACGTCACCATCAGCAGGCCCCCGGAAACACCGAAGATACCGAACCCGGGAATAACAAAGATTTCCAGCAGAATACAGATCAGGCCGATCGAAAAGAGTACCACTTCCAGATACCCGGCCGTCCCCCCCAGAAAGCGACTCCAGAAGAACAACCCGAAACAGACCGCCGACAAGATCCCGAACAGCCCCGTCAAAGTATATAGCTCCAGGTAAACAAAGATCGCGCCCAGCAGGAACAGTAAAAACGTCACGAGCTGGGAATTCAGAACATAAACCAGCGTATCAACCCAGGTTCGTCCTACCGCTTTGAGTGTGACATCAGCGGGAATTCCCAGACGCTGCTTGAGTTCATCCATATCCCGAACCGCAGGTTCAGCGATTTTCAATTCATGCGCCCGGACACCATTGACCGTTAACAGATTTGCTTTCCGCGATTCAGGCACAGCAGGGCCCTGGATCCATTCGCCATTGGACAGGTGAATTTCTTCTTCACTCATATACCAGAGCTGTCCCGTTTTACTGTTTGTCACTTCATACACAATCAGATCTTTATCAGACATCGCTTCACAGATGGCAGCAGGTCGCCCTTTTTTCTCTGCGAGATCCTTCAAGGTCACGCGCAGTGAACTTAGAATTTTTTCAGGAACGTGCTCAAACTGGCCATCTTCATTCATTTCAATGGGTCCGGCGTCTCCGATCTGTGCCCCTGGTCGGAGAAAAATTTCGTCACAGCCCAGCGCGATAATCGCGGCACTGCTCATGGCGTGATCGGGGACATAAGCCACCGTTCTGACCTGCCTCGAGTCCAGGTCAGCAATCATATTTGCCAGATTGGTGCCCGACATCAGGTAGCCTCCGCCTGAATCGATCTCAAAAATCAGCATATTCGCCCCGGAATTGACGGCCCGATTGATCTGTCGTTCGAGGAACGCCTCCAAGAGAGGCTCAATCATGCCATCAACTTTAATCAGCATGACTTTGGGGGCGTCTCCCAGGGTAGGATCATCGCGTAATTTCTCGCGGGGAATTCCATATAATTCAGCCAGTTCGCCGCGTGTGGGAGCCAGTTGCTGGACCAGTACATCCAGGGCACGGGCCTTGCTGCCGGAAAAGACCCCCAGCGAGCCAGCTTCCTTGATCGTTTCGACGTCGGTTATGACGGCCCTGTTCTCCTGCAGGCGTTTCAATTCATCCGGCGTCACAATGCGAGATAGAATCTGCCTGTTTTCTCCTTCGCCCTGCTGGATTTTCACCTTGAGCACTGCCTGTTGCGGGTCCATCATGCCCAGCACCAGGGCACGACTCAGCTTGGCATTATGGCGTTTTTCGACGATCGACAGTACAAATTCGCGTTCATCCTGATCCAGGGCTTTGCCATAGCCGATGTCGCCCAGTTCCGCATCCGGATGCATCACGATTTCATCGCAGGCCAGCGCCAGGACGACATTATTCCCGATCACGGTCTCCGGGATCCAGGCAATGGTCTTCAGATCGGAGAGCTGGGCGGAAGCCAGAAACTTGGCCAGCCCCTGCACCTGATGAAACGGGCTGGAACCGGGGGAAATCTGCAGAACCAGATAGCCTGTCTGCCCTGTCTTAGCTGCTTCATTCTGTAATGCTAAAGCCGCATTGGTGACTCGCCCGTAAGTCACTTCACCCACCGGGCTTTCGATAGTCATGAACAAGGCCGGTTTTGAGGGGGGCGCATCCGCGTCTGCTTTTTTCTTTGCGTCGGCAGGCTGCTGCTTCGGTTTGTCTGGCGCAGCCGGGTCGGCCCGCAGAGTCGAACTTCCATTGAACACCAGAAGTCCCAGAATAAAAGCCAGTAGCATCTGGTTGATATGTTTCATCGTGTGACTTTCACTGTTTTCAATTATGAGACAGGCAATGCCTGTGATTCTTAAGCGGTTATACCAGTGTGGAAACCGGAACGGTTTCCTTATCCATTATTATTGTATCATAGCCAGATACTGATCATCGGTTGTACTCTTTTTAACGAGATTTTACACCCGACAGATCAATTCATTTCCGCAATTATTGACTGTGTCCCGTTTTACTACAGCATCTCCTGAAGACGCTCAGTCATACTGGACACAGTCTAAACTGAAAGATTTTCAGAGAAAACAGGTTAAATTATTGTGGTCAGCCTCTTACAATACAGGGGCAACTCTTACCGTCACTCCAAAGGGCAGACATGTCATTTTACGGCTATCACCCCATCATCGAAAAATGGTTTCGGAATCGTTTTCAGAACCCGACCGAACCGCAGCAGCAGGGCTGGCCTTGTATCAATCGGGGTGAGCACACCTTGATCTCGGCTCCGACGGGAAGTGGAAAAACGCTGACCGCCTTTCTCTCGGTGATTGACCGCCTGGTGAAACGCTCCCTGGCTGGTGACCTGGATGATGAGACAAGTGTTATCTATGTCTCACCATTGCGGGCCCTGTCCAACGACATGCACCGCAATCTGGAACAACCGCTGGAAGAAATCTCACAACTGCTGGAAGATGCCGGCGAGATCTTCACGCCGATTCGTATCGGCCTGCGCACGGGCGATACTCCTTCTTCCAAACGTGCCGCGCTCGTCAAACGGCCTCCTCATATATTAGTAACCACCCCCGAATCGCTGTACTTAATGTTGACCGGATCCAAAAGCCGGGAAACTCTGAAAACAGTGGAAACGGTGATCGTCGATGAAATTCATGCTCTTTTAAGAGACAAACGCGGCTCCCACTGGTCAATCACCCTCGAACGCCTGGAAGCCCTGGTGGATCACCCCCTGCAGCGCATTGGTCTGTCGGCGACACAGAAACCTCTTGATCGCGTCGCGCAATACCTGGTGGGAAATCGGCCTGAAATTGAAATTTCGGAAGCATCACCGCCTGAAGAACCATGCGAATATCCCGAGCAGTCCTGTCGGATCGTCAACATCGGGCACTCGCGCACGCTGGACGTTGCGATCCAGGTTCCTCCGTCGGAATTGAGCGCCATCTGCACTCACGAACAATGGGCCGAAGTGCTGGAACAGATTATCGAACTGATCAACTCGCATCACAGCACTTTGATCTTTGTCAATACCCGCCGCCTGGCAGAACGCATCACTCACCAGCTCACCGAACGGCTGGGAGAAGAAGTGGTCGGCAGCCATCATGGATCGTTATCTGCAAAAATCCGACACCGTACCGAACAGAAACTGAAAAGCGGCGAGCTCAAAGCGGTCATCGCGACCGCCTCTCTGGAACTGGGCATCGATGTCGGTTACATCGATCTGGTCGTCCAGATTGGTTCACCGCGGGGCATTGCCACGTTTCTGCAGCGCATCGGCCGCTCCGGGCATTCCCTGGGGCTGGTCCCCAAAGGACGGATCTTTGCACTCTCACGCGATGAACTCGTGGAAAGCATGGCCCTGGTCCGCTCCATCAAGCAGGGAATTCTGGATACGGTGCGTATGCCGGAAGCGCCCATTGACATCTTGGCACAGCAGATTACTGCAGAAGTGGCCTGCCAGGAATGGAACACCGATGACCTGTTCGAAAGCCTGACGCGTTCCTATTCGTATCGCAATCTCAAGCGGAAAGACTTTGACAGTACGCTCCAGTTTCTCAGTGAGGGCATCAGCAGCACTGCAGGCCGCAGCCGCGTGTACCTGCATCATGACCAGGTTCAGAACCGCATCCGCAGCCGCAAAAATGCCCGTCTGGTCTCCACCATGAACGGCGGCGCGATACCGGAAGTCGCTTCGTACCGCGTGGTCACCGAGGATGACCAGACCGTGGTCGGCTCTGTCGATGAAGAATTCGCCGTCGAAAGCATGGCCGGTGATATCTTTCTGCTGGGGAACACATCCTGGCAGGTACGCTACGTGCGCGGCGGCGATGTTACCGTCGTCGATGCCCATGGTGCGCCTCCCTCCATTCCGTTCTGGTTTGGCGAAGCCCCCGGTCGCTCGCTGGAACTGTCGACGGAAATCTCGCACTTGAGAGAAGAACTCGAACGCCGCATCGAAAATACCGAGCAGGCAATTCTCTGGCTCTCTCAGGAAACCAACACCGACGAGTGGGGCAGTAAACAGATCGTGGAATACGTTCAGGCACAGAAAGCCGCCCTGGGCGTCGTGCCTACGCAAAAACGGATCGTATTTGAACGCTTCTTTGATGAATCGGGGGGTATGCAACTGGTGATTCATGCTCCCTTCGGAGGGGACATCAATCGCGCGTGGGGTTACACCATGCGAAAACGGTTCTGTCGTTCCTACAACTTCGAACTGCAGGCCACAGCCGACGATAATGGCATTATTCTTTCACTGGGTCCGCAGCACAGCTTTCCGCTGGAAAGCCTGTTTTCCATGCTCAACACCCGGAATGTGCAGCAGCTCTCTGAACAGGCGATTCTGGATCACCCCATGTTCCACGTGCGTTGGCGCTGGAATGTGACGCGGGCACTGCTCGTCTCGCGCATGCAGAACGGTAAAAAAGTCCCGCCGCCACTACAGCGTTTTCGAGCCGAAGACTTACTCACCGCAGTCTTCCCACGACTGACGGGGTGCCCCGAAAACGAAATCGGCGAGATCGTCCGCCCCGATCATATCCTCGTTGATCAGACACTCACCGACTGCCTGAATGAGCAACTTGACATTGAGGGATTGAAAAATGTGTTGCTCGAGATTGAACAGGGCACGGTGAAACTCATTCCCCGCGATACCCGGGAACCTTCCCCCTTCTGTTATGAACTGCTTAATTCCAGTCCGTATACGTTTCTGGATGGCGGCGAAGCGCAGGAACGCCGCGCCCGCGCAGTGGCGACCAGGCATACGCTTTCCGTGGAAAGTGTCGAAGACCTGGGAAGACTCTCTCCGGAAGCCATCGCACAGGTCTGCCAGGAAGCGCAGCCCGTCGTTCGGAATGCTGATGAATTTCACGACGTTCTGCTGGGACGCATTCACCTTCCAATCCAAGAACATCCCGAATGGTCTGACTGGTATCAGGAACTGGAAGCAACGGGACGCGCCACGACACTGGTCCGCCCCGACACACCTGCCGCTCAAGTAACCGCTCTCAGCTGGGTAGCCACGGAACGACTGCCGGCTGCTTTGGCAGCCTTTCCGGACAGCAGTCATCATCCGTCTGTGAATGTTCCCGCCGGCGTGCAGCAGGAATGGGAATCGACGGAAGCCCGCACCGCGATCATCCGCGGACTGTTGGACAACAGTGGGCCGCAGACGGTGGCTGAAATGGCGTACCAGGCAGGAATGACAGAGCCGCAGACCGAAGCCGCTTTGATGGCCCTGGAAGGTGAAGGCATTGCCATGCAGGGCTATTTCCGCATCAAAGATCCCAACTGGGACCAGAGTCTGGAAGAGTCAGAGACAGTAGAAACAAAACTAGAGACATCCCCTGCTCCGCCGAAAGAATGGTGTCACCGTCGGCTGTTGTCCCGCATTCATCGACTGACACTGCAAGGCCTGCGAGCCCAGGTGCAACCTGTCGATGTCAGCGTTCTGATTCAATATCTGACCAGGCTGCATGGCCTGACGGGAGAAGAAAAACGGTCAGGCACCAATGGTCTGTTTGAAGTGCTCTCGATGCTGCAGGGCATCGATATCCCGGCGATCTGCTGGGAACGGGATATCCTGCCTGCCCGCCTGTCGAATTATCAGAGCAGTCAGCTGGACGAACTCTGCTTTACCGGCGAAGTCGGCTGGGGCCGCCTCTATCCTCCCCGCCGCACCGCCGAGCAGGGAAAACCGATGACCGGGATCACCCGCAATGCCCCGGTCTCATTCTTCCTGAGAGAAGATATTCCCTGGCTGACCTGTTTCAACCAGGTCTCTTCAAACCTGGAAGACAGCGAAGCAGAACACCATCTGAGCAGCCCCGCACAGGAAGTTCAGGAACTGTTAACGCGGCGGGGCGCCCTGTTTGCCGCTGACCTGATGGCGACGACACAAGCCCTGCCTTCCCAGATCGCCGATTCGCTGGGGGAACTCATCTCGCGCGGCCTGGTGACCTCAGACAGTTATTCAGGTATGCGACAGTTTACGGAAGATCGTTCCACAAAACAGAGACGTACTTCCCGCAAATCCAGAATCGGCCTGGTTCGTAAAAGATCGACTCCGAACAACACCGGACGCTGGTCGATCTGGAGACGTGAAGCCAGTGCGGAAGTGGAAGAACGGAGCCTGCAGTATTTTGAATATGTCGAACAGTGGGCCTGGCAGTTGATCAGGCGCTGGGGTGTTGTCTTTCGCGACCTGATGAGCAAAGAAGCTGGTGCACCGCGGTGGTTTGAACTGCTGCAGGTCTTTCGCCGACTAGAAGCGCGTGGCGAAATTCGAGGCGGACGTTTTGTGACCGGCGTGGCAGGTGAGCAGTTTGCCATGTCGGGCACAATTCAGGAACTACGCAAACTGCGCGATGCCCCCACCAGCGATGAGTTGACGATTCTTTCTGCCACAGACCCGTTGAACCTGACGGGGATCCTTACGAAAGACGCGCGCGTGCCTGCGACGCCCGCCAATCGTATTGCCTACTGGAACGGAAATCTAATTGCCTGGTCGAAAAACGAAGAATTGTTTCTGCTGACGAAGGTTTCCGAAAAACTCAAACGGGAACTGGTGCTGGGATTCGGACTTCCCATCCAGGATTTCAACAGGCAGCAGCTTAACACGAATGAGCAGTCAACAGCGTCTTCACTTGAGCCTCCTGCAGAGGACCAGTTCCTCCCCGCCGGTAACGAGACAAGCTCCACTGATAAAAAATCGCCGCGTCCTTCATTTCTGTGAAATCGGAGCATGCGGTGTTTCCTTTGATACTACTTCGGACCTAAGAATGTCAGACACGTTTTTCAGTATATTCAGAGCCCCGTTCCTCTCGTTGATGATCTTATTCTGTGTGACTGCGAATACTGGTCTTTTGCAGGCTGCTGCAGATGACACGGATTCGGCGGACGTCAAAACGCTGTTGAAAACGGCTTACGACCATCGACAGCATGGCCGCTATGAAGAGTCCCGTGAAGTTTATGACAAAGCAGCTGCACTGCTGGGAAAAACGTCTCCGCCGAATGCAGAGCAGAATCTGAAATTACAGCGGGGACTGATTGAACTGGATCGGCTGACGGGCAAGTCCCGTGCAGCCCTCCA
>TARA_R100001132_G_scaffold26872_1_pt1 | contig 17880 bp, 12 predicted proteins | sample TARA_R100001132 | Tara Oceans TARA_R100001132 (sample SAMEA2621247) | marine metagenome | biome: marine biome (ENVO:00000447); feature: mesopelagic zone (ENVO:00000213); material: "saline water (ENVO:00002010), including plankton (ENVO:xxxxxxxx)" | depth 800 m | reverse complement strand
GTCACGCGCGCGACTCAGAATAGCGCTTATCGCCAGCGGCGCGCAGGCGTCAAGAGGAATTTATTCAGCAGGAGTGAGCAAATGAGACGAGTAGACACTGTTCCGTTTGGCTGTCGTGTCTCGCCGGTCATTGGGACCGATGAGACACGATTGAGAGCCACTCTGCTTCCATGTGATGCGCACTGGAAGCTTGGGGAGTGCAGGCTGCTCTCTGCTGGTCAGTTGACATCACTTTTGATGGCTTCGAGTGGCACGAAGTTAGGGGGATCGTCGTTCGAAGAAACGGTCGCAGTGCCCCGTGCAGCCAGGATGCCTGGGGCAGAGGTCTGGCTGTGATCGGTGCCTGCATAGACGCCGAAATCGTTGAAGAAGAATTTCTTGGCGATACGATACACCCAGCTTTTCTCGGGGACTTCGTTTCCGGGAGAATACTGAGAGGTCCGTGTTTCCAGGTTCTGCAGTTCCTGCATGGCCTGTTTTCGGAAGGTGGAATCTTTCGCGCCATGTTTTTTCATCAGGTCTTCCAGCAGGTCGGGACGTTCGAGGATGATACAGCCCCGGGTGTTTTGTTGAACGACGTGGCGGAAGTCTTTGAGGAACTCAGATCCGATGAATTTTTCTTTCAATGTTTTCGACCGATCGTGAATGGAGTCGGTGGCGAACTGGATCACCGGGCAGGGTTCGATATCTCCCCAGGGGTTGATGTGGTGACTGAGACCGGTGGCAGCGGGACAGAGGGCGGTGCCATCGTGGTCGAAGTAGGCATCGATGACGCCAATAGGTTTGCGGGCGCGGATATCAACGACGAACTTGCGGGCGCGCAACTGTTCTTCGGGAGAGAGCGCCAGTTCCGGATTGGGTTCGGGCCCGGCGACACGATAGATGTGATACCAGCAATACATCACACCCATGTCGATGAGTTTGTCGACCCATTCTTCGGTGAGCAGGTCATCGATATTGGATTTGCAGAGACTGGTGCAGACACCTGTCAGCAGTTTGTTGTTCAGACAGTTCTGGATGCCCTGCATGGTTTTGGCATAGACGTCATTACGTCCGCGGCGTTCGTTGCTGATGATTTCGTTACCTTCGACGCTGATCAGGGGAGTCGCGTTGCCCAGCTTGCGAAGTTTTTTCGCAATCTCATCGGTAATAAATTGCCCATTCGTAAAAATTTGAAAGTAGCAGTCGGGATGACGTTCGAGAATTTCCAGGAGTTGGGGATGCATGAAAGGTTCCCCGCCGAGAATCCCGAAGAAGGAATTCCCCATTTCCTTCGCTTCCTGAATGAGCCTGGACATGGCTTCGACATCGATCTTTTCCTGCTTGGCAGCGACATCAACCCAGCAGCCCTGGCAACGCAGGTTGCAGCTGTTGATGACCGAGATATACAGGAAAGGGGGGAAGAATTCTCCCCGTTTGAGGCGTTTTTTGTGCTTGTGAACCGACAGGGCGCCTTTGAAGCCAAAGTTGTAAGCCAGTTTCCAGACAAGTCTTTTGTCTGTCTCCATGAGAACCCGTTTGGCCATTTTCAAGTACATAAATTATCTCAATTCCGTGGGAGCAGCGGATTTAGTGAACAAAATTGTTTTACTCCCAATTTTACTCGTTACCGCTTTCGAAAACACCCGATTCCTCAAAAAATACCGGGAATTTTTTCATAGTACACAAACATTTAATCTCACACTGTAAATTGCATGAAATTCATGGTATAAGGCAGTGTTCTCAAAATTCTTTTTTTGACATTGAAGTATAATTCTTATACTTTCTAAGTTTAAATTAACCTGTGATAGTTGCTCAATTTAATCACAGGCTTCCTGATTCAAATTGTTTAAGAGCTCGAGGCAATTGATGGAGTTAGTTGGACGAAGATACGATACCTACGAAGCAGTCAGTATCAAGATCAAGGGAGAGAAAATCTCTTCGATTGAGTTGCTTCCTGATTCGGAAGCAGCAGGGCTGCCGTTCATTGCGCCTGCCATGTTTGACCTGCAGATAAACGGGTATGGTGGAATCTGGTTTAATAAACCGGGGCTCACGTCTGATGAAGTCTGCCAGGTACTGGAAAAGCATTATCAGTATGGTATTACGAGACTCTGTCCTACTTTGATCACTAGTTCATACGAAGATTACGTAAGCGGTTTTTCGGCGATTCGCGAAGCGTGTGAAGAGAACTCCTGGGCACAACACATGGTACCCGGCTGTCATCTGGAAGGACCTTACATTTCACCTATACAGGGTCCCCGTGGTGCACATCCGCTGGATCAGGTGCGAGCTGCTGACTGGGATGAGTTCTGTCGTCTGCAGGAGATTTCCGGAAATCGGATTCGCCTGATTACGCTGGCTCCCGAAGTTGATAATGCGATTCCCTTCATCAAAAAAGCAGTCGCATCGGGTGTGGTGGTTTCCATTGGTCATACGGCAGCTGAGCCGGAACACATCATGGAAGCCGTTGATGCCGGGGCACAATTGAGTACTCACCTGGGTAACGGAGCGCATGGCACACTGCGGAGACATCCGAACTACATCTGGGAACAACTGGGCGAATCACGGCTGATGGCGAGTATCATTACTGATGGACATCACCTCCCCGCCAGCGTCGTTCGAACCATTATCAAGACCAAAGGTGTCGAGAACACAATCCTCACCTGTGACGCGTCCGGTCTGGCGGGATCTCCTCCGGGTATTTATGGAGAAGGTTCGGTCAAAATGGAAGTTCTGGAAGACGGCCCGATTGTGATTGCAGGCCAGAGACAGTTACTGGCCGGTTCCGGTGTCGAAACCGATACCTGCGTGACGACAGCGATCGACATGGCAGGGATTACCCTGCAGGAATCCCTGGATATGGCGGGCCTCAATCCGGCTCGACTGCTGGGATTTGAAGAAATCAGCCTTGAAGCTGGTTCACGAGCCGACCTGATTCTGTTCCACTACGAAGGAACAGGCTCCCGAATGAATATTCAGACCACGCTCGCTTGTGGCGCGGTCAAATACGGCACACTTCTGGTGAATTCCTGAATCTGTTCTGGTTAGAACGAATACGCTTCCTTGGTCTCCGAAATTCGAAAATTATTTTCTGCGCGCGTGTTCACTGATTCCCCTGTCTCAATTTGAATGCTATAATTAGACATTCTCGATACTTACTTCAAAATTTCTTAATTGGAATTTTGTATCTATTTCAGGACCGTTGTTCTATTATATTTTGGCTCACATTGAATTCAGAGATGACATCTGGCGGTTGAATTTCCTGTAAACGAGGCACTTATTTTTATCTTTTTCGCGAAAGAGAACAGCTAAATCAAATTTGAACGCACTGTTCTGTTTCCATTTGGTTTACAGCAAATCTTATCCACAGCCTGATGTGCATCGGCAGATCATGGAACGCGAATGATTTTTTTTAATAAGAAGTCACAGAAGAAAAAGCTCAGTGTGGAACTAGTCAGTATGCGACTCGTTTCACAGCAGGATATGGATGCCTGTCTTCAGGAGCTTCAGGAAAAATCCACTGATGAAGATCAGCTCATCCGTCTGTTAGAGCGCAGGAATCTCATCACATCTTTTCAGGCAGGTCGCCTCAAGAGCAATGAGTTGGATGGACTCGTACTCGGCGATAACAAGCTGATGTATCAGAATGCCTCCGGAAGTTTTGCCCGTGTTTACCGGGCTGCTTCATTGAAGGATGGCCGTATGGTTGGCGTGAAAGTTCTCAGACAGCGCTGGGCACAAGACCCTGATACAGTCAAAATGTTTCACCGGGAAGCCGAAGTCTGTAAACAGTTTCAGCACAAAAATATTGTTGCCATCTACGATGTCGGAGTTCAGGACGAGACCCACTTCTTTACAATGGAATTTGTCGAAGGGGGAAACCTGCGTGATTTCATCACGATCCGTAAAAAGCTGTCCCCCATTGAAGCGATTAACTACACCGTCGATATCTGTGAAGGTCTGGAATATGCCAATCGCCTGGGGTACACCCATCGTGATATGAAACCGACCAACGTCCTGATGTCAATCCAGGGAGTTGCCAAGCTGATTGACTTTGGCCTGGCTGGAGATGACGATTCCAGCGGAGCCGGCGAAGCACACCAGCGGGCCGTTGAATACGGAACTCTGGAAAAGTCGACCGGCGCACCGCGGAACGATCCGCGCAGCGATCTGTATTTTGTGGGTACGATCTTTTATGAACTGCTGTGTGGCAAGCCCCCGTTCCCCAGAACCAAAGATATCGAGGAGCGAAAGCGGCCTTCACGCTATTCGCAGGTCCCTTCGATCACGACGCTGGAACCGGATCTGCCAACTCCCATTGTAAACGTGCTGGAAAAACTCATGGCTTACGAGCCTGTTCAGCGTTATCAGTCAGCAACTGAAGCGATTCAGGATCTGTTGGAAGTTCGGGCGCAGCTGGATGCATCTGGCGTTCCTGATAAACCCTCTCATGCGAAGCCAGCCGCTGAGCAGGAATTAAAAATGGCGATCGCTCCCCCCACGGTGTTGTGCGTGGAGAATCGTCCCAAGCATCAGGATGTCCTTAGAGAATATCTCACCAAACATGGATATCGGGTTCTCATTCTCAGCGACGTCGAACGGGCCATCAACCGCATTAAAGAAAATGCACCCGACTGTGTGGTCTTCATGGAAGACTCAATCGGCCCCGGCGCAGTGGAAGCGTTTACTGATTCGCTGGCTTTAGATGCCGATCTGTCTGCGGTACTGGTGCTTTCCGAGAAAAATGCCAGTGCGAAGAAAACATTACAGAAAACGGATCGTTCCCGGATTCTGGTTCAGCCGATCAAAATTCGAAATTTGCGAGCCAAAATTCAGAGAGTACTTCAGCATCAACTCAACGACTCCGCGGAACTGACTGCGCATTGAGTCAACCGTCTCTGGAAATCTGAAGCTGAGTCCGAACTCAATCTGTCATTCGTATTTGGGAATATTGGGTTCAGGGATCTCTTCCAGTAACCGGGCAATGATATCCTCGGTCACCATGCCTTCTGCCTGGGCCTGAAAGTTAGTAGAGATACGGTGTCTGAGCACGGGGACCGCGACCCGTCTGATATCATTCAGCGAGACACTCGCTCGCCCCGACATGGCGGCAATGGCTTTGCCGCCTGCAATCAGGTACTGGCCTGCCCGTGGCCCCGCACCCCAGTCGACCATCTGTTTCACAAAAGCGGGCGCTGATCCATCCGAAGGTCGAGTGGCTCTGACCAGTCGGGTGACATAGTTAATTGTCATCGGGCCGACTTCAATCATATTGATCTGACGTTGCAGATAGATGATGGATTTCGCTGAGAGAACTTTACGGATTTCCGGTTTCTCGCTGAGGCTGGTCGATGCCAGGATCTTTTCTTCCTCTTCGAGGTTGGGATATTCTACTTTGATATTGAACATAAACCGGTCCAGCTGCGCTTCGGGAAGCGGGTAGGTTCCTTCCTGTTCAATCGGGTTCTGCGTGGCGATCACAAAGAACGGGTCAGGCAGATCGTATGTCGTCTGACCTACCGTGACTTCCCGTTCCTGCATCGACTGCAGCAGCGCTGCCTGGGTTTTAGGTGGAGTTCGGTTGATTTCGTCGGCCAGAAGAATATTCGTGAAGACCGGCCCTTGAACGAAACGAAAGGAACGGCGGCCGGAATCTTCTTCTTCGAGCACATTCGTTCCGGTGATATCAGAGGGCATCAGGTCGGGGGTAAACTGAATCCGCTTGAATTCGCAGTCGAGAATACGGGCGATCGTGCTGACCAGCAACGTTTTCGCCAGCCCGGGAACGCCGACCAGCAGGCAGTGGCCGCCGGTAAAAATCGCAGCCAGTATCTGTTCAATAACAGCATCCTGTCCAATAATGACTTTATGCAGTTCTTCCACCATGACATCGTGGTGACGTTTCAGCTTCTCCAGAAAATCATCGTAATCGCGTTTTTCGTTAGCCAATGTTATCCCATTCTCTCTAGTGATTGAATCCCGACTGATTGTTCTGGCAGAGACCAGTTCCCGGTTTCAGCGACCAGGCCTCAGTTCGTCTGGATGTGGAAACAGAATTTCAGGTGCTCTGATTATACTCTTCTTAAATGACAAGAGAAACAGAGACTCCTGACTTGCTCAGGCAAATCTGTTACAATGCCCAAAACGGCTGAAAAAGCACAGGATTTAATAAAAAACGGATAAAATTGAGAAGCAGGGACATTTCTTAAACTATAATAACCGTCAAATCATTTCTACCAGATACGAGAGACAGGTGCCGAGCTTCAGAGCGGCAGGTGCGAAATGAGATGACCGTCAGAACTGGAATGCTGTCTCTTGCCTGTTACCTGATAAAGATACTGAGAGTATCGAAAGAGAAATCCATGGATTGTGTTCAATATCGAAGGGCGCATCGGGCGTTGCGCTGGACGATGACAGGTGCCATCTGTATTTCTGTCTTATTCCATTTTAACGCGACCATCTCTGCACAGGAACTCACAGCGCAAGCCGTCGTCGACTCGATAGACCGGGGTCGGGAGTTTCTGGTGAAACAACAGAATGAAGATGGTTCCTGGCCGACTCGGGGAGGAAGTCATGTCGTGGGAGTCAGTTGTCTGGCATTGATGGCTATCATCAATAGTGGCATGACAGCTGAAGATGAGCCAGTACAGCGTGGTCTCAAATATTTGCGATCGTTGCGTCCCCCCGAGCCGCGAGGAACATATCAGACCGGTTTAATGATTATGGCTCTGGCGGCAGCCAAAGACGGAAAACGAGATCATACGCTGATTCAGTCACTGGTACTTCAGCTCGAAAACAGTCAGGTTAAAACGGGCCCCGATGCCGGGGGCTGGGGGTATGGTCCTGGGATGGCCATTGGAGGAGGCGGCTCCGCTGATCGCAGTAACAGCCAGTACGCAGTGCTGGCGCTCCGGGATGCAGTCCATGCCGGTGTTCCGGTCAGCATCAGTACCTGGAAACTGATCAAACAGTACTGGAGTACCCAGCAGAGCGCCGATGGTGGCTGGGGCTATCAGTCGAAAGTCGGTGCCAGCCGGGGCAGTATGACCGTAGCTGGAATCGCTACAATGGTGATTGTGAATTCCATGCTGGGCGATGAACTGGAGATCAATCCGGATGGAACGCCCAATTGCTGCGTGAATCAAGACGATGATGAGTCAATCGAACGCGCGATTCGCTGGATGGCAGAGCATTTTTCGGTGGGCAGTAATCCCGGAGTCAATTCCTGGCTGTTGTATTATCTGTATGGTCTCGAACGTGCTGGTCGCCTGAGCGGGACCCGGTTCTTTGGTAAACATGACTGGTACCGTGAAGGCGCGGCTTTTCTCACGGAGCGTCAATCAGTCAGGGATGGTTCCTGGAAAGGGGCCGGGCAGGAAAGTGATCCTGTATTGGGAACCAGTTTCGTACTGCTGTTTCTCTCCAAAGGCTTAGCACCGGTCCTGATCAATAAACTGGAATACAATTCCGATGCCCAGGCAAATCAAAAGCCGGACACTCTCCCGAACTGGAACCATCATCAGAATGATATTCTGAATCTGACCGATGCATTGTCCGGCAGACCCGACTGGCCGAAGCTGCTGACCTGGCAAACAGTCAATCTGGATCTGGCGATCCAGGGGGCCGGAGTGTCGGTACTCAGACAGGCGCCGGTTCTGTTTATCAGTGGTCAGGATCATCCGGAATTCGATGAAAAAGAAGTCGCCCACCTCAAGCAGTACGTGGAACAGGGGGGCTTCATTTTCGCCGTTGATAACTGTAACGGTGCAGGATTTGACAGGGGATTTCGTGAGCTTATAAAAAAAATGTACCCCCAGGGGGAAGTCCAGCTGAAACGACTGACTGCCGAACATCCTGTCTTTCGTTGTGAATATCTGCTGGATGCCGAAAGTGTCGAGTTGTACGGAGTCGATGTCGGCTGCCGCACTTCGATTATTTACTGTCCTGATGACCTGGCCTGTCTGTGGGACAAGTGGATGCGATTCCCCTCCAAAGATCGCTCGGTCAAAGCGACCTCAATGATTACCCGGGCAATTCGGATCGGTTCCAACGTGATTGCCTATGCGACAGGTCGGGAACCTCCCAATAAGCTGGATCAGGAAGAACTGGCGAATAAAGAAGGGATGCAGAATCAGATTGAACGGGGATTCCTGCAGATTGCCAAGATTCGACACACGGGAACCTGGGACGCTGCACCACGGGCCTTGGGCAATTTATTGAAAGCGTTGAATCAGAAAGCGGGGATGATCGCCTCGACGAAAACTCCCAGTCTCCCGGCCAGCGATCCCAATCTGATGCAGTATCCCCTGATTTATATGCACGGGAGAAGCCAGTTCAGCCTGTCGAAGTCGGAACAGGCGAATATCAGGCAGGCGCTGGAGAATGGTGCCGTTCTGTTTGCCGACGCCTGTTGCGGTTCACAACCCTTTGATCAGAGCTTTCGCCAGATGATCCGGGAAATGTTTCCCACACGCGAATTGAAGCGGATTCCCATTGATCATCCCTTATTTTCAGAGCAGACGGGGTATGACGTTCGTCGCGTCAGGCGTCGCCAGATGGAAGTGGATGATGTGAACCAGCCTTTGAAGGCGCAGACTGTCGTCGTGGAGCCTTTACTGGAGGGCATCGAGATCGATGGACATCTGGCTGTCATTTACAGCAAGTACGACATCAGTTGTGCTCTGGAGCAGCAGGCCTCGGTCGCCTGCGCAGGTTATGTGCCCCAGGATGCGGTGAATCTGGCTTTGAATATTGTGCGGTATGCCTTACTTCAGGATATTGCCTTCAAAAATAAGGTCCAAGGCATTAAAGTCGACTAAAGTGAGACAGACACTCTCATTCGTCGAAACAGAACAGGGACCCAGATGAACGAACTTGATAATCAGCAGGAAAATATTGCAGCAGGAGCCCGGTTTGTGGGAGTCGTGATTGGTTGCGTCTTCGCCGGAATTGGCCTGACAGTCCTCGGCTTTATGTGGTCACAACCCTTCGGTGGCTTTGGAGCGCCTCCTCTGTTCTTTCGGATCTTTGCCTCATTTATTGCCATTCCATTCGTCCTGATTGGTGGCTTAACTGCTTATAGTTCGCTGACAGGCAAAGGCTTGAAAAAGAAGAGGTTGTCAAAAAGAGCCCGCTCGGCAAAACGGAGTTCCAGTCAGGGCACGTATGCCTGTCCGACATGTAATGCACCACTTTCTGACAATCTGGATGTCTCCCCCCATGGCGATGTGAAATGTGAATACTGCAGCAGCTGGTTCAACATTCATCATGCCTGACAGAACTCTCAAAGTTGTGAGACGACCGTTTTTCAAAATCGTCTGCCCGGTGATTCTGGTCTGCGCATACTCCCGTATTCCGGATGGAATTTGTGTAACGGGGGCTAGGCGTCTTATCTCTGGATCCGAATTTAATCCGGCCTGCAGAGCCAGACAAATTCGAGAGCGAGTCACATTTTCCACAACGTCTCTCAGTCAATGATATCCGGTCCCAAATGGCCGTGGAGACGCTACAATAAAACTGGACACAGTCTATGCTGCTTTGCGGACTGCGTCTGAAACGGAAGAGACAGGTAATGTCGCGAAAGGCTTTTTCAGAGAAGGTCGCAGGTAGTTCCAGTAGATGGAACAGAGTTCGAAAAATGCTTTCAGGAAATCATGCGGTTTGACTTTCGATCCGGCTACATCCCGCCAGCGATTCAGGGGAAGTTCATAAACCGTGTTTTCCAGCGGATCACACTCAAAAAACTTTTCCAGCTGCCGGGCACGGGCCAGCAATTCGACGTCAAAAATCCAGTTAGTTAGAAATCGTGTTGAAAACAGAGTCTGGTTTTGCAAACTGTTCCGAAAAAGTTTGGCGCCACACTGCGTATCGTAAACCGGCAGTTGTAACACGGTAGATGCGGCTGTGGCAAAGCAGCGTCCCAGATAATGTCTGATCTGCTGCCGTTCAATCTGTCTGCCCAGGAGCTTGACACGGGCCCCAATTACCAGCGAAAGCTGGGGGGTCTGATCCAGTTGTTGTGTGAATTCGGGGATCATTTCCAGAGGCGTAGCCAGATCAGCGTCCCAGTAACCGGCGTAATCTACGTCTGTATGGAACGCCTGGAGCATTCCCTGCCTGACAGCTTCCGCTTTCCCCTGATTTCGAGAAAGGTGCAGCACATCAAATGATTCGGGCACCGCTGCCTGCATGTCATCGAGAATCAACGCTGTGCGATCACTGCTGCCATCATTCACAAACAGAAACTGATGCTCTGGATGAGCCAAAATGTACTTTCGAAACGAGAGTACTTCCAGTCGTTTTTCTTCATTGAAACAGGGAATGACGATGATGGCAGATGACATGTGGAAATGGTTACCCGATACGTTCTGGTTTCAGTAGAGATGAATTTCTCGAAACTGGTCAGGAGAATGGTGTATGGGGGGTGTATCAAAAAAGTGATTTTATGTCAAAACCGGATTCTCAGGGCATAAAAAAACCGAAGTCTGCAGAGAACAGACTTCGGTAATTCAATCAGTATAAAAAACTGTAAACTGTTGTTACTCAGTCACTTTGATCGAGTACAGCTGGGATCGATCGGAAATATACATATTGCCGTTGGCAATGGTGGGGGTGCTGTAGATCGACGAATTGAAGGTTTTCTCTTCCAGCAGTTTCTTTTCTTTTCCTGCTTCGAGAATGATCAGCATGCCGTCTTCGTTTCCAATCAGAACCTTCCCATCAACAACCATCGGGGAACCCCAGCAGGCTGCGAACATGTCATATTCCCAGTAGCGTTTACCGGTTTCAAAATCCAGGCAATGTACGAACCCACTCAGGTCGGGAGCATACACCAGGCCATCAGCCACAGCGACAGTCGACATGGTTCGTCGGAACAGCAGATCACCTTTTTTGCCGGTCAGCTTGCCATCGACGTCTTCACCGCCGTAATGCCAGATCTGTCCGGAATTGGGATTATCTTTCCAACCATCTTTTCCATCGGAAATCTGTGGGCTGATGTCACCCGTTTTAGTGGCATCAATGCGATAGATGTGACCTACGCCTTCACCGTGTTCCGGGTCCTGTCCGACTCCCAGGATCACACTGTTATCTTTGAAAACAGGGGTACTGATGAGAGCATTGCGGGTTCCTCGTCCTCCCAGTTCCCATTTCGAGTCTTTGGGATTCAGGTCAAATTTCCAGATCAGTTTGCCGTTACCTTCTCCATCACCTTCGGGTGTGAAGGCGTAGAGCCAGCCATCCCCACCAGGGAAATAGACCTGTGTTTTGCCATTTACCTGACCGATCGCAGGAGAGGACCATTGTCCGTGCAGAATGTTATCGAACGGTGTATTGTCTTCCCAGATGACTTCTCCCGTGTTTTTATTGATGGCCAGAAAGCAGGGAGCCCGCGGCGCTGGCACTTCAAGGTGAGCTTCATCAACACCATTGGATGTCAGCAGGAAGACGGTGTCGCCGTGGACCACTGGAGAACTGGTTGCCAGGTTATGTGGGAAGACACCCAGGTCTTCGATCATATCCAGAGACCAGATGATATCGGCATCTTTCTTATCAGTCTCTTTTTCATCTTTGTAAGGACCATCATTTTCATTGTCATAAAAGCCCTTCGTATCCAGGCACATCAGTTCACAACGGTTTGTGACGACCCAGAGACGCTCGCCTTCAATGCAGGGGGCAGAACAGATTCCCTGTTCCGGCCAGTCATTGACACGGCCCTGTGGCAGTTTTTCACGCGATAGCTGCCATTTGAATTCACCGGTCTTTTCGTCAAAGCAGAGTACGACTCCCAGGTCATCTTCATACTTGGGACGATATTTTCCGCCGTTGTTCGTACCAACGTAAACCTGACCTCCGGCGACAACCGGGTTACCATAGGTCTGTGAACCCAGTTTGGAGATCCAGTTGATGTTTTTACCGGGACCTTCATCTGGTTTAAAATTCAGTTGGATTCCCGTGGTCTTGTTAACCATATTGCGGGTTGGATCACCGCCCCACATGGGCCAGTCGCCGGTCACGACTTTTTTGCCGGCTGCTTCAGGCTTGGCCTGGGAAGTCTTTTCCGGTTTGGCTTCAGCCTTGGGTTTTTCCTCACTCTTGGGGGCCGGTTTGGTTTCCTTAGGAGCAGGTTTGCTTTCAGCTTTGGGAGCCGGTTCAGATTCCGGTTTGGGCTCAGGAGTTGGCTTTGGCTCTTCCTTGGGTTTTGCAGGTTCTGGAGTTTCAGGTTTGGCCGGTTCAGGAGTTTCTGACTTGGGCTCGACCTGGGGCTGAACCGGATTTCCGTCGGCGTCCAGTTTGGGCTCCGGGGTTTTCATCTCAGGTTCTGCTTCAGGCAGATCCACGCCTGCACCGCCGGTTGTGGAACCTGCTTCTTCAATCGGAGCAGATCCACCCAGTTCGGTTTTTGCCTCCGGAGAGGGCTTTGTTGAATCACTGGATTCGCAGCCTGTTGTCATGACTGCGAAACAGGCCAGGGAATTCAACAGGGCAAATCGAAATAGCAACTTTTTCATTATTTATCCTCAGAGACAATGATGTTATCGATGTAACCATCGGCGAGACGGTAGAGATAAAGCCCGGGGCTTCCCTTGGTATTGGCATGTGGATCCTTGACTTCAATGGTCCACTCTTCTGGTTCCGGTTTATCACGAGGCCAGACTTTGCCTTTGACGACAGCCTGTCCGTCTTTGATATCAACTTTCAGCTTCATCGTATACCAGGTATCCGGGTCGACTCGGTACTTGACTTCTTGAGCCATTCGCTTGTGAGGAGCCCAGCTCTGGACTGCCAGTTTACTGGAATTCCCTTTGAGAATCAGGTCGTAACGATTGACGGTCACACCCAGGCTGGACAGTTTGCGTTTCTGTTCTTTGAAGAAAACATCAGCCTGAACCGTATAACCATTGGGAGCCAGTTCTGTCATATCGGAGGGCCCCAGCCAGATGCTGGCACTGGGACGTCCCTTACCCGGGCTGGATTTGAATGCGGTTGTGCCATCCACTTCATTCGGCTGCAGTTTCAGGAATGCATTGACCCAGGCGGGAGGAACCTGTTTGCCTTTCAGGCCTTCTACATCAAACTTCCAGGGCAGGGGAGGAAAGACGCGAATCCGTGCATCGGATGTCGCATCACCCACTTTGACGGATACGGTTCCGGCAGCGGGTGCTTTCAGATCGGTAGGAGTGGTCAGGCTCATGCCATCCACTTTTACCGCTTCCATTCCGGGACCGGGAGTCAGCTTCGCGTCGACTTTTTTAATAAATCGACCGTTGGCATCGTAAGCCAGAATTTCGTAATCGATCTTTTCACCCGGCGTTGCAGTGACTTCATAGGGAACCAGATGAATGGAAGCAATCTTATCCTGCATCGGCTTTTCTTCGGCCAGTGGCGGCACGGGGTCGCTGGCTGGCTCCCTGCTTTTATCACCGATGCAGATCGTTCTGTCACGTGTGACAAAATAAATGCGGCCATCGGCAATTGCAGGCGAGGCATAAATTTCATCCATCCCTTTATCGACACGCGCCAGCAGTTGTACGTGTGAAAGTTCTTCGCACTTTTCGCGGCTGGTTTTGAGGATATGGATATTGCCATTCACTTCCATGACATACAGTTTACCGTCAGCCCAGACGGGAGAGCCTTTTCCAACGGTACCCAGATTGTACGTCCAGAGTTCTTTGCCATCTTTGCTGTCGTAGGCATACATCTGGCCGGTATCAGCCACGACGTACAGAATGCCATCTTTGACAAGCAGGCTGGCATAGCCGGCTTTCACTCCATCCACACGCCACACACTGCCTGTCTTGGTAATGTCGCCGCGTAAAGAACCGTCAATACATTGCACACGACCGAAGTCGACGGTATCGATGTTGTCTTCACCGTGGGAGATGTAAACATATTTGCCATCGGCTACAGGCGAGGCATTCAGACCACGCTTGGACATCTGGAAGCCCCAGAGTGTTTCTCCGGTTCTGGCGTTCATCGCGTAACAGCCACCGTCCGCATTACCGGCGATCAGCATGCGGGTGCCTTCAATCACGGTTACGATTGGAACGGAATAATTCGTATCAAGGGGGGCACCGCCGGGAGCAGCCGTCCAGAGCAGTTTGCCGGTCTTCTTATCGAAGGCATAAAAAGTCTGCTTGGGAGGGGGAGAAGCAGTTTTGCCCCAGTTGAGATGCATAAAGCTGACGATGACCCGATCTTCATCCACGATCGGCGTCTGGGTTCGACCGCCATAACCGGAGATCTTACCGTAATCTTCTGCCAGTGAGGTTTCCCAGAGTATTTTGCCTTCGGGAGAATAGCAGCGGAACAGACCACTGACTGAGTGCACGAAAACATTTCCTGTTTCCGTGTCACCTGCCATGCTGGCCCAGCCAACACGAGGTGAGGGGATGTCGGTCTGGAAAACATTGAACTCATCTTTCCAGAGCAGTTCCCCAGTCTTGGCATCCCAGCAGACGACCTGTTCCCGGGCATTGATCTTGTCTTCCGGGTCGGTCACATCATGATGGGTTCGACAGTTGAGATAGACGCGGCCATCGAGAATAATGGGAGCGGCTCGACCGCCGATATCCGATTTCCACAAAATGTTTTTGCCGTCCAGATTCCAGTCGGCAACCAGGTTTGTTTCACGAGAAATGCCATTGTGTTCCGGGCCACGCCAATGTGCCCAGTCACCTGCAGATGCAAGAGAGGCGGTAAGAAACAGCACAACGGAGCTGACGAGCACCATGTTTATTCTTCGCATAGAAGATCCTCACTGTTCGTTTATGAATTGTGGTATCACTGATGTAGGATTGCAGACTCTGCTTTCGAAGCCTGTGATCTCAGTTCTTCAGGTGGGAGGGCTCATACCCTACTAAATAATACAGTATTGAACTTGCCTGCCTATTGCAATGGTCTAATCTCAAGTCTCAAGCAGATTTAAAAATCGTATATAGCTTTATAATTAACCGGAAATCGATCATAATCTGAAATTCCGCGCGTATAATTTATACGCCGGTCCTTCCAATTTGTCTGAGCAAGGGTTGATTTTTATATGTTTCCTCATATACGTATGCGGCGAAATCGCCGTACAGACTGGTCTAGACGCCTGGTTTCTGAAAATCAGCTTTCGGTGAATGACCTGATCTGGCCTGTATTTATCCAGGATGGAACGAATCGGAAAACGGATATCCCTTCGATGCCGGGCGTCCAGCGTTTGACTGTAGATCATCTGTTAGAAGCAGCCAAAGCAGCAGCCGACCTGGGGATTCCGGCACTCGCGATTTTTCCTGCCACCGATCCGGCCAAAAAAACAGAAGGCGGCGAAGAAGCGTTCAACCCTGAAAATCTGGTCTGTCGTGCTGTGCGCGCGTTGAAGGAACAGAATCTCAATCTGGGTATTCTCTGTGATGTGGCACTCGATCCTTATACCAGCCACGGGCAGGATGGACTCGTCAGAGATGGGTATGTGGTGAATGATGAATCAGTCGAAGTCCTCTGTAAGCAATCTGTTGTACAGGCGGAAGCGGGCTGTGATATCATCGCTCCTTCTGACATGATGGATGGTCGGATCGGTGCAATTCGTGAAGCGCTGGATGAAGCTGGCTATCAGCACGTACAGATCATGGCTTACGCAGCGAAATACGCGTCTGCCTTTTATGGACCGTTCCGGGATGCCGTCGGCTCCGGAACGAATCTTGGCAGTGGAGACAAACGGACTTACCAGATGGATCCTGCCAACACCGATGAAGCAATGCGTGAAGTCGGCCTGGATATCAGTGAAGGAGCTGATATGGTCATGGTCAAACCGGGAATGCCTTACCTGGACATCGTACGACGTGTGAAAGCCGAGTATGAGGTTCCCACCTTCGCCTACCAGGTCAGCGGGGAATACGCCATGATCTCTGCCGCCGCTCAAAACGGCTGGCTCGACCGTGAAAAGTCGATGCTGGAAAGTCTGGTCTGTTTCAAACGGGCCGGCGCCGATGGCATCTTAACGTATTTTGCGAAAGAGGTTGCAGAACTGCTTCAACAGAAATAAGGCTGATGATTGTCAGCTGACTCTTCAAAAACGCTTGCCAGGCAAAGGCTTGGCTCCGCATGAAAATTTGGTGAGTAATCGGATTCTTGGCCTTGGATTACTGCGAAATACCAGATGATTTGCTATAATCTCCGGCTTCTTTCTGCCCGACTTCTGTCCCTGTTTCTCTGGGAAGAACGAATGCGATCTGAATGGCTTAAGAGAACTTTGACCTTTTTTCGAACTTCGGATCGGGAAATAGTGTCAGAAATCCTTTCCATTAAACCGATATTGTGAATTTATGGATTATCCAGAATGAACGAGGTACTACAGTGCAAGTAACGGGACATGCCAGCAGTCAGGACACGATTGCCCTATTCGATAAGTATGTGATCCCCAATTATGGGCGTTATCCGATATGCCTCGTGCGCGGCGAAGGCTCCTGGGTCTGGGATGCGGAAGGCAAACGTTACCTCGACCTGTTTCCCGGCTGGGGCTGTAATATTCTGGGCTACTGTCCCGAACCGGTTGTCACGGCGATTCAGGATCAGGTCTCTCGATTAATTCATGTTCCCAACACCTGGTACACCGAAGCACAGGGACGTTTTGCCGAATTCCTCTGCACGCGAAGTTTCGGAAAAGCCTTCTTCTGTAACAGTGGCGCGGAAGCCGTCGAAGGGGCCATTAAACTGGCGCGTCTGCATTTCGATGGGAAACGTCCTAAAATCATTACCTGCGAAAACGGGTTTCACGGTCGAACCTATGCCGCAGTCACAGCGACTGCACAACCCAAGTATCACGCAGGGCTCGGCCCCCTGGTCGCCGGTTTTCGTTATGCACCGTTTAACGATCTGGAGGCGGTCGCCAGTCTGGTCGACGATGAAACCTGTGCGATTCTTGTCGAACCCATTCAGGGGGAAGGAGGCGTTAATATTCCGGACGATGGTTATCTCGCCGGTTTACGGAAAATCGCTGATGAAGCCAACTGCCTGCTGATCTTCGATGAAGTGCAAACCAGCATGGGCAGAACCGGGACCTGGTTTGGTTACCAGCAGTGGGGCGTACAGCCCGACATCATGACGATGGCCAAAGGGATCGCCGGTGGTGTTGCTGCAGGGGCATTCATCGCCACCGAAGCAGTGGCACCCAGTCTCCGACCTGGAATGCACGCCAGCACGTTTGGCGGGAACCCGCTCGCGATGGCAGCCGGTCTCGCCACAGGTCAGATGATCGAAGAACAGAACCTGCTGGAAAACTGCCAGGCGATGTCCGATCTCTTTCGGCGGTTCTTTGAGCAACTGCAGACCGAACTGCCTCTCATTCGCGAAGTCCGCGTCAAGGGAATGATGATTGGCGTGGAACTGAATATTCCCTCGGGTCCCGCTGTGGGAAAATGCATGGAGCGTGGCCTGTTGATCAATTCCACACACGACACGGTACTCCGTCTGCTGCCGCCGTTGAATGTGACCGCGGAACAGGTGGAAGAAGGCTGTGAAATCATCGCGACCGTCTTACGCGAAATGGCCGAGGAAGAATAACGCCAGCCAACCCGCTCCAGGATATTATTGACCTTTCACTGATTCCTGTTCGAATCTTAATTCAAGAAGCGAACAGGAATTCCTGTTTTTAACCAGTCATTGATTGAGAAATCCAATGAGACATTTAGTTACTTTACACGACCTGGATTCGTCAGAGATACTCGAAATATTTGCCCTGGTGCAGGAGCTCAAAGATAAAAGAGCCCGTGGCGAACGCCCCCAGTTACTGCAGGGCAGAACCATGACGCAGGTCTTCGAGAAACCTTCACTGCGGACGCGACTCAGTTTTGAATCCGCAATGTGGGAACTGGGGGGCGGCGCGAGTTTCTTTTCGTGTAAGGAAGCCGGTCTGGATGG